>Ga0194120_10007586_pt1 | contig 14752 bp, 9 predicted proteins | sample TA2MahCa65mmetaG_FD_148642 | JGI IMG/M metagenome (GOLD analysis project Ga0194120, IMG submission 148642) | Freshwater microbial communities from Lake Tanganyika, Tanzania - TA2015019 Mahale Deep Cast 65m | ecosystem: Environmental > Aquatic > Freshwater > Lake | place: Tanzania: Lake... | reverse complement strand
GAATTGTAAACAAATAATGTAACTTTTAATATCAAAAAAAACTGTGGAAGAACTTCTCAAATTACCGCCTATTACCTCTGCTCACGGGCATCTCATTGACGAACTGATTTACAAAATCCACTGGCTAATGTTTGCACTCTTCATTGGATGGACAGTGTACTATGTTTATGTGCTCATCCGTTTTCGTCAATCAAAAAACCCACAAGCGAATTACACAGGAACAAAAACAAAATTTATCTTGTATCTTACGCTTATTATTGCTGCGATTGAATTAGTAGAACTCTTCGTTTTCTCCTTGCCTGTTTGGGCTAATCGTATAGACATTTCTAAAACAAACGATGTATTGGAAGTTCGTATTGTTGCGGAACAATTTGCTTGGAATATTCACTATCCCGGAAACGATGGAAAATTTGGTACAACCGATTTAAAACTTGTTGATGCAGATAATCCCTTAGGAATTGATAGAACCGATGCAAACGCCAAGGACGATATCATTACTATTAACCAATTCAACCTTCCTGTCAACAAACCGATTTACATTCATCTCACCAGTAAAGATGTTATTCACAGTTTGAACTTGCCGTATATGCGCGTGAAACAAGACGCGATACCCGGCATTTCCGTTCCTGTTCAATTCGAAGCAAATACAACAACAAAACAACTTCAGGAACAAGTTGCGCGATATGTTTCGACTTCTGATTCGGTACGTCAATTCAATCTTGTTTCGCTGCAGGATTACAAAGCAAACGATGGAACTGTTATTCTTGCAAAATATGATTACATCTCCGACGAAGCAAACACAACGTTGCGCTATGCAGGAATTACTCACATTCGCGTAGCAGAAGATATTCCGTCTGAAATTGCGTGCGCTCAACTTTGCGGACTCGGACATTTCAGAATGCGCGGGTATATGAACGTTCAAACGACAGAAGAATTTGAAGCGTGGATGAAGGAACATGAAGCAGAATTGAATCAGTAATACGGTATCTGGTTCAATGACATATAACAACTATTTACATCGGTACGCTATATTCCTTTCCTGTTGCACATTTCTTTTACTCATTGCTGGAGGATTGGTAACAAGCACCGACTCAGGTCTTGCAGTTCCCGATTGGCCTAACACGTACGGGGAAAATATGTTCCTCTTTCCTGTGGAACAATGGATTGGGGGAATTTTATTTGAACACGGCCACCGCCTTCTTGCATCGTTCATCGGTTTTCTCACGGTAATTCTCTCTATCTGGATTTGGAGAACTGAACAACGTTCTTGGATGAAAAAGTTAGGTTTCATCGCCTTACTTGCAGTTATTGTGCAAGGAATTTTCGGCGGAATCACCGTACTATTTTATCTTCCGCAGTTTGTTTCAGCAACGCACGCAACACTTGCTCAAACGTTCTTCTGCATCACAGTAAGTATCGCGCTTTTTACATCTCCAGAATGGCAAAAAAAAATCGAAGTCTTGGAATCCAGCACATCATTCTCTTTTCAGCGAACTTCAACGCTTATTACAATTTCCATTTTCGTCCAACTTATACTTGGCGCATTACTTCGACACAATGACACTCTCATTAGCAGTTACTTGATTTTCCATCTCTTTGGTGCAAGTGCTGTGTCATATCTTATTTTGAAATACACCTATCGCTTCAAAAAACATACATCGCAAAAAACAATTCTTCGTTTGATTCAATCGTTGCAACATTTACTGTGGGTTCAATTGTTCATCGGAACGGCTTCGTTCTTTTTGAAATATATTTCTCTTGATTCCGTCAATACCAATTGGACAATGGTAACTGCTACCGTTTTACATCTTGCAACCGGCGCGGGGATGTTGGCGATAAGTTTGTGTCTCACACTTTTCGTGAGAAAACATTACACATCCATTCAACACAGTGCTTACAACATCGTATTCGCAAAACATTAGTTACATCGTTTAATTTCTTGAAAGCACTCAGTACAACAAGTCTTCCTCTCTCTCATTACATTTCCACGATGAGAAATTTTTACGAACTTTCAAAACCTGGAATAACGTATCTCGCTTTGACAACTACATTCGCAGGATTTGCTCTCGGAAGTGTGAATTCATTGGATTTGCTGTTATTGATGCATACGCTTATCGGAACTGCACTTATTGCAGCAGGCGGTGGTTCATTGAATATGGTGATGGAATATGAAATTGATGCATTGATGAACAGAACAAAACTTCGACCGATTCCTTTGGGAAAAATTTCATATCACGACGGATTATTATTCGGAATTCTCTGTTCCGTAACAGGAATTTTCTATCTTGCACAATTTGTCAATCTACTAACAAGCGTTTTAGGAGCCGCAACAATCGGCGGTTACCTTTTTATTTACACGCCATCAAAAAAAATTACTTCATTATCAACAATCATCGGAAGTTTCCCCGGAGCAGTTCCCCCGCTGATGGGATGGACTGCTGTTCGAAATGAAATCTCCATTGAAGCATGGACGTTATTTGCCATACTTTTCATTTGGCAAATACCGCATTTCCTTTCTATCGCATGGATGTACAGGAAAGATTATGAGCGAGCAGGTTTTCCCTTTTTGCCTGTTATTGAACCTGAAGGAAAAAGCACAAGTTTTCAAATATTGATTCATTGCATCGTTCTAATTCCTACAAGCATTCTTCCAACAATTTTTCAACTCACAGGAAAAATATATTTCTTTGGCGCGATAGTTATTGGTCTTGGATTTCTTGCTTACGGAATTTTACTGGTGAAAGATAAATCAAACACAAACGCAAAACGACTTTTGCTTGCTTCAATTGTTTATTTCCCACTTCTTATTGCATTAATGATGCTGGATAAAATAATGGTATACGTTTTGTAACGAAGAATTTCTTTCTTCTCGAACCTCTCGTTTCTTCTCTCCTCCTTGCTCAAAAAAACTGAACATACAGTTTTTCCCTTTCGCAAATCTCTTTATATTTTCGCCAACAAAATAAACTTCAATAGAAGTTTTTTTTATTTTTCCAAAAAATATCAACTCACTCTTAAATACACAGCGGAGAATTTATGTCCCGAATCGTTCGCGGTGGATTAATTCAAACCACGCTCGCAACATCTTCCGAACAACCAATCGAAGTCATCAAAAAAGCAATGATTGAAAAACATCTTGCAGTGATTGACGAAGCCGCTAAAAAGGGTGTACAAATACTCTGTATGCAAGAATTATTTTATGGTCCATATTTTTGCGCGGAACAAAAAAAGAAATGGTATGCGCTCGTCGAAAAAATTCCCGATGGACCAACGACGAAAATGTTTCAAGAGATTGCAAAGAAATATTCGATGGTAATCGTTCTTCCGATTTACGAAGAAGAAATTTCAGGTATCTATTACAACACGGCTGCGATAATTGATGCTGATGGAAAATATCTCGGCAAATATCGCAAACATCATATTCCTCAAGTTGAACCCGGATTTTGGGAAAAGTTTTATTTCAAACCGGGAAATCTTGGCTTTCCTGTTTTTAAAACTGCGTATGCTGATATCGGAGTTTACATTTGTTACGATAGACATTTTCCCGAAGGCGCGCGTATTCTTGGACTGAATGGCGCAGAAATTATTTTCAATCCTTCCGCAACTGTTGCCGGACTTTCAGAATATTTGTGGAAACTCGAACAACCCGCGCACGCAGTTGCGAATGGATATTTTGTAGGAGCAATTAATCGTGTAGGATTTGAAGCGCCGTGGAACATCGGAGAATTTTACGGACAAAGTTATTTCTGTAATCCGCGTGGAAAAATAATTGCAGAAGCGCCGCGCGATAAAGATTTTCTCGTCGTTGCAGACTTAAACTTAGATGAAATTCAAGAAGTGAGAGATACGTGGCAATTTTTCCGCGACAGAAGACCGGAAGAATATGGTGCAATTAGTGCAGTGGAGAAATCGTAAATTCAATTTTCAGTGAAAGCAATCGTTCCCATCGAAAGAATTGAAAATCGAATAATCTTTCTTCGCGGAGAAAAAATATTGATTGACCGTGATTTGGCTGAACTCTATCACGTTCAAACAAAAGTTTTAAATCAAGCAGTAAAACGAAACATTGAACGATTTCCCAAAGAGTTTATGTTTCAACTTACAAAAGAAGAACGAAAAAAGGTGGTAACAAATTGTGACCACCTCCAAGACTTAAAATTTTCATATCAATTACCGTATGCATTTACAGAACTTGGTGTTGCAATGTTATCAAGTGTTCTCAAAAGTAAACGCGCAATTCAGGTGAACATTCAAATAATGAAAACTTTCGTCAAGTTGCGGCAAATGTATTCAAACAATAAAGAACTCTCGCGACGAATTGATGAAATGGAAAAAAGATACGACGGACAATTCAAACTTGTTTTCAGCGCAATGAGAAGATTACTTGAACCACCTCCGCTTCCGAAAAAAGAACCGATGGGATTTGTTGTAAGAGAAAAAACTGTTCTTTACAAAGCAACGAGAAAATAATTTTTCAAACTCAAACGAACGCAAAACAATTTTATGAACGAACAAGAACCACAACAACTTTCCGTTTCTGAACTTACGGCAAAATACACATACGGAACGTGGCGATTTCAAAAAAATTGGAAACCGCTTCACGTCGTTGATGCGGAAGGAGTGTATTTTATTGATGCAAGCGGGAAAAAATATCTTGACTTTTCTTCGCAGTTAATGTGTGTTACGCTTGGGTACAAAAATCAAGCGGTGGTAAAAGCAATTCAGGAACAAGCCGCATCACTTCCTTACATTGCACCGGGATTTGCAACAGATGTTCGCGCGGAATTAAGCAAACAACTTCTCACTGTTCTTCCGAAAGGATTGGAAAAATTTTTCTTCACAACATCGGGAACAGAAGCAAACGAAGCCGCATTCAAAATTGCGCGAATGTACACGGGCAAAACAAAAATCATAGCGCGCTATCGTTCGTATCACGGCTCAACGATGGGTTCGATTGCGGCAACGGGCGACCCGCGGCGTTGGGCAATGGAACCGGCGGGAAAAGTGCAAGGTGTAATTTTTGCGCCGGAAGTAAATTGCTACAAATGTCCAATGCATCATCATTATCCGGAATGTAATGTTGCATGCGCTGATTACATCGAACATATGATTCAAAATGAAAGCGATGTTGCCGCAGTAATTGTTGAACCGGTTGTCGGCACGAATGGAGTTCTCGTTCCACCGAAAGAGTATTTTCCGCGACTCAGAGAAATTTGCGACAAACATAATGTTCTGCTCATTGCCGATGAAGTGATGAGCGGTTGGGGACGAACAGGAACATGGTTTGCGATTGACCATTGGAATGTATCGCCCGATATTTTAACAACTGCAAAAGGAATTACAACCGCATATATGCCGCTCGGACTTTGCGCGACTTCCAAAAAGATTGCGGAGTTTTTCGATGACCATTATTTTTCTCATGGACATACGTATGAAGCGCATCCTCTAACACTTGCTCCTGCGATTGCTTCTATCAATGAAATGAAACGATTGAATTTAAATCAACGCGCAATTGAATTTGGAAATTATCTCGGAACAAAACTGCACGAACTAAAAGCAAAACACAAATCCATCGGTGAAGTTCGCGGCATTGGAATGTTTTGTGCAGTCGAACTTGTAAAGAATCAACAAACGAAAGAACCGTTCAACACGTACAATGATAAAATCAGCGGAACTCCTCTCCTTGTTGACAAAGTTGCGATGGAAATGATGAAGAATGGCGTATTTGTTCAAGCGTGGGTTTCACATTTTGTCATTGCTCCGCCGCTCATTGTATCCAAAGACGAAATTGATATGGGCATAAAAGCGCTTGATGATGCACTTATTATAGCCGATACGATGATTTCATAACATTTTTTTATTCACTACAAACACAAACTCTCTATGAAACCTCTTTCTCTTAACATAACAATTATCTTATTATTCATTATTTCATTGCAAGCGAACTCGCAATTGGTAAAAGGACCCAAAAATGGTTCAGTTGCATCTGGCGTTATAGTGAATACCGGATTATTTTCTGAAGCGCCATTCATTTCCGATGGTTCTTCATTTCAAAAAACGAATAATCCCGAAGTTCCTCTGCTTCCGCCTCCGCCGAATATGATGCCTCCTTCTGCTCCTGAAGGTTCAAACTATTTGGAAGAAAAATTTTCGTTAGGAAATTCTCGTCCTGTCGTTGAAAAAAATTTTCGTGGAATTAATGACCAAGGCGGTTTTCCTCCGGATCCGATTATGGCAGCAGGTCCGAATCATATCATGGTGTTGGTAAATTCTGCGTTCAGAATTTATGATAAAAACGGTACTACGTTGAAAACTATTCAGGCATCTGTTTGGTTTAACAGTATTGCACCGGGAAGCGGACCCAATGACCCGCAAGTTATTTATGACAATTTTGCGAATCGTTGGGTAATGCAATGGATGACAACGCCAACGGCATCGGAACATTATCATCTGTTTTCGGTTTCGGATGATAGTAATCCGATGGGACAATGGATAAACTGGAGAACTCCGTCGTTCACCGTTGGCGATTCGGGAATTGGAAGTTGGGGAGATTATCCAGCATTAGGTTATGATGCCCAAGCGATTTATTTAACGTCGCGTCAATTTGCTTTTTCGGGAAGTTTTCGATATTCAAAATTGCGTATTATAAACAAAGCGGAACTCTATTCCAGTACGCCTGGAGCGATTTCGTGGAAAGATTTTTGGGATTTCCGAGACCCATCGAGTACATCGGTAACACCGGATAATGTTCGACCGATGTCGGCGTTTGATTCTTTGGGAATGGGATTTATGATGAATTCATCTCCGTTTTCTTCGGGAACCTATTTAACGTTGTGGAAAATTCATAATCCCATTACGACACCAACAATTTCCGGCGCAAATGTTTCCGTAACACAATATTCAACACCGCCAAATGCAAATCAATTGGGCGGAAGTTCAACATTGATTGAAGGAGGAGGAAGTAAAATTCGCGCAAACGTTATTTATCGAGATAGTTCGTTATGGGCAGTGCATTGCATTGGAAGCGGCGCAGGTAGTCAATTTTCTGCTGTTCGGTATGTTCGCATCAATCCATTTACAAGTCAAGTGAAAGAAGATATTGCAATGGGAAAAGATGGTTTCTGGCATTTTTATCCTGCTATTATGGTTGATGAAGAACGAAACATTATCATTACATATAGTCGCAGCGGATTAACAGAATATATTGGCGCGTATGTTACAGGAAGAAAAGAGAATGATTCTCCGGGACTTTCACCAAGTGTACCAGTAAAAGTTGGTGAAGCAAACTACGTGAAAGTAGGAAACGGTCGCAACCGTTGGGGAGATTACAATGGAATTGCATTGGACCCAATTGAACAAAATGCAATATGGACTTTTACGGAGTTTGCACCGATTCCCGCAAATACGTGGGGAACGTGGGTGGGAAAAATAAAAATGAGCCCATTTCCTGGGCGTGTGATGGCGTTGAGCAGTGATTCAATTGATTTTGGTTCGTATCAAATCGGTGAAACAAGCGACACACTTACTGTATTGGTTACCAATGATGGAATTGAAGATTTAATTATTTCCAATGTTTCAACACCGGGTTCACAATTTCATCTTGTCAACCTTCCATCTTTGCCAATAACGGTTTCGTATTTTGATACAGCGAAATTGCAGTTTTCTTATACTGCTTCTGTAAACGGTGTTATAGTAGATTCTGTGCTTTTGACTTCAAACAATTCCAGTGATACAACATCAGTAATTGCACTCAAAGGAAAAGGCTATACAATTACTCCAGCACAAAAAGGTGTGTTGTACGTTACGACAGGTTCAACCGACGGCGGAAGACTGTTAACTATCAATCCGTTGACGGGAGTTGCAACACCAATTGGTTCTACCGGATTTTCGGATATCGTCAGCGTTCGTGTACATCCGCAAACGCATGAACTCGTTGGATTAGCAAAAACTGTTTCAGCGTATAATATCGTTCGAATCAATAGCACGCAAGGAGACGCGTATTCTATTGCAACGCTTGATTTGCAAAACGTAAAAGGTATGGAATTTAAGTCCGATGGAACATTATTTGTTGGTTCATCAAGCGGGAGTATTTATTCTGTGGATATGAATACCGGCGATGCACTTGAAGTTGCATTAACGGGTATCCAAATTGCCGGATTAGCAATTAATCCAATCACCAATCAAATGTGGGCTTCCGTTCGTCCGGCTTTAGTGGGAAGGGATAAAATTTACAAAATCAATTTTCCTCTTGGTGATACAGTTTTCGTAGGAAATACCGGTCTTGCATCCATTACACCCGATTTGATTTTTGATGCAACGGGACGATTGTACGGTTTAGTTGGAACCGGAATTTCTGCAAGTAAATTCATCAGCATTGATACTTCAAATGCCGTTGGAACAGTTATCGGAAATTTGGGAATATCAAATGCGCAAGCGCTTGCATTGTGGCCCGATAGCGTGAGTCTTGGAATACGTTATACAACCTTTGAGAAACCAACAATATATTCTCTCGAACAAAATTATCCGAATCCGTTTAATCCTGTAACAGAAATCAATTTTCAACTTCCCAAACACGGATTCGTTACACTGAAAATCTTTGATGTGCTTGGAAGAGACATTGAAACACTTGTTCAACAAGAAATGAACGCAGGAAAGTATTTTGTTCAATGGAATGCACATAATGTTCCCAGCGGAATGTATTTCTACAAACTCACCGCTACCGGCGAAGGAGAAAGTTTTTCGCAGGTGCGGAAGATGGCGCTCATGAAATAACGAAGAATCTGTTTTCTCAAATCTAAAAACCCGTTATGAAGATAACGGGTTTTTTCTTTTCCATTTCTCTATTTCCTTTCCTATATTCATCGCGGTTTTTTTTATTTCACACTCAAACTTATCAAATGAATACAACACCATTCACATCCAAAATCAATACTCTTACTATCATTGTTACATTCTATCTTTTTGTGTTTGCAACACAGCTTATTGCGCAACAAACATCACTCTGGGATGAAATTCCTGCAGACATTCAACGCACAAACACCTATAAACGCTTTGAATGGTTTTATCGCCCTCGCGCATTTCCTTACGATACAATTTCTATCAGCACGTACACAACAGAACGTGATAAGTTACGTTCCCTCGAGCAATCAAACAAATACAAACAATCACAAATAGCTGAGTGGACACAACTGGGACCGCGCGGCATCATCTATACTTCTCCAGCACAATGGGGAACGTGCAGCGGAAGAGTTCGCGCATTGGCAATTCATCCAACTGACCCCACTGTTGTTTATCTCGGGGCAGCGGGCGGAGGTTTATGGAAAACGACCGATGGCGGATTGAACTGGAATAGTTTAAGCGATGAATTTGCTTCGAACACTTTCGGCGCGATTGCTATTGACCCTTCAAATCCGAATAATATTTATGCCGGCGCAGGCGAAGCAATGTATAATTTTAATCACGTTGTGTATAACGGCAAAGGATTATTTAAGTCAACTGATGCAGGAGCAACGTGGATGAATGTAACAAGCGGTTTTGGAACAGTAACTCATTTTGGTGCGCTTGCTGTCAGCCCTTTCCAATCGAACATTATTCTCGCGGGACTTGGAAGCGGATATTCCTATTTGGGAAATTTGACGAATGAAGGAATTTGGCGAAGCGGAGATTCCGGAAATACGTGGGCAAAAGTTATTGATGCGGACAATGGATTCGATGTTGTTTTTCACCCGTTGAACGAAAACAGAGTGTACGCTGGTTGTGGTGGAGGTGCAACTGCTGGTTTTTATTTTTCTACCGATATGGGTTTATCGTGGAATCGCTCAACAAGTGGACTTCCAACATCCGGCACAATAGCACGCATTCAACTATCCGTTCCAACATCTTCTCCATCAACAATCTTTGCGCTGATTTACAAAACTGATGGCACGATGCAATTGTATAAATCCACCAACGATGGCGTAAATTGGGGAGCCGTTTCGCAATCATACACGAGCGGGCAAGGATGGTATGATTTATTATTAGGAGTCAATCCGCAAAACCCGAACGAAGTGTATATCGGCGACCAGCAGCTTCGGTATTCGTCGAACGGCGGACAGACTTTTTCCACTATTTCACAAACGCACGTTGATTACCACATAATGAGATTTGCTCCATCCAATCCGACTGTTCGTTATCTTGGATGCGACGGAGGAATTTATACTTCTACCAATGGCGGCACATCGTGGGTACATAGAAATGCCGGACTTTCTACGCTGCAATTTTACCGAATCGCATCGCACCCAACCAATCCTGATATAGTAATTGCCGGCGCTCAAGATAACGGAACTTCGAAAACAAGCAACAAAGGTGAAACGCCGTGGAATGTAATTTTTGGCGCAGACGGAATGGAATGTTTTATTGATTACGAAAATGAAAATACATACTACGTTTCCTATCAAAACGGAGCATTGTTAAAAAGCGTGAGTAACGGTAATCCCAATACTTTTTCTAATGTGACTCCTCCGTGGGAAACATCACCGGATTGGACAACGCCATTTCTCATTCATCCGGAAAATCATGAATGGATATACGGAGCGTCGCGAAGTATTTTTCGTTCTATTAACGGCGGCTCATCGTGGGATGCAATCAGTTCCAACGTTACGGGAGCTGTCATCAATTCTCTCCACTTCAGTCGTGTTAATGCAAACCGAATGATGCTTGCGGCAAGTACGGAAATAAAGGTTTCAACTGATGGCGGGTTCACGTGGGGAAGCGCAACTCCTCTCCCCCAGCCAACACGATATATATCGCGGGTTGTTCCGCATCCCACTGACGAAACAACAATCTTTGCCGTTCGTTCGGGATTCGGTTCGGGGAAAGCATTTCGTTCTACAAATTTCGGTCTATCGTGGGAAAATATTTCCGGCGATTTACCCGATGTTCCGCACAGTGATATGTTTGTTGACCCGCATCATACCAATCATTATTATGTTGCCAACGACCTTGGTGTTTATCTTTCAACAAATGCGGGAATAAACTGGACGCGGCAAGGAAACGGATTACCGGTTGTTCCTGCTCTCGATTTCGATTATTTTGAACACGGAACAGAACGATTGTTACGCGTTGGTACTCATGGCCGCTCCGCTTTCGAAACCCGTTTAATGATAGATTCCGTTGCATCTATTCTTGCGTCTCCATCACAATTCGTATTCTCAAAAGTTGAAACCTTTACGCATGACACCATTGAAGCAACGATTAGAAATGTCGGAGCAGAAACACTGTCCGTTTCATCCATAACAAATATATCTGCGCAATTTCAGCTTCTCGACCTTCCAACGTTTCCGGTTCATTTGGCGTTTGATGAAAACGTAGAATTCAAAATTTCGTTCTCTCCCGAAATCCATGGAGAAACATTCGATACAATTTCGATAACAAGCAACGACCCCAATGCGCCCATCTCCAAAATTTACCTAACAGGTAAAGGTGTTCATATTGGAAAAGCGGACGTCGGGAAATTATATGCGGCATCAAACACCGGTACGCTCTACTCCCTCAATACAAGCACCGGAACCGGAACAGAAGTCGGCGCATTAACGGTTGGCGAACTTCACGGACTCGCAATTCATCCAACAAGCAAAGAACTATTTGGCATACGGACAAATTCATCGTCTTCAATTTTATACCGTGTCAGCAGTATGTACGGCGAAGTAATTCCTTCTGCAACATTAGCGATTCCCAATCTTCGTGCAATTGCATTCCGCAATGACGGGACATTGTTTGCAGGAACAACGAGCGGGGATTTATTTACCATCAACGAACAAACCGGCGAAGATTTATTTATCGGTAATGCTTCAAATATGTTTTATTCCGGATTTTCATTCCAACCGGCAAACCAATTATTATTCGCATCTGTTCGTCCGCCAATTTCCGGAAGAGATAAAATTTATACGGTAAACACCACAAACGGGCAAGTAACGCTCATCGGAAATACGGGAGATAATCAAATTACCCCGTCGTTGACATTCGATGCATTCGGAAATTTGTATGGACTAAAGGGTTCGGGAACATCCATCAATAATCTTATTCACATCAATCCATCAACAGGAACGGGAACAGTCATTGGCTCAACCGGAGTTTTGGGTTTACTTGCGATAACGATGCGAACGGATTCCGGGCTTGTGTCAGTTTCAGAAAATCGGCTGGATGAAATTCCGGCTGCATTGTTCCTCGAACAAAATTATCCGAATCCGTTCAATCCGGTTACAAAATTTACATTCGGAATTCCATCGGATGAATTTGTAACGCTGAAAATATTTAATCTGCTCGGAGAAGAAGTTTTTACGCTAATACAAAAAGAATTACAAGCAGGAACGTACTCCATCGAATGGAATGCTGCGCCATATCCAAGCGGAATGTATTTCTATCGTTTGCAAACAAAGAATTTTTCGGAAACGAAAAGAATGATTTTGATGAAATAAAATTGATTGCTCACGCGAAGACGCCAAGCCGCAGGAAAGAAAGTAGTAATACAATTTGTTCTTGAAGAAAAATGATATTCTGCTGGAAAAGTATTTTCTGAAAAAGAAAAAATTACTTCGATGGTGATCAATGGAACGAAAATCAATGTGAAAAATATTTTCACTTTCTAGAATCTAAAACCTTTTACCTAATACCTGATAATGCAAATAACGTCAAAAGAAATCCCCACACTGAAAAACTACATCAACGGAAAATGGGTTTCCTCTTCGAGCGGAAAAACTACGCCGAACATCAATCCTGCAAACACAAATGAAGTGTTGTGCCACACTCCCCTTTCCACACGCGAAGAAACAAAAGAAGCAATTGCGTACGCGAAAGAAGCGTTTCACAAATGGAAAACCACGCCATCACCTGTGCGCGGAAAGATGATGTTTCAAGCGATGAGATTATTGCAGGAACGCATTGAAGACGTTGCAATTGCGCTCACGAAAGAAGAAGGAAAAATTCTTCGAGAAGCGCGCGGGGAAATTCAGCGAGCGATTAACATAATGGAATTTACAGCCGGCGAAGGTCGTCGTCTTAACGGAAAAACAATTCCTTCCGAACTTCCAAACACATTTATTTATACAATTCGTCAACCGCTTGGTGTGATGGGATTGATTACTCCATGGAATTTTCCGAATGCAATTCCGTTGTGGAAAATTGCACCTGCACTCGTTGCTGGAAATACAGTTGTGTTCAAACCCGCTACGAACACGCCGCTTTCTGCCGTAAAGATTGTCGAGATATTTGAAGAAGCGGGATTTCCACCGGGAGTTTTAAATTTGGTTTTTGGAAACGGAAGCGTTGTCGGTGATGAGATTGTCAATAACAAAGATGTTCACGGAATTTCTTTCACAGGTTCCAATGAAATTGGTTGCGGATTGTATGAACAAGCATCACGTCGTGGAATTCGAGTGCAATGCGAAATGGGTGGAAAAAATCCTCTCGTCATTCTTGCAGATGCAGATCTGAGTCTTGCTGTTGAAGGAGCAATACTCGGTGGATTCGGTTCCACGGGACAACGATGCACTGCAGCAAGTCGTTTGATAGTAGAAGAAAGTGTAGCGGCTCAATTTACCGAATTGATGTTGAAGCGATTGGAAAATTTCAAAGTCGGCGATGGAATAAAATCTGAAACCGATATGGGACCAAGCGTTGATGAAGGACAAATGAAAACGGTATTGAATTACATTGATATCGGTAAACAAGATGGCGCGCATTTGCTCAAAGGCGGAAAACGATTGACGAATGGAGATTTTGCAAATGGATATTTTGTCGAGCCGACATTGTTCGATAACGTTACGCCGCAAATGAGAATAGCGCAAGAAGAAATTTTTGGTCCGGTGATTTCGATTATTCGCGCGAAGAATTTTGATGATGCAGTAGAAATTGCAAACGGTGTAAAGTTCGGTTTGTCTGCGTCGCTGTATTCTCACGACATTGCAAAAATTATGCGCTTCGCAGAAATGAGTGAAGTGGGAAAAGTGCATATCAACTCTGCTACGATTGGCGGAGAAGCACAAGCACCATTTGGTGGAAGCAAATCAACCGGCATCGGTCCACGCGAACAAGGAACGGAAGTGTTTGATTTCTACACCGAAATAAAAACCGTGTATATTGATTTTACAGGAAAGAAACGAGAGACGAATATTTATTGATTTTATATTTTACATTTTAGATTTTAGATTGTTTCTTCAATGCTCAATGTAAAATATAAAATGTAAAATTTTTCAAATGATTTTCTAAAATGAATTTAGCTCCAAAACTCTCTCACGAACAATACGAAAGTAATTTCGCAGAACTCAAACCTGCGTTCACAAAAAACCAAGCAACCGCCGAAGCAAATCGCTGTTTGTATTGCTTCGATTCGCCGTGTATGAAAGCGTGTCCGACACATATTGATATTTCTACGTTCATCAAAAAAATTGCGACGGAAAATATGAAAGGTTCGGCGAAAACAATTTTACAATCGAATTGGATTGCGCTCACGTGTGCAAAAGCGTGTCCCGTTGATGTTTTGTGCGAAGGTGCGTGTGTCTATAACGAGCGCGGTGAAAAACCGATTGAGATTGGCAGGTTGCAGCGTTACGCAATTGATACATATTTTGCAAACGGAATGCCGAAACTTTTTACTCCCGCGCCAAAGAATGGAAAATCCGTTGGCATTATTGGCGGCGGACCATCCGGACTTTCGTGTGCGGCGGAATGTGCGTTGCTCGGTTTTGATGTTACAATCTACGAAGCGAAAGAATAT
>Ga0194120_10007584_pt1 | contig 14753 bp, 14 predicted proteins | sample TA2MahCa65mmetaG_FD_148642 | JGI IMG/M metagenome (GOLD analysis project Ga0194120, IMG submission 148642) | Freshwater microbial communities from Lake Tanganyika, Tanzania - TA2015019 Mahale Deep Cast 65m | ecosystem: Environmental > Aquatic > Freshwater > Lake | place: Tanzania: Lake... | reverse complement strand
GGAAGTGGGTTGTGCATTCGGCGAGCAATCGCGAATCCAGGCAAGGAGCCGGTTCGCGCCGTGTACTTCCAGTGGAACGCGTACACAAGCGAAACGGCGACGCAGCCTGGGTTTGCGAGAGCCGGCGAAGGCACAACCCACTTCCGGAGCGGGACACTAGGGCCGGCGCCGGCCTCATAGCGCCTCTCGGACGCAGGCACGGAGGCCTGCGCCACCGATGCAGCGGGTGGGGCCGGCCTCCGTGCCGGCCGCGACACCGGAGCGAAGTCATGCGAGCCGCGCTATCAGCTTCGCTCGACGGCCAGCCTGGCCAGGTTCGCCTCGAAACGTTCCCGGGTCCGGGGCCGCCAGGCCGTCGCGTCGCGCAGATCGTCGTACCCGATGCGCAGGATCGTGGCGAGGGTGTCGGCCAGGATCGAGGCGCTGCGGACGGGTTCGGCGTTGATGAGGGCGAGCTCGCCGAAGCAGTTGCCCGCCGTGAGCGAGGCGACTTCCTGGATGTCGCCGTCGACCTCCGCCACGACCAGCAGGCGCCCGAGCGCGACGACGTACATGCTGTCCGCCCGGTCGCCCGCGAGGAATACCGGCTGTCCGGCCGGATAGCGGGTCGCCTGCACCCGGTCGCCGAGCCGCTGCAGATCGTCCTGATCGAAGCCTTCGAACATGGGGCAGCGCGCGAGCGCCATCTTGATCTGGATCGGCACCAGGGTCACCGCCTCCGGCGCCGCGCCGGCCCCCTGCGTCTGAGCCGGTGCGGCCGGGTCATCGGCGGGTGGGCTGGCGGCTGCCGGCGCGATGCTGGCGGCGAGGCTCCTGACGCGGGTCGTGGCGATTTCCGAGAGATTGCGCGTGAGCCTGGCCGCCACGTCCGGGGCGACGCCTTCCAGGCGCTTGAGGTAGTGGTAGGGAAGCTGCACCAGCTGCGAGTCCCGGACGATGACCGCGTCGGCGATCCGGTACGGTTTGTCGCGGAAGAGCCCCATCTCTCCCACGAGGTGGCCGGCCTCGAGCGTGGCCAGGGTCTTGACTTCCCGGTGCTGCTTCAGGCGGATCTCGACCTTGCCCTTGAGGATCAAGTAGCAGCAGTCGGCTAGCTCGCCGGCCTTCATCAGGTGCTGGCCGGCCGACAGGAATAGCTTGCTGCAGCGCTTGAGCACGCCAGCGATGTCGTCGCGGGACAACTCGCCGAACAGCGGCAACTCGACGATGTTGGCCGGCAGATCCTTGAGGTCCATCTCCAGATCTCATCTACCCGCAGCGCGGCCTTCCCGTATACTTGGGATCGCGGGCGGTTAGCTCAGCTGGTAGAGCGCCTCGTTTACACCGAGGTAGTCGTGGGTTCGAGTCCCTCACTGCCCACTCGGCGCGAGCCCTTTCTCAGTCGGGTCTCGGTCCGCTACGGTCCACCGACTCCCAGGCGCCCTTCTCGGCGTTCCAGGCGAAGGCGTTGACCTGTGACCAGCCGCGGCTGGTGGCCGCCCAGAAGTACAGGAACTCCGCCGCGCCATCCTCGGGTCGGTAGAAACCGTCGCGCTGCACCGCCTGGTGCTGGCCCGAGAGCTCTGCAACCGAGCGCTTTCCGCGGTCTGTGGCCTTGCGGTTGGCGGGACTCTTGAGGGCGACTCCGAGCGGCACCCAGCCCTCGGAAAGCGGTTTGATCGTGGCTTCCATGCCTCAAAAGTACCATATGGCGCGGCCGACTTCACGGGGGGGGCTCCCGATCGGCTCGGCGTACCACGTACGTAACTTGCGCGATGGCCAAGCGGAGGTAACCTTCTAGAGCTAGCCGTACTCCGGGACCATCCCGACAATTGGAGGTTAACCATGGCCGCATTCGTGACGAAGCCGGCGCCCGATTTCAGCGCCGACGCCTACTATAACGGCGAGTTCAAGAAGATCTCGCTCAGCGACTACAAGGGCAAGAAGGTGGTCCTCTTCTTCTATCCGCTCGATTTCACCTTCGTCTGCCCCACCGAGATCCTCGGTTTCGCCGATCGGCTCGAGGAGTTCAAGGCCCGCAACACCGAGGTCATCGGCGTGTCGGTCGATTCCAAGTTCAGCCACCGGGCATGGGCCGAGGTGGATCGCAAGGACGGCGGGATCAAGGGCGTCAACTTCCCGCTCGTGGCCGACATCAAGAAGGTGATCGCGAGCGAGTACGGCGTCCTGCTCGAGGACGCCGGGCACTCGCTGCGAGGCCTCTTCATCATCAACAAGGACGGGATCCTCAAGCACGTCACGATCAACCACAACGATCTGGGTCGCAACGTCGACGAGGTCCTGCGGATGCTCGACGCGCTGGATTGGTCCGAGGAGCATGGCGAGGTCTGCCCGCTCAACTGGCAGAAGGGCCAGAAGGCCATGAAGGCCAACGCCGACTCGCTCAAGGACTACGTCCGGGGCACCGAACTGGCGGGCGTCCGCTAAGCCGCGCCCAGGCGCGAATCCTTCGCTGTCGGCGGGCGGGGGGCCATTCTCGGCCTCCCGCCCGTCGTCTACGCTGCCGCGCGTGTTCGCGCACGCGGCGGGACACTAGGATCCGAGCACCTCTTCGAGGGTGACTTCCCGCCCGTGAGCGCGGGTCTTGCCGTCCTCGATCAGGCTCTTCATGCGAACGATGTCCGCTTCCAGCGCGTGCTTGGGATCGTCGCCGAAGAGCCAGGCCAGGAAGTGGCCGAGCATCCCCATGGGCGGGTTGTAGCAGATGCGCACGTCCACGCGGGTACTCGCGTCCGCGTTTTCCTGGAAGCGCACGAAGCCCTCCGCGGCGATCTCCGAGCCCCGCACCGACTCCCACGCGATCGTCTCGTCGGGCACCACCCGCGTCACCCGCGCGTCGATCACGGCGGGGATGCCGGCCGGACCCTCCAGGATCCAGCGGGTCCTTCCTTCGCCCAGGTCGATCACGTTGCGCACGTGCTGCATGAACAGCGGGAAATTCTCGACCCTTGTCCAGAAGGCGAAGACCTCCGAGAGCGGCGCCTGGATGTTGAAGGTCTTGTTGACGTCGATCACCCTGCGCGTGGCAGCCAGACCCAGGAGATGGGCGATGGGCATGTTGGCGATCGACCGCGCCGCAAGGGCCGCGCCGGCGGCCTGCAGCATCGTGCCCGCGAGTCCGCCGCCTAGGAGGCCGCGCACGAAGAGGGCGGCGCCGCCGGCACCGGCGGCCACCCGCATCGCGGGAGCCCAGTTTTCCTGGAGGAGCTCCGGCCGCGGCTCGCGATGGCGCCCGCCCTGCAGCGCCGGGATGCGCTCCGCCTCGTCGCGCGGGTGGGGGACGAGGCGACTCTCCAAGTCGCGCACGCCGCGCACACCGTGGACGGCGTCGAGGGCGAAGTCGACCTCGTCGGCCAGGATGGGCCCTTCGAGGGTCACGACGCCTTGCAGGGCGGTGACCTTGAGGGCGTGGGGATGCGACACCACCCGGCCAAGCCTGGCGCGGACTCGCTCCACCAGCACCGCGTCGGAGACGTCCTCGGCCTGGAGGGCCTTGGGCGCTTCGGCCAGGACCCCCTGGACCCGGTGCTCCAGGTCTCGCGCCGCCATGCGCAGCAGGGCCTGTCCCTGGTGCCACGAGCGGATCCCCTTGTCCCTGACCAGCGCCCTCCTGCGCCGGCCTGCGGTCGGATCCAGCAGGTATCCGGCGAGCGCTCCCAGCCCCAGTCCGAGGCCGAGCCCCAGTGCCCGTCCCAGCATGACCACCTCCCCGCGCGTCCCGCGTGCGGTCCGGAGTTTCCTGCGCGGCGCCGCGCGCCGTCAACGGTCAGCTAGGCAGAAGAGCTTATTCGTGGCTGCAACATTCGGCGCATGTCCGCCTCACGATTGCATCGTACGCTCCAGCTGAACGTACCCCGACGACGATCAAGGAGACATGCGATGAAAGCTCTTGCCGTGCGCGCCAGACTCGGCCTGGCGCTCTCGCTGGCCGCCGCGCTGGCCGGCTGCGGAGTTCCGGGCTTCCTGGCCGGCAGCGGCCTGGGACTGTCGGGCCGCGCAGCCGTCGAGACGGGGACCACTCTCGTCTCGGACGGACTGTCCGCCCTGGACGTGGACGACGAACTCGATCGCGGCGCCATCGCCGCCCAGGACGCGACGTACCGGACCATGGCGCTTGCCGCCTCCGGCAGCGTCGAGGCCAGCGGGAGCGCGCAGGCCTCCTCCAGCGCCGCGGTCCAATTGTGGGGCGGCATCGGCCGCCGCATGGAGCGGCTGCGCAACCTGGCCAAGGGCCAGCTCGAGGCGTTCCGCAAGCTGGTCGAGATCAAGCCGGCGGTCGTCACCACCCATGCCGACGGCAGCGTCACGACGACGAACGAAATCGTCATCACCCGCCGCCACAGCTCTTCCCGCGAAACGGTCACGCGGACCGAGGCGGCCGACGGTACGCTGCTGTTCGTCAGCTACGACCTGGAGCGCGAGAACAAGACCGGGCACAAGCTGGCGGTTCACCGCGATCGCCGGCTGGCGGCCGACGGCTCCTGGACCGGCAGCTTCCGCAGCGTGCTGACCCGCAAGGACGGCAAGACCAAGACCGTCGCCTGGACCATCGTGGGAGCGGCGGACGGCAGCGAGAGGGCCGAAGGCACGATCACCCGCTTCGACGGTTCCGTCGCCACTATCACGATCACGCGGTCGGTGGACGGTACCGCCACCGTGGTACTGCGGGACGACAGCGCCCGCGTCGGAGCGGAGGCGGCCAAGGCGGAAGCCGCGGTGGACGCGACCGTCAAGATCAGGTCGGATGCCGACGGCAAGGTCGTCGAGACGGCCAAGATCGAGGACACCACCGAGATCCAGGCGAGCGACCGGTAGTCCGGCCGGGCGTACCGTCGCTAAGCCGTTTCAGCCTGATTCGAGGCGAGTGGGGCCGGCCTCTGTGCCGACCGGCCGAGACGCCGGCCCCACCCGAACTATCAGGTCTACCTTGAATCGGACTGGCCGGCTCCGCCCGGGCAACCATCTAATTACTCCTCCTTAACTCCACTCTTAACACCTTAAGCACGGTTGACGGCTTACTAACTTTGAACCAAAACTCGCGGATCATTTTTCACCTCCCTAACTGCCCTTTAACACCTCATTCCTAAGCGGGGGTATATCGGGATGGGGACATTCGTTAAGGCCGCTGAGCCAGGTAAGAACAGGTTAAGGAGAGGTAGACGTTGTTCAGTCGCGTCTGGAGTGAGGGAGGCAGGTCGCGCGCCGCCGGCCTGGCGGGACTCGTGCTCGCCGCGGCCGGACTGGCGACCGGGTGCGGCCCGCGCGGTCTGGCGGGCCCCGACGGCACCGCCCAGGCGTTCGACATCCAGCGCTCGCACGCCAGCGCGATCGACGTCGCGAGCGACTTCTCGAATGCGGTCTACGATCGGCTCGCCGGCGGCACGGCCGGCATCGGCCCGGAACTGGGCCTGCCGCCCGAGACCTTCCGCGCCCTGGATGCCGACGGCAACGGCCGGGTCAGCCGCGGCGAGTGGAACCGCCAGATCCCCGCCACCGACGCCGCCAGGTTCGAGGCCGCCTATCGGCCTTTCGCGGCGGCGACGTTCAAGCTTGCGGGGGCCGGCGCCGCGCGCCTCGCGTACGAAGACCTCGAGAAGTCCCTCGGGCAGCACCCCAACCGGCCCGAGAACCTGACGCCGCGCGCCTTCCGCGAGATCGCCCCGAGCGGCGCGCTGGATCTGCAGGGGTTCGAGGCGTACTACCCGAAGCTCGGCGGGCAGTCCCTGGCAACCAAGGGCCTGGGCAACCTGCTCATGGGCCCGTACCTCAAGTTCGCCGGCTTCGTCGGCTCCGAGTTCCTGATGCGCCGGCCGCGCAAGCCGGTGAAGACCAACCCGGGCTCGCTCGGCCTGAAGTTCGACGAGGCGACGCTGCAGACCGAGGACGGCCTGGCGATCAAGGCCTGGTACATCCCGGCCGCGGCGCCTTCGACCAAGGCCGTCGTGATGGTCCACGGCCACGGCTCCAACCGCGCCACCTGGGTCGAGAATCCGGTGGAGTTCAAGGCCATCCGCGGCGCCGGCTACAACGTCGTGATGCTCGATCTCCGGCGCCACGGCGAGTCAGGCGGCGAGTGGATCACCATGGCCCTGCACGAGGACAACGACGTCCGGGCCGGGGTGCGGTGGGCCGCCAGTCGAGGCAACACGGCGATCGGCCTCCTGGGCAATTCGCTGGGCGGCGCGAGCATCATCCACACCGCCGCCACCACGCCGGGAGTCAAGGCCGTGTGGGACGACTGCGCCTTCGCATCGGTCGCCGACGCCGTCCGGAGCGCCACCGGCATGCTGAACCTGCCCCACGCCGATCTCGTGGTGCCGGCGATCCTCGAGACCGGCAGCCGGCGCCTCGGGGAAGATCTGGCCGCCAGCCAGCCCAGGGCGTGGATCGCCCGCTTCGCCGGCCGCCCGGTGTCGATCGTCCATGGCGCGGCCGACAAGTACATCGTCGCGGGCAACAGCTTCACGAACTTCGAGGCGGCGCGCGATCCCAAGACCCTGTGGATCGTGCCGAACGCCGGCCACGGGAACTCCTCGTCCACCGCGCCGGCCGAGTACCAGCAGCGCCTGACGGCATTCCTGGAAAAGAACGTCGGGCGGAACCCGCTTCCCGCCTTCGCGCTGTAGCGGCCCGCCCTACCACCCGAAGAGCGGGAAATCCGTCTTGCGGCGCATGTGGTCGAGGAGGGCGGGGAAGCCCTTGCGCTCGGCTATCTTGCGGACGATGCGGAAGCCGTGGCCATATGCCGGATCGGGATCGTCGAGCATGTGCTTCACGTAGAACGCGTTCTCGTCGCCGCCCTCGGCGGTGTGCACCAGGTAGCGGAGGTAGTTGCAGAAGCCTTCCGACAGGGCGTAGACGTGTTGCGGGCAGCCGGTGAGGAAGGTCCAGGCGTGGCCCAGTTCGTGCGCGGCGGTGCCGTCGAAGAGCGCCGCCGGGAGGTAGGTCAGGACGTGGATCGACGCCTCGCGGCTCACCACGCGGCTCCCCTGGATCCGCGCCTCCATCAGGGTCACCCCGTGGACCGCCTTGCGAGGCGGGTGCCCGCTCCGCGCCAGGGTCTTCATGAGGTCGGGCCGGGACACCAGGTGCAGGGGCAGGGCTGCGCCGGGCACTACCAGGCCGCGTTGCGCGAGAAACGCGCGCACCTCGGCGAAGCGTTCCCGGGCCTCTTCGGCGTTTCGCACGGCACTCGGCCGGCAGTGGCCGCACAGGTGCCGGCCGTCGCCCAGGCGATGGCCCCCGCCGCCGATTTCCGGGCTGGTGAGCCGGCCGCAGGCATCGCAGGCGGGAAATTGCGCGGCGTGGGCCTCGTGGTAGCGGAAGCCCCAGCCGTCGCTCAGGATCTTGCCGACCAGGGGGCCGCCGCAGACGTCGCACTTGCCCGCGACGTGCTTGCGGTAGCACTCGGCATGGGCCTTCCCGCCGTCATGCTCGTAGTAGGTTCCCTCGATGGGCAGCGCGCAGACCTTGCAGCGCGGGGCGAATGCCGCGACGTGGCACTCGTGGCAGTAGAAGCGGCCTCGTTCGATCGCGAAGCGCGTCAGGACCTGCCCGCACTGGCAGCAAACCAGGCAGCGCTCGTGAAAGGGCAGGTTTCCGGCGTTGACGTAGCCCCCCTGCTCGATCGGCAGGCGGCAGCCAGCGCACTTCATGAGTCTAAGTGAGGCGGGCGAGGACCTCGACCTCGACCGCCGCGTTGCGGGGGAGGCTGGCGACGCCGACGGCGGCCCGCGCATGGCGCCCCCGTTCGCCCAGGACCGCGACCAGTAGGTCGCTCGCCCCGTTGACCACCTGCGGCTGATCGGTGAAGCCGGGCGCGGAGGCCACGAAGCCGCCCACGCGCACGATGCGCACGCGGTCGAGATCGCCGGCGGCCGCGGCCAGGTGACCCAGGGCGGACAGCGCGCACAACCGCGCCGCGTCGTAGCCCTGTTCGACCGTGACGTCGGCGCCGACCAGGCCCGCATGCGCGATGGCGCCGTCGCGCAGCGGCAACTGCCCGGAGACGTGGATCCAGCCATCCTCCACCACGTAGGGGACGTAGTTGGCGATGGCCTGGGCGGGCGCCGGCAGCGAAAGGCCCATTTCGCGCAGCTTTTCGAGAGCTAGGGTCATGGGTGCATGGTATAACAAACTATGCCTGCACGCAGATCCTTCGCCGCCCTGTTAGCCGCGTCACTCCTGGCATTCCAGCCCGTCGGCGCAGCCAGTGCGGCGCCGGCCAAGGGCTCTCCGGCGAAGGCGCCCGCGGCAAAGGCGCCGGTTGCGAAGCCACCCGGCGCGAAGCCGCCCGCCAGGCCCAAGGCGCCGACGCCCATACCCGGCCCCCGCACCCACGATTCCGGAGATGCGCTGGTCGAGGCGGTGGGGACCACGCCCGAGTTGCAGGGCGATCAGCAGTTCACCAACACGATCAACTGGACCAAGCGCGCGATCACCGTGCTCGGCATCGGCATCGCGCCGGACCGCGGCACCCTGGCCACGCGCCGCACGCTCGCCAGGAGTTACGCGCTGGAAGACGGCCTGCGGCAACTGGCCGAGGTGGTCGACAAGGTCCGCGTCAACGCCGAGGCCCACGTGCGCGACTACACCGTGGCCGACGACGAGATCCGCGCCAAGATCAACCAGCGCATCCGCGCCGCCAAGATAGTCGACACCAACGTCCTGCCGGACGGGTCGGTCGAGTTGAAGCTGCAGGTCACCCTGTTCTGCAAGGAGGGGCTTGCCGGCGCCGTCTTGAAGGACGAACCGTCGTGCCTCGAGTTCGCGGCCGAGGCCACGACCTCGCTTCCCACATCGCCGTGGACCGCCATCGTCATCGACGGCCGCGGCTCGGGCGCGCAGCCCGCCCTGGCGCCGCAGATCCGCTCGCTCTCCGGCCAGGAGCTGCCCGAACGCCCGCGCGTCCAGTACGTGCACACCCTCGAAGGCGCCCTGGACCTCGCCGGGGAGCGGCCGTTGCCGTCTCGCGACAAGCCATTCAAGGTCAAGCGCGCCGCCGGGACCAACAAGGCCGATCTGCTGCTCGACACGGCCGACTTCGCCAAGGTGAGCGACGCCCTCGGCAAGGGCAGCGTGGCGATCGTCGTCATCCTGTAGATCGCCCACGGGCGGATCAGCCCGGATCGGTGGGGTCGCGGCCGGCCGCGTGCACCGGCGGCCCGCCGAGATCGGGCGGGTGCCACTCGCGCTGCAGCAGCGAGTAGAGCGCCATGTCGGGAAACTCCCCGTGGAATCGCCGGAACGCCCGCAGCACCCCTTCGCGCACCATGCCGAGCTTCTCGAGCACGCGGAGCGAGCGGGAATTGGGCAGGGCACACAACGCCTCGATGCGGTTCAGGCGCAGGGCGTCGAAGCCCCAGCGGCACAGGAGCGTGGCGGCTTCCAGGGCGTAGCCGCGCCCCCAGAACACGCGGTGCAGGACGTACCCGAGTTCCGCCGTGCGGTACGCCCTGGGGACCGGAGTGAGGCCGATGCAGCCCGCGACCCAGTCCTCGACCTGGATGATCAAGGTGACCCGCGTGCGATCCGCCATGACTTGCGCGACGAACGCCTGGGAATCAGATAGCGCGTGGTGCGTCTCCCAGGTCAGGAATTCGGTGACGGCCGGGTCGGAGGCGTACGCGAAGACGCCGCGGGCGTCTTCCGCGCGCACACCGCGCAGCAGGACTCGCGGGCCGGCGAGGGTCAGGTTCCCCTCGAGCAGCATCGCCCTACAATTTCACGCACTTGACGTCGTGAAAACCGGGGAGACTCCCGATCGTTTCCAGGAGGGGCGGCGGAATGGCCTCGTCCACGTTTAGAGCCATGACGGCGGGTCCCCGCCGGAACTTGCGGCCGAGTTGCAGGCCGAAGATATTGATATTGTTGCTGCCGAGCAGGGTCCCGATGCGGCCGACGACGCCCGGCACGTCCTCGTGCGGCGCGATCAGGATGTGGCCCTCCGGCTCCATGTTGAAGCGCTGCTCGTCGATGCGCACGATGCGCGGGTTGCCTTCGCCGAACAGGGTCCCGGCCACCGTCCGCCGGACGCCCGCGCCGGCCTCGCAGCTGACCTCGAGCAGGTCGTGGAACTCGCCGGCCTCGGACGTGCGGGAGGAACGGACCTCGAGGCCGCGCTCCTTGGCGACGATCGGGGCATTGACGTAGTTGACGCCTTCGGCCACCGCGCCGGACAGCAGGCCCTTGAGCACCGCGGTGGTGAGCGGATCGGTGTTGCGCTCGGCAAGGCCGCCCGAGTACACGACTTCCAGCCTGCGGACGGGGCCGTCGAGCAACTGCCCGAGGAGGAGGCCCAGCTTCTCGGCGATCTGCAAGAAGGGCCGGACCGGCTCCATGTGCTCCGGGCGCATGCTCGGGATGTTGACCGCGCTCCGGGCGGGCTCTCCCGCGAGGACGGCGGCGACCTGCTCGGCCACGTCCACCGCCACCTTCAGCTGCGCCTCCTCGGTGCTGGCGCCAAGGTGCGGCGTCAGCACCACCTGGTCGCCCAGATCGCGCAGGGCGCTCTCGCCCAGCGGCTCTTTCTCGAAGACGTCGAGGGCGGCGCCGGCCACCCGGCCGGAGCGCAGCGCGGCCGCCAGGGCCGCCTCGTCCACGATGCCTCCGCGGGCGCAGTTGATCAGCCGCACGCCCGGCTTGATCCGCGCGAAGGCGGCCTCGCCGAACAGGTGCGTGGTATCGGGGGTCCTGGGCACGTGGATGGTGATGAAGTCGCTCTCGGCGAGCAACCGGTCGAAGTCGACCATGTCGATGCCGAGTTCGGCGGCCTTGTCGGGGGTGAGGAACGGATCGGTCCCGATCACCCGCATCCCCAGCGCCCTGGCCACAGTTGCCACGCGCTGCCCGATCTTGCCCAGGCCCAGGATGCCCAGGATCTTGTGGTACAGCTCGATGCCCACGAAGCGCTCCCTGCCCCACTGGCCGTCCTTCATCGCACCGTCCGCGCCGGGGATGCGGCGGGCGAGCGCCAGCATGAGGCCCACGGCGTGCTCGGCGGCGGCCACCGTGTTGCCCTCGGGCGAATTGACGACGATCACGCCGTGCCGGGTGGCGGCCGCGACGTCGATGTTGTCGACCCCGACGCCGGCGCGGCCCACGATCTTGAGGCGCCCCGCGGCCTCGAAGACCTCGTTCGTCACCTTGGTGGCCGAACGCACCAGCAGCGCATCGTAGTCGCCGATCAGGCGGGCCAGGTCGGCCGGGCTCAGCGGCTCGCGGCTGTCCACCTGCGCCATGGGCGAGAGGATGGCCAGGCCCGCCGGATCGATGTGATCGCAGGCGAGGACCCGGTACGGCCCGGACGCCCCGTTGACCGAACGTTCCTGCTCGGCTCGGGTGTCCGCGGCGCTCGCGCCATCCGGCATGGCCGTTACCCCACCGCTCCCGCGGGCTGCGGCGCCGGCGCCGCCTTGGCCGCCAGGACTTCCTGCGCCGCCGCGACCCCGCGGCCGAGGGCGATGTCGGCGCCCAGGTCGCGCAGGGCTATCTCGAGCGCTCCCAGCACGTCCAGGATGTCCAGCGGCCCGCAATGCCCCAGGTGGCCGACGCGGAAGATCGAGTCTGTGAGCGGTCCCTGGCCGCCGGCCAGAACGATGCCGAACCGGCTCTGCATCAGCTTGCGGAAATCGCCCGGGCTCACGCCCTCCGGCGGGTAGATGGCCGTGACCGCTCGCGAGGCCATGTCGTCGTCGACGACCAGGAGCTTCATGCCCAGGGCCTTGACGCCGGCCCGGACGGCCCGCGTGAGGCGCTCGTGGCGATCGAAGATGTTTTGCAGGCCCTCCGCCCGCAGGCTCTCCAGCGCTACGTCGAGCCCGTAGAATACCGAGATCGCCGGCGTCCAGGGCGTCTGGCCCTTGGCGAGGAAGTCGCGGGCCTTGCCCAGGTCGAAGTAGAAGCGCGGTGCCTTGGCCCGGGCATGCGCCTCCCAGGCCCGCGGCGACATCGACACCATCGCGAGCGCCGGCGGCACCATGAAGGCCTTCTGCGAGCCCGCCACGACGACGTCGAGGTCGAGATCGTCCACCGGCAGGTCGGCCGTCCCCATTCCCGAGACGGCATCCACCAGGATCAGGGCGTCGGGCAGGTGGGTGCGCACAACCGCGGCGACCGCGGCCAGGGGATTGAGGACGGCGGTGCTGGTCTCGTTGTGGGTCATCAGCACGATCTTGTAGTCGGCGCGTTCGACCGCCTCCTCGATGCGCGACACGTCGTAGGCCTTCCCCAGCGGCGTCTCGCAGCGATCGACTTGCGCGCCGTACGTCTGGGCGATGTCGGCGAAGCGCTTGCCGAACACGCCCGAAATGAGCGCGAGGACCTTGTCGCCGGGGGAAAGCACGTTGACCAGGGCCGCCTCCAGGCCGCCCGTGCCCGAGCACGTGAGGATGTACACGTCGTGCTTGGTCTGGTACAGCCACTTGACGCCCGCCGTGCAGCGGTCGAGGATGTCCGCGAACGCCTTCGCCCGGTGATTGATCATCGGGCGGGACATGGCCCGCAAGACGTCGCTGGGCACCGGGGTGGGTCCGGGTATCATCAGCCGCATGTCTTCAGGCACGGAAAATCTCCTTTTCTTGGCGCTGCGGCGCCATTTTACCTGAACGAGAGGCCAACCGCGACGCGGCCGGATCCCCAAGCGGGTTAGGCGTCCTTCCAGGTGAGGCGCGGGAGGATTTCCGTCTGGTAGCGGGCCTGGTCGGCGCGCTGCAACTCGAAGGCCGTCTGCCCGCCCAGATCCTGGCGCGGGGTGTGGTGCCAGTAGGCCATCAGCAGCGTCCCGAGGTCGTTGAGGTCGTAGATGGCCATCGTGGGCCTGCGCGCCAGCTTGGGCAGCCACCTGGCGAGGTGGTCCACCGGCGAATCGTGCCGCGCCAGGGCTGCAAACGTCTCGGGGAGCGCCTCCTTGATGCCGAACGCCGCATAGAAGTCGGCCAGTTCGCGTTCGACCTCCTCGCGGGGCAGCAACACCCGGTCGGGATGGCGGCGATCGATGAACAGGTGCCGCTCGACCTCTTGGGGATCGAGCCCTTCATGCGAGCTGACGAACCTGGCGAGCCAGCGATCCTTCGCGGAGAACTGGGTGACGACCGGCGACATCACGAAGGCCTCGTCCCAGGGGTAGAGGCGCGTGAGAATCACGCACCCCTTGCGCAGCCAGGCCAGGGCCGGGGTCCCGCCGAGGTGGTACTCGCGGTCGGCCCGGAAGGTCCTGAGCACGATCTCCCTCTCGGTCGCCTTAAGGATCTCGAAGAAGTCGTAAACCTGGCCGCGGAAGCGGATCATCGCCGCCCGATCCGCCACCCGGCCGGTCAGGGACAGCGTGGCAAGCAGGTGCTCGAACGGCGTGCGGCCCAGCACCTCGGAGGGCCGGTGATAGGCGAACCACTCCGCGCAGCGGCCGTAGGCCTGGTTGGACTCGCGCTCGTCGGGCGCGTACCAGGGCTGGGGCTGCCCGGCGAAGAACTCGGCCGCCCCCCGCCCGTACTCCGGGGCCACCAGGGGATCGCGGGCGAACCAGGATCCGATCTCCGCCAGGAGTTCGGGAGCGGAGCGGGCTGCAGCGGTGGTCATGGCTTCATGCTAGCAGACGGCGTCCCGCCCGGTACTTACGTAACGAAACGGGGATTTAATGAGCGACGCCGACATTTGATGCAATTTAATCGTACCGATATCGGATAACCGTTACATCGGGAGAGGAGTGGATGGTGGCTAACGCGGCTGTTGGCGCGCCTTCGCGCGGCTTTGGACTGACCGCCCTTCGGGGGACCGGCGCGGCGCCCCTGGCGGCCGCCGCCCTCGCGATCGGGCCGACCTTCGATCAGCAACGGGCCCGCCAGTACATCCAGCAGATCCAGCAGACCGGCGGTTATGACTGGAATTGGAATCCTGGCGCCGAGCCGCAGAAGAACGCCGCGAAGGGCGAGACCACGCAGGACCTGGCCGCCAATGCCCGGAAGCTCTTGGCCCGCGACGAGACCGGCAAGCTGATCCGGTACGCCGAGAATCTACAGGGGATCATCTCCGGCATCGACACGGCCCTGGCCGACGACAAGGCGACCGACCGAGCCAGGCTGCAGGCCGAACGCGCCGAGGCCCTGGGCGGCCTCCGGCACGTCGTGGACGCCCTGAAGGCCAAGGCCGACTTGCCGGTCACCAGCGGCGACGTTCAGCGAGCGAGAGACTGGAAGGCCACCTGGTTCGTGAGCTACCCGGCGGTCTCGGGCTACAAGGGCCCCGCCAGGCCCAAGGCCGGCTCGGGCGTCGACGAGTTCAAGGTCACCGAGGCTTCGAGCATCGGCGAGTTGCTTCGCGCCGAGGCGGGCCTCTACGGCCTCTACCACCGGGAACCCAACGCCGGGGTGCGGGCCGGCGCGAAAGAGCGGATCGCCCGGGTCGAGAGCTGGATCCGGCTCAAGCAGGCCAGCGGCGACGCCATGGAAGCCGCCCGGGCTCGCGACTGGGTTGCCGGTTACCAGCCCAAGAGCTGGACTGTAGGCCCGGCGGCCGAGGCGGCGGCCAGGCAGAACGGCTCCGAACTCGAGGACGTCCGCAAGGCCGTTGCCGAACTGAGCGGCGCTTCGGCCGTGGGCCGCATGATCCGGGCGCACGACGCCGCCTACTACCTCATAGCGCGGCTCTGATGACTTCGCTCCGGCATCGCGGCCGGCACGGAGGCCGGCCCCACCCGTTGCATCGGTGGCGCAGGCCTCCGTGCCTGCGTCCGATAGGCGCCAGGTCATTTGAGCGCC
>Ga0194120_10007583_pt1 | contig 14755 bp, 11 predicted proteins | sample TA2MahCa65mmetaG_FD_148642 | JGI IMG/M metagenome (GOLD analysis project Ga0194120, IMG submission 148642) | Freshwater microbial communities from Lake Tanganyika, Tanzania - TA2015019 Mahale Deep Cast 65m | ecosystem: Environmental > Aquatic > Freshwater > Lake | place: Tanzania: Lake... | reverse complement strand
CGTGAACCAGATCGCCTACGATGCGAAGCTGTATGACATCCTGCCTCATGCGTCGTTCGGCGTGCCGGCGGGAGGCGTGCAGGGCATCGCCATCGACTTCGCGACGATCCCGATCGGTTCGGCGTCCGATCCCATCCGTGTGCCGATCACCGTGACGAACCTCGGAGCCGACGCGGTCGATGTGGGCGCGTCCACGTCCGTCTTCACGATGTTCCCGACGTCCTTCACGGTCGATCCGGGAGCCGCGCGAACGGTTCAGGTGCTCTTCCCGCCGGTCGACGTGCTGGGGAGCATGTCCGGCGACGAGAACCTGGGCATCATGCTGGCGAACACGGCGGGCGGAACCACGCCGGTCTTGGTCGATGTGAGCGTCGGCGCGATCACGCAGGCTCCGTTGCCCATTTCGGTTATCAGCGTCTATCCGCATCAGTTCCGTCAGATCGACTTAGACGGAGGGCCCGTAACGGTCGCCGTGGAACTGGCAGACGTGTTCCAGGCGGAAAGCGTGACGCAGGTCGAGCTCTCGTCGGGGACGAGCGCGTTCACGCTGCCGGTCGCGCACGAGCCGGGCGGCTCGTCGGTGACGTTCGCCGTCTCCGGCGAGGACGTCGCAGGCATCTATGGACGGTACCGCCTGTCGGTCGTCCCGTACGGCGCGGGCGGGGTCGGCGTCCCGGTTCCGACCGATTCTGCCCTCTACATCGGCGCGTTGGTCGAAGAGGCTTGGCTCGCCAAGCTGACGTTGACCACGGGCAGCGGCAGCGCATCGGTCGATTTCGGTTCCGCCCTGAACACGTCGGACGCCTTCGTGACCGGCGAGGATTCGCCGCAGCCGCCTCCGAGTCCCGCAGCGCCCTACATGACGTTGCGACTCGGCGAGACTGCGCTGCGCCGCGACATCCGCGCAGTCCCCGAGACGGGACGGATGGCGTGGAACCTGGAGGTCACGGTTCCTGCCAGCGAGAGCGGCTTGCTGGCGTGGTCGGGTCTGGACGCGATCCTGCCCTACTATGACAACGCGTTCATCGAGCAAGCCGGCAAGGCGATGGACCTGCGGACGCACGCGTCGATGACGCTTGCGCCGGGGACGTACATCTCCCTGCTGGTGGTGGAACAGGCGCGTCCGAAGGAGCTGATCGCCACGCTGTCCTCTGGCGCGATCGGCTGGAGCATGTTCTCCATACCGGGTGAGGCTTCCGTGGGTTCACCGGAGGCGCTTGGAACGTATGACGTCAGCACGGTCTACGGGTGGGACGACGCGTCTCAGATGTACGTTCCGATGCGAGGCGCTGAACTGGTGTCACCGATCACCGAAGGCTACTTCATCCACCGTGACGCCGCGCTGGGCGCACGCGAAATCCTCGTCATGGTGAACGTGGACGCTCCGTCGGCGCGAGCCACCGAGGTCACGATGTACCCGGGTTGGAACCTCATCGGCGTCCCGTACGGCGGCGCTCCGGTGAGCGTGTTCGGCGTCGGCGTTGACGAGATCTACGAGTGGACGACGGACGGCTACATCCCGGTTCCGCTGACGGCGACGCTGGAGCCGTTCAAGTCCTACTGGATGTACAACCACGATGCGACTCCACGCACCGTGCTCGTGGTTCAGCCACGCCATCGAGGAACGATCGCGGGTAACGTCCTCGACGATCCAGGCACGATTCCGACCGCGCCGCAGACGATGGTCAAGCCGACGTGGTCGACGTCGCTGACGCTGGTCGACGCGTCGGGCAAGGAGTATCGGGTCACGGTCGGCGCCAATGCGACATCGAAGTCGGGATATGACATGACCGACGCGCCGATGCCGCCAGCGCCGCCGGTCCGCGATGTCGCCGAGTTCTTCGCCACGACGCCGGACGGGTCGGGCCCGCGCCTGTCGCGCGACTACGAACCCATCGTCGACCGTCAGGGGCAGTGGACGCTGAAGGCGGTTCTGCCAGCCCCTGCGACGATCCGCTGGGATGGACTGACGCTGGCGCCGGGCTACAGGCTCGTTCTGGACGTCGGTGACGTCGGCTACAACCTGCTGACGAAGGGCGAGACGCAGTTGCCGGCTGGCTCGCACGAGTTGCGGGTGCGCTTCCACTGGTCCGCACCCAGCATGACGCGCGCGCTGGTCAACTTCCCGAACCCCTTCAACCCGGAAACGTGGATCCCGTTCGAGCTGACGGACGGCTCCGACGTGCGCATCTCCATCTTCGACGTGGCGGGCAGCAACGTCCGCACGCTCGACCTGGGCTACCGGGACGCCGGCTACTACACGTCACGTGGCGAAGCCGCTTACTGGGATGGCAGGAACGAGCTCGGCGAGCGTGTCGCCAGCGGCGTCTACATCTACGAGTTCCGAGCCGGGACGTATCGTACGGTTCGGCGGATGCTGATCCTCAAGTAGAGGATCGGTTGGTCGACGGGAAATAGCAGGGCGGGGTCTTCGGACCCCGCCCTTCTTCGTTCCACGTTCTATGCGCCGCCCAGGGCGCCTTCGAGGGGAGCCGGCGCCAAGCCGAACGCGCTCGCCACCCCAGCGTGGGCGATCCGTCCTTCGACGACGTTCAGACCGCGCGCCAGAGCGGCGTCTGCCCGCATCGCCTTCCGCCATCCCGACGCGGCGAGCCGTCGAGCGTACGGAAGCGTGACGTTGGCGAGCGCGTAGGATGACGTGCGACCGACCGCTCCGGGCATGTTCGTCACGGCGTAGTGCACGACGCCGCTGGTGACATACGTGGGGTCGTGGTGGGTCGTCGGGCGCGTCGTCTCGATGCAGCCGCCCTGGTCGACGGCGACATCGACGATCACCGCGCCGGGCTTCATCTCCGCGACCATCGCGGCGGTGACGATGTTGGGCGCGCGCGCACCCGGGATGAGCACGGCTCCGATCAGCAGATCGGCTCGCGGAACCATCCGCCGGACGCTGTGCGGATCCGAGTAGAGCGTCGTCACGTTGGCGGGAAGGATGTCGTCGAGATATCGCAGGCGGTCGAGGTCGATGTCCAGAACCGTGACGTTCGCGCCGAGCCCGGCGGCGACCTTCGCCGCGTTCGTGCCGACCACTCCCCCGCCGATGATCACCACGTCCGCTGGTGCGACGCCCGGCACGCCTCCCAGCAGGATGCCGCGACCCATCATCGGACGCTCGAGGTACTTCGCCCCCTGCTGGATCGCCATCTTGCCGGCGACCTCGCTCATCGGCGTGAGCAAGGGCAGATCACCGTCGTCCGTCTGGATCGTCTCGTAGGCGACGCAGACGACGCCGCGTTCCAGCATCGCCTTCGTCAGGGGCTCGTTCGCAGCGAAGTGGAAGTACGTGAACACGACCTGCCCGTGGCGCACGAGGTCGTATTCCTCCGGCTGCGGTTCCTTGACCTTGATGACCATGTCCGCGTCGAACGCGTCCTCGGCGTGTCGTACGATCATCGCGCCTGCCGAGCGGTACTCCTCGTCGGCGATACCGCTCCCCAGCCCGGCGCCTGTTTCAACGACGACCGCATGCCCATCGTGAGTCAGGAGCTCGACGCCCACCGGCAGCACGGACACTCGGTACTCGTCGGACTTGACCTCTTTGGGAACGCCGATTCGCATCATCTTTCCTCAGTCAACGCCAGCGTAAAGATCGGCGATCTGGTCGGCGTACGCTGCGAGGACTTCGCGCCGTTTCACCTTGAGCGTCGGCGTCAGTTCCCCGGATTCGATCGTGAACTCCCGATCGGCGATCAGCAGGATGCGCACCTTCTCGAAGTCCGCGAGGTCGGGCGTGAGGCGATCCACTTCTTGCCGATACAGCTTGCGAACCGAGGGATGAGCCACCAAAGCGGCTCGGTCGGACGGCAGTTCCTGTTGCTGCGCGTGCTCCTCCAGAGCTGGAAACGAAGGCACGATGAGCGCTCCGGCGACCTTCTGCGCGTCGCCGAAGACGACCGCCTCGGCGATGTAGGTACTCGCTTTGAGGGCGTTCTCGATGGGCTCCGGCGCGACGTACTTGCCGTTGGAGAGCTTGATCAGGTTCTTCTTCCGACCGGTGATGCGGAGGAATCCATCGGGATCGAGCTCGCCCAGGTCTCCGGTGTGGAACCAGCCGTCGGGATCGAGAACGGCGACGGTCTCCTCCGGCAGCTTGAAATAGCCCTGCATGATGTGGCGACCTCGAGACAGAATCTCGCCGTCGTCCGCGATGCGGACCTCCACGCCGTTGATGGCGGGACCGACGGTCCCGAAGCGGAAGTTCCGCTCCCGGTTCACGCTGATGACCGGCGAGGTCTCGGTCAGCCCGTAGCCTTCGAGGATGAGAATGCCGGCGGCGTGGAAGAACTCCGCCGTCGATCTGGCGAGCGGAGCTCCGCCGCTCACGAAATAGCGCAGGCGTCCTCCCACGGTGTCTTGCAGCTTGTGGAACACGAGCTTCTGGGCGATGGCGTGCTTGGCGGAAGCGATCGGTCCCAGCCAGCTCTTGTCCTGGACGGCGCGACTCTTGCGGCGTCCCTGAGCCATCGCCCAGTGGAAGATCCGCTGACGCGCGGCAGGCGCCGACTCGATGCTCTTCAGGATGCGCTCCTGAAGGCTCTCGTAGAACCGTGGCACGCACGCCATAACCGTCGGCGACACTTCCTTGAGCTCGTTGACGAGGTAACGAAGACCTCGCGAATACGCGATCGCCGCGCCGGAGTACATGGGCAGGAAGTGACCCGCCATCCGCTCGAAGACGTGGCACAACGGCAGGAACGACAGGAACACGTCGTCCGGCGTGATCTCCAGCGCCTCCAGTCCCGACGCGACGTTCGACAGGAAGTTGTCGTGCGTCAGAATGACGCCCTTCGGATTGCCCGTCGTGCCGGACGTGTAGATGAGCGTCAGCACGTCGGACGGCGTGGCGCTCTCAGAGCGCGCGGTCACCTCTCCCAGCGACGCGGCGTCATTCGCCGCTCCCGCCTCCAGGTCAGCGAGAGAGCGCACCTGAGTCGCTCGCTCGCCCTCGAACGTGTCCATCGAGACGACCAGCTTGAGGTCGGGACAGTCGGAGCGGATTTCGTCGATCTTGTCCGCCTGAGCCGCCGTCGAGACGACGATGCCGCACGCGCCGCTGTCGCGCAGGATGTAGGCGATCTGCACGGCGGGGAGCGTCGGGTAGAGAGGCACCGTGACGATTCCCGCCGACATCGCGGCGTAGTCCGTCAACGCCCACTCCAAGCGGTTCTCGCTGAGGATCGCCAGGCGGTCTCCCGGCGGGAGCCCAAGCGCCACGAACGCGGAGCTCAGCTTCTGGACGCGGACGGCGAAATCGTCATATGTGACCGACTGCCACGCGTTTCCGTCGTGGTATCGCAGGAACTCCCTGCCCGCGTGGCGTTGAGAGGACCGGGCGAATGCGGCGCAGAGCGTGGATACTTCTGGACTGGACACGCGATGCTCCTCTCTCTCCGAATGGCTCACCGCTTCCAGGCGGCATGCGCCGACGCGGCTACCACCGGTGGAACATGAAGAAGACCGCCCCGACGATCATGGCGAACGCTACGGCGTGGTTCCAACGAAGCGCCTCGCCGAGGTAGATCGCCGAGAACGCGGCGAACACGACGAGCGTGATCGCTTCCTGCATCGTCTTGAGCTGAGCGGCGGTGAACTGACCATGACCGTAGCGGTTCGCCGGAACCTGAAAGCAGTACTCGACGAACGCGATCAGCCAACTGACGACGATGACCTTCCAGAGCGCGCTCTGCTTGAATCGGAGGTGACCATACCACGCAGCGGTCATGAAGACGTTGGAGATGGCGAGGAGAATGACGGTTCTCATGCGGGTCGGCGTCGGACTCTCTGCATGAAGCGCGTCTACCGTGTGCGACGGTCTCCCGCCTCCGGGACCGGCGAAGATCGGGCGGAAACGACCTCCTCAACGCCGAACAACTGGGCGCTGTTGACGCTCAGGCTCGTATCGACCGCGATCGGCACGGTTCCGTTGTTGCCCTGGATGAAGTTGTCGGAAAGTCGCCCGCCGTCCTGTACCGCGTAGCCTCCGTTGCGCACGATGTTGTTGCTGTTGACATGCGGCGACGACGCCCCTTGCGACACGATCCCCTGTTGCCGGTTGCTGGCGATCACGTTGCGCGCGATATTTGGCTGGGAACCGTCTTCCGCGACGACCCCGTAGACGTTCCCGATGATCGTGTTGTTGAGGATGTCCGGCGACGCCTGCCTCAGACACCGCACGGCGACGACGTTCGTGCGGAACACGTTGTCCTCGACCGTTGGTGACGCGGCTTCGACCGTGACCGCAGCGCCCGTGTTGTCGCTGAACTGCGAGAACGTCACGCCCACGGCGCTGGATCGTATGTGAAGCCGCGTCTCGTATTGGAACTGCCCGTATGAAACCCGTCCGGCGCTGCCCGGCTCGAAGAGCACGCCGTGCCATGCCTTCGTTCTCGCGTCCGCTGCGAAGAAGACGGAGCGCTGGAAGTCGCCTTGAGCATAGAACGCCCCCTCCACGACGATCTTCGACGAGGGCTCTGAGTCCGTGGCGAACAGGATTCGCGCGTTCGGCTCCACGGTGACGGTTCTGCCCTCCGGCACGAACACCTCGCCGCGCACGAGGATCGCCCCGGACCACACTTCATCGGCGGCGATGGTTCCCGACTTGGTGACGGTCGATTCAGCCCGGACGTTCGGGTCGCTGGGGTCCTCCCATTCCTCGGCGCTGGGCAAGGGCTGCGGCGCGGCGCACCCCGTTGCAGCCGCCACAACGAAGGCGCAGCAGCCTGCCGCAACCCATGCCCACAGAGCTCGGCGGAACCGTGTCACGAAAGCTTGCCCATTTTGCGCAGGTTGTCGCAGCTCAGCCGCGCGCTCTCGATGGGAGGACGCTTGCAGGTGTCCTGCTCGACGAGATACCACTCCGCCCCGCCATCCTCGGCGGCAGCGAAGATACCCTTCCAGTCGAGCGTTCCTTCGCCCACTTCGGCGAACGAGCCGTCCGCCTTGTCCCAGTCCTTGAGGTGGATCAGCGGCGCTCTGCCCTTCATCTTGCGGATGTAGGCGGCGGGGTCGGCCCCGCCGTGACGCACCCAGTACGTGTCGAGCTGCGCCTTCAGGTATCGTGGGTCCGAGTTCTCGTACAGGATGTCGAGACCGTACTTGCCATCGAACTGCTGGAACTCGAACGAGTGATTGTGGTAGCAAAAGACGATCCCGTGCGCCGCGAGCTTCTCGCCGATGCCGGACATGATCCCGGCGACGCGCTTCCAGCCGTCGGCGTCTCGTCGTCGTTCCTCGGCGAGGTAGGGAACCGTGATGAACTTCGTCCCCAGCGTCTGAGACAGCTCGATGGCGGCGTTCAGGTCCTTCTCGAGTGCTTCCAGGTTGTAGTGCCCGCCAGGGGTCTTCAGACCCAGGTCGTCGAGGAGCTTGCGGAGCCCTTCGGCGGTCATCCCCGGAGGAACCGCCGTTTCGACGCCCTCGTAGCCCATCGCGGCGACCTGCTTCACGACGCCGACGAAGTCTTTGGCTGCCTCGTTCCGAACCGTGTAGAGCTGCAATCCGACGAGTGGTCTGGACATCGTGATTCCTTCGCGTGAGGGCTGTCTTCCCGGGCCCAGAGCGGAGACCGCGCGCGAACATGCTAGCACAGCGCCTGGCGGCGCTCAATCGGCGCGCAGACAGGTTCAGCGTCGTCTTGCGGCGCGGTAGTCGGGGACATCCATCGGCACGCCGCAGCGACGGGCGGACTCGTGGGCGAAGACGCCCGGCATCGTCATATCGAGTCCGGCGAAGACGTCGATGGGCATCGGCTCATCCGCTCGAAGCGCGTTCAGGAAATCGGCGATCATGTAGTATTCGCACGTCCCATGTCCACCGGCTCCGGCGCCGTCCGGCGCGTTCGGGTGGTCGTACGAGAACGGGATGTCCGACATGCGCTGGACATCGCCGTCGGTGAAGTGCCCCACGGCGCGCGGCTGGTTGCGCACCGTCTCGACGCTCCCTCGCGTCCCGTAGAGCGAGAAGTAGTGGTGCGACGGTTCCCGCGCCACCTTGAACCCGCAGAGCACCTTGACCAGCGCTCCGTTTTCGAGCGTCACGATGGCGACTTCCATGTCCGGCGCTGGGAACCTCGGATCGGTCTCGGTTCCTGTCGCATGACCCACGACGCGAACGGGTCTCGATCCGGCGAGCGCCAGAATGGGTCCCAGGCTGTGTGTGCAGTAGAAGATGGGCGGCATGGACGCGCGCCAAGTGAGCGTCCCATCGCCGTGCGCCATGATGGACCGGCAGTTGTGGACGTACTCGACCTCGGCGTAGATGATGCGCCCCAGCTCGCCCTGGTCGATACGACGCTGCCAATCGTGGACGAACCACCAGTAGTTCGTGTTCTCGGCGAACATGAAGCGCGCACCGGTCGAGCCCTCGGCGGCGACGACAGCGTCGGCGAGGGCTTGTGCCTGTCGCTGAGCCTCATCGAAGTCGAGCGAGTAGATCATCGGCACTTCACAGAGGACGTGCTTGCCTGCTCGAAGCGCCGCGATGCTCTGTTCCGCATGCTGCATCGGCGGCGACGCGACGACGACGATGTCCAGATTGTGCTCCAGGAACCGGTCGTAGTCGGCGTAGGCAGCCTCCAGCTCCATCCGGGTGGAAGCTCGTTCGCGCGCCGCCGGCGCAGGATCGCACACGGCGACGACCCGCACGCCCTCGAACAGCGACAGGACGTTCGCGTGCGCCATCCCTCGACCGAGCCCGACAACACCAGCCCTGAACGCATCGGCTCCCACGCTGCGGCTCCCTTTCACATCAGGTTGTCGTGCGGTACCCTACGCAACGGGTGGCACATTATCGCAGAAAGGGATCGACCCATGAAGAGACTGGCTCTGGTTGCCGCCATCGGCGCTCTCGCCATCACGGCGTCGGCGATGGCGGCGTCGCTGTCGGACGAGTTCGGCGCCGGCTCGCTCGCGTCGAAGTGGAAGTGGCACAACGAACCGAAGAAGTGGGACCTGGGCAAGACCAAGGCTGGCTGGCTCACCATCGTCGCCGACGTGAACCGGAACCTGTGGACGGCGGATGACGCGTCGCGGCTCTATCAAGAAGTTCCCGACGAGCCCTTCGACGTCGAGACGCGCATGATGGTCGAGTTCGCCGCCAACTCCGTCGTGGCGGGGCTCACAGCGACCAGCGTCAAAGACAATAACTGGGTCACCCTCAAGTTCTGGGGTCACGCAGCCGGGGATGCCCAGTTGCAGTTCCAGACGAAGCAGAACGAGAACGGGAACGGTCTGACGGGGAAGGCTCCCGGCTTCGTCTCGGCTGGAGGCGTCGCTGACCTCCACATGCGTCTGACCAAGAACGGCGCGGAGTACGCAGCCTACTGGAAGATGAAGGAAGGCGACGCCTGGACGAAGGTGGGGCCCACGAACTTCGCGTTGACGCCGCCGCTCCAGGTCAGTGTGTACGGTGGTGTCGACGGCGCTGCCGGCACGATGACGGTGCAGTACGACTACTTGCGGGACAATCTGAACCCGCTGGCGGTTCATCCGGCAGCCAAAGCCGCGACGGTCTGGGCGAACCTGAAGCGCTGAACCGATGCAGGTGATCCGGGCGTGTTCGGTGAGGATGGCAGGCCCAGAGGGATTTGAACCCCCAACCGCCGGTTTTGGAGACCGGTGCTCTACCAATTGAGCTATGAGCCTACGCGCCCATAAGTATACTCAGGCGGATTAGCGTCGGCAACCGATTCGCCGACCGATCGCCGGAACCGTCATTCGAGGGACGGCTCGACCGCATCCGACTCGAGCGACGCGACGATCCCCTGGAAGTCGGGCAGTTCCCGCAGCGGGTCCAAGTCCGGGGACCGCTCCACCGCTTCGAGCAGGCGGATCGTCGGCATCGTATCCGAAGCCCGCGACGCGTCCGCCGCCCGTTCTATCGCCGCAAGGGCTCCAGCCTCGTCGCCGATGCGCGCGCAGCCCCTTGCGATCAGGAACGCGAGCTCGCACTCCTCGCGCAGGACGCGCAGGGCGTCCCAGAACGCCTCCCGCGCAGCGTCCGTGTTGTCCTCACGCTCGTAGAGAACGCCGGTCCGATACAGCGCCGATGCATGGTTCGGGCTCTGCCGCAGCAGATCGTTGTACACTTCGCGCGCTTCATGCAGCCGGTCGAGATCGAACAACGCGTTCGCATAGAGCTCGACGAAGCCCATGTCGGAGGGCATCGCCGCCATCGCCGACCGAGCCGCGTCGGCGGCGGCTTCTGTCATGCCGTGAGCCATGAACAGATGGACAAGCTGCCGAAGCGGCAGTGAGTTGTCAGGATGCTCGGAAGCCTGGGCGCGCAGATGGTCAGCGAGCGCACCGATCCCGAAGTCGACGACGCCTTTGAACGCGTCGGACGCGAGGGCATCGGCGAAGGCAGGATCAGCCTCCACGACGGACAAGAGCTGCGGGTAGCACCCAAACGCCGCGCGCAGCGCTGACGCCGCCTGATCTGGCGCGCCCGTTGAGAGAAACAGCCAGGCGCGCGCGTAGTGCGCCCTTCCGCGCACGTCCTCCGCAGGGCTCTCCGCGGCGAGTCGAGCGTAGACCTCCTGAGCCCCGCTCGTGTCCCTGACGATCTCCAACGCGCCTCCGAGGCTGAAAGCCGCATCCGAATCCTCTGGATGGTTCGCCAGGTGTTCGCGCAGCCGGGCGATCAGCATGCCATAGATGGGCAGAAACGCTGGCGTTTCGCGCATCTCGTCGAACGTCGCGGCGCTGAGCAGGTCGGCGTGGTTCAGGTCGAGGTCGAGCAGCGTCAGGAGGGTCGAGGCGGCTCCATCGGCATCGCCGAGCTGCCCCTGGATCTCCGCGATGGTGCGGAGCAGCGGAGCATCCTCAGGACCGTCGCCGCACGTCGCGCGGTAGACCGCCAAAGCCTCCCGCAGGCGTCCGTCCTCGCGGAGACGGTCACCTTCGAGGATCTGTCGCGATCGCCGCGACCGTTCCGCCCACTTCTGAAGGAACTTCATGGATACGCTCCTCCGCGTCCGATGCGCCCCGGCGACGGCAGACGCCATCGTACCACGGGCTTCCCGAATACGACAATCGCCGCCAGCCGAGCACACGAATCGGGCGGATCATGCGACCCGCCCGATGGTTCACTGAGCCAGGCGACTGCTAACCAGCCTTTGGGAACGCGGAGATCGACTCGAGGCTCTTGCGTAGTTCGCCTTCGGAGAGCGTCGAGTCCTCCAAGCTCCGGCTGAAGTAGGCGTCGTAAGCGGACATGTCGAAGTGACCATGTCCCGACAGGTTGAAGAGGATCGTCTTCTGCTTGCCCTCTTCCTTCGCCTTGCGGGCTTCGTCGATGACTGCCTTCACGGCGTGGTTCGTCTCAGGCGCGGGGATGATCCCCTCGCAGCGGGCGAACAGCACGCCTGCCTCGAAACAGTCGCGCTGTGGAAACGCCTGGGCTTCCACGAGCCCGTCCAGCAGTAGCTGACTCGCCTGCGGAGCGGATCCGTGGTAGCGCAGCCCACCCGCATGGATTCTCGCCGGCACGAACGTGTGTCCGAGCGTGTGCATCGGCATCAGGGGCGTCATGCCGATGGCATCGCCGAAGTCATAGGCGAACTTGCCCTTCGTGAGCGTCGGGCAAGCAAGCGGCTCGACGGCGATGATCCGCATCTTGCGACCGGCGATCTTGTGTCGGACGAAGGGGAACGCGATCCCCGCGAAGTTGCTGCCTCCTCCGAAGCACCCGATCACAACATCCGGCTCAGCATCGGCGAGGGCGAGCTGCTTCTCCGCCTCCAGCCCGATGACGGACTGATGCAGCAGGACGTGGTTCAACACGCTTCCGAGCGAGTATTTCGTGTCGTCGCGACCGGCGGCATCCTCGACAGCCTCCGAGATCGCGATACCGAGGCTTCCGGGCGATTCCGGGTCCTGCTCGAGGATACTCCGACCGGCGTTCGTCTCGTTCGACGGGCTGGCGATGACACGGGCTCCCCAGGTTTCCATCATCGAGCGTCGATAGGGCTTCTGGTGGTAGCTCACCTTCACCATGTAGACCTGGCATTCGAGCCCGAACAGGTTGCATGCCAGACTCAGGGCGCTTCCCCACTGACCTGCGCCGGTCTCGGTGGCGATGCGCTTCGCGCCTTCCTGCTTATTGTAGTAAGCCTGCGCGACGGCGGTGTTGGGCTTGTGGCTTCCGGCAGGGCTGACGCCTTCGTACTTGTAGAAGATGCGCGCCGGCGTATCGAGTTCCTTCTCGAGCCGCGTCGCGCGGAAGAGCGGCGACGGACGCCACAGTCGATAGACATCGCGCACCGGCTCGGGAATCTCGATCCACCGCTCGCGAGACACCTCTTGTTTGATCAACTCCATCGGGAAGAGCGGAGCCAGCATCTCGGGCCCGATGGGCTCTCCGGTTCCCGGATGGAGCGGAGGTTTGGTCGCGTTCGGCATGTCCGCCGCGATGTTGTACCAGTGGGTCGGGATATCGTTCTCACTCAGAACGTACTTGGTCTGCATGGAGCAGCTCCGTGTTGGGTGAACCGAGATCCGGTGCGCCGGCTAGCGAGTCGGCGTGATCGCCGGCAGATGCGACTCGATGTCTGCCTTGTCGTGGTAGCCTTCCAGTCTCTGCACGATCCGACCATTGGGATCGATGAAGAACGTCGTTGGGATGTACTGGATTCCGCCGTAGTCAGCCGCTACCTTCGCCAGCTCGTCGGCGCTCCCGTGCAGTATCGGGTACGGGACTTTCGTCTGCTGGACGAACTGCACCACCTGGTCGCGCTGATCGTCCAGCGAAATGCCGACGACGACGATGCCCTTCTCCTTGTTCGCCTCGTAGATGTCGGCGAAGTGGGGTATCTCCTGCACGCACGGCGCGCACCACGTCGCCCAAAAGTCGAGGATCACGCCCTTGCCGGCGAACGACTTCAAAGACACCGACTCGCCAGCCAGGTTGGTCAGCGTGAAGGCAGGCGCTGCCCCGCTACCAGCCGTGGCGGTGGAGACATCGGTTCCCCGGAGGAGCGATGCGTCCTCCTCCGCCTCAGAGTGGCTAGGAGCCGTCTTCTCGGGGTCTGGCTTCCGGCAGCCCGCGACGAGCGCAAGGCAAACGGCAACAGCGATCAGCGTCAGCAGGTGGCATGAACGATGCATCGAGGTTCCTCTGTGTCGGTTCGCGCGCGCTACGTGCGGTTACGCGCGGCAACCTGCCAGCGGTCTACGGGTCTGCCGCCGTCGATGACGATTGCCTCCTGGTGCAGCGCGACGGTCGGGCAGACGTGTGTGGGGCAAACGAACACGGGATCGCCGACCCGCAAGCCGTGGGTCGCCGAGTCCGTGAGTTCGAGAACCCAGTGCTCCTCGCTCTGACCTCCGAGGCGGACGCCCGGCACGTTCAGCACGATCCCGCGGTCACCGGCGGGATCGGCGGCTATGGCCTTGTGACCCAGATCGATGGTGGCGAACCCAGCCACAGGACGCGAAATGACTCGGCTGAACAGGATCGCCGCCGGCACGAACCCTAGGTCGGGCAGCGTACCCCCGTATCCGCAGTCGTGCAGGATGAACGTTCCCGGCGACGCCTCGACGTCTTCCTGCCGCGCGTAGAAGGGAAACGGAGGAGTCCCGCCCATGACGATACGAGCAACCGGGAGCCCTTCGCCCACCAGCCGGTTCCGCAGCGCTCGAACGGTTTCCAGGCACTCCGTCCCGACCCCATCGCGCTCGGAGACGACCGACGCGCGGTTGTGACCGTCGTATGCGTGCAGACCGCCGGGCTCCAAGCCAGGCAAGTCGGCGATGCGCCGATAGACAGCGGCGGCTTCATCTCCGGGCGCGATACCGGTCCGATGCATTCCCACGTCTAGATCGACCAGAACGTCCACGGTGAGCTCATGGCGGCTCATGACGGAGCTGAGCGCCTCGACAACGGAGACATCGTCTGCGACGCAGCGGAACGTCGTCTCCGGGAAGCGCGCCATCAGCGTGGCGAGCCGCTCCTGGTTCGGGCCCACCATCTGGTAGGCGATCAGTATGTCGGGCGCGCCTTCCTCAGCGAGCATCTCCGCTTCGCGCAGCGTTGCGCACTTGTGCTTGGTCACTCCGGCTGCCTGCACCATGCGGACGAGCTCAGGCGTTTTGTGCGTCTTGACGTGGGGGCGCAACCTGGCGGGGTCCTCGACCAGCGTCAGGGCTCGCCTCAGGTTCGCCTGGATGATTGGCAGATAGAACAGGAGCGACGGACTCGGCAGGGAATCGGGATCGTGGATGGCATAGCGGTCGTCCATACGTCCCCCTCGGGCGCGGCGGCGCAGCGCGATTGCGCCGTCGGAGTCTCGCCGGTAGAATCGCACGGCGCCTACGACCTGTCAAGGGCGAGGCGTGACGAGGGAGGACCCGCTATGAGCTCGCTGCTGGTCGCAGCCTTGGCGTTCGTGGCATACATCGTCGCATACCACACCTACGGCAAGTTCCTGGCGCGCAAGGTCTTCGGTATCGACCCAGCGCGTGTCACACCCGCCCACACGCTCAAAGACGGCACGGATTACGTTCCGACGAAGCGCGAAGTGCTCCTGGGGCACCACTTCACGTCCATCGCGGGAACCGGGCCCATCGTCGGTCCCGCCATCGCGATCATCTGGGGCTGGGTTCCGGCGCTGCTCTGGGTCGTGTTCGGCTCCATCTTCATCGGAGCGGTTCACGACTTCGGAGCGCTCGTGCTGTCCGTGCGGCATCGCGGCACGTCTATCGGCGACCTGGCGGGCACGCTCGTCAATCCGAGGGTG
>Ga0194120_10007582_pt1 | contig 14756 bp, 13 predicted proteins | sample TA2MahCa65mmetaG_FD_148642 | JGI IMG/M metagenome (GOLD analysis project Ga0194120, IMG submission 148642) | Freshwater microbial communities from Lake Tanganyika, Tanzania - TA2015019 Mahale Deep Cast 65m | ecosystem: Environmental > Aquatic > Freshwater > Lake | place: Tanzania: Lake... | reverse complement strand
TGCTGCCGTGGAACTGGAAGCAAGAGCGCCAGCAGAAGGTTGCCGCGTAGCCGATCAGGTCACGCTCGGTAGTACGGCGTCAAACACCATCTCCGCGGCCTTTACCGGACGCGTACGGAGCGGTCTTCTCGACCAGCGGAGCATAGGACAGCGTCACCTCGTCGCGATTGAGGGGGACGCGGCGCCCGTCGTCGGCCGCGGCCAGCACCGCTGGCGCCAGCGCAGCCGTCATCAGCGCAGCTGCAAGCAGCCTCACGACCATGGCCCGGCTCACCTTGCGCCAGGCCCGCGCCTCAACCGCGGCCGAAATACTGCGGTGCAACGACCACGGCGATGATGGCCCAGTACATGGCGATCGACAGGTAAGCCGCACGCTTGAAATGAGTGGTGATGCGGCGGTCACCGGGAAAGTCCTTGTCGTTGAAATGGCTGTAGACCTCGCGCCACAGCGCGCCGGTGGAATCGGCGACGGTCTGCTCGCTCTTTTCGATGAAGGAGCGCTCGCTGTCGCCGCGCGGCCGGCGGCGCAGGTAGTCGCGGTAGAAATCGTAGCCGAGGATGAGTTCGAGGCAGACGATGCGCGGATAGAGCGCGACGACGCCGCGGTCGATATTGAGGACCACGCGGTAGGCGAACCACATGATGCAGCTTGCGATTACGCCGGCCGCCATCATGAGCGGCAAGCTGGAGATCGATAGGCTGGTGTAGACTAGCATCCAATAGACGCCCATCGACGTGGCGAAGCCAATCGCGTACCACATGTTGTATTGGCGGATCAGCGCGATCCGCTGGTCGTGGATCGCGGCATATTCGGCCGCGTAGGCCGGCCCGTGCTGCCTCACCTCATTCAGCGTGTGCCCTACTTCCCAATGGCGCTCGGGCATGAAATCCCCCCGGTCTGTCGGCGTATCGCCAAGGATTCTAGGCCGGATGCGGCTGGCCGGCAAAGCCGCCGACCCGTCGGCCGCCCGGCAGCTCCTATTTCCACACCCGCCCCGCAACGCGAAGGAAATTCTCGCCGAGAATGCCGCGCACGTCGCGCGGCGGGTAGCCGCGGCCGAGCAGCGCCTCGGTGACCGCGGGGAAGGATTCCGGCGGCACGTAGCCGAGCCCGCCGTCGGGATATTGGTGCACCGGCCAGTAGTCGCGGTTGCGCACGAAATGAGTGCCGGGACCGCTCATGCGCTCGCGCAGCACGCTGTCCATGCCGATACCGACATGCTCCGGCCCGACCAGCTCCACCATGTAGTCGATGTGCTCGACGAGATGGTCGACCGTCGGTCCATTCTTGCCGAGGAAGCGGCCGACGCCGGTCACGCCGATGACGCCGCCGGTCGCCGCACACGCCTTGATCTGGTCGTCCTTGATGTTGCGCTCGTGGTCCCAGAGGACGCGCGCGTTCGAGTGCGAGAAGATCACCGGATCCGCCGAGGCCTCCATCGCCTCCATGGTCGTCCGATAGGCCGAGTGCGAGCAGTCGACGACCATGCCGACGCGGTTCATCTCGCGGATGACCTGGCGGCCGAAGTCGGTCAGGCCCGTGTCCTGATCGTGGCAGCCGCCGCCCGCCAGATTGTTCTTGTTGTAGGCGAACAGCATCTGGCGCACGCCGAGCTGATAATAGGCGTCGACCAAGCCGATGTCGCCGTTGAGCGCGTTCATGCCTTCCAGGTCGAAGGTGATCGCGAGCTTGCCCTCGCGCTTGGCGCGATGGATGTCCTGGACGCCGTCGACCTGGACGAACTCGTCCGGGTGCGTGCGGATCCAATGGCGGTACTGCGACACCGCCTCGATCGCCGACGTCCACGGCGTCACGTCGTAGCCGGCATTGACCGAAAGATAGTCGATGCCGGCGTTCCGCCAGCGGTCCATCTCGTCGAGATGGGAGGCCTTGGTGTAGGCGAAGCCGCCATGATCGTCCCAGACCAGCGCCTCGCGGTGCAGTTCCGCTGCCTTTTCGGAGACGCCCCAATCCTTCGCCGTCTGCCCCGATTTCGCGTGCGCTGGCATGGTTCAAGTCCCTCCCTGGATTTCACGCAGGCGTCGGTCACGATACGTCCGCAACGCCTCGTCGACGCCGGGATCGATCGGCGGCGCTTCGTATTCTCCGAGCATCTTCTTCCAAATCGCGTTGGCGCGCACCGCGGCATCACGGCCGCCCTCGGCCTGCCATTGCTCATAGGTTCCGCTGTCGGCGACCAGCGGCCGCCAATGCGCGGTCTCGAAGTTGCGCTGCGTGTTGGCGCAGCCGAGATAGTGCGAGCCGGGCCCGACTTCGCGCACGGCGTCGAGCGCCTGGCCGTCCTCCGAAACGTCGAGCGGCTGGGCGAAGCCCTGCAGCGCCGAGCAAAGATCGGCATCGATGATCATCTTCTCGTAGCCGGCGCTCAAGCCGCCCTCGAGCCAGCCGACCGCATGGGAGATGTAGTTGATACCGGCGAAAAAGGATGCCTGCAGCGTCAACGCGCTCTCGGTGGCGGCCTGGGCATCGGGAATCTTCGACGCCGTCACGGCGCCTCCGGCGCAGCTGGCCGGCACCCCCAATCGCCGCGCGAGCTCGGCGGCGATCGTGATGCCGCGCAGCGATTCGGGCGTGCCGAAGGCAGGCGCGCCGGTCTGCATCGACACAGTGCCGATGAAGCAGCCCATGGCGCAGGGCGCGCCCGGGCTGATCAGCTGGATCAGCGCCAAGCCGCCGAGCGTCTCAGCGAGCTGCTGCGACAACGACCCGGCGACACCGAGCGGACCCATGGCGCCGCCCAGGACATAGGCCGAGACCAGAACGGCCTGGCGGTGGCGCGCGTAGATCTTGAGCGCCGCCATCATGGTCACGTCGAACACGAGGGGCGAGTTGGTGTTCACGCCGGAATAGATGCAGCAATTGCTTTGCAGAAACTCGTCGCCGAACACGAGCTTTGCCATCTCGAGCGTGTCGATCGCCGCTTGGGGCGACCGCACCACTCCCTTGATCGCGCGATCGGTATAGCGGAACTGCGCATAGACCGTGTGCAGGTGGCGCTGCGGCACGGGCACGTCGACCAGCTCGCAGATGCCGCCGCTCGCCGTGTGGATGCACGGCAGCGTCTGCGCGATCTTGAGCAGGTTGAGATAGTCCTCGTGGGAGCCGTAGCGGCGGCCGCGCTCGATGTCGTGCACGAAGGGCGCGCCGCCAGCCGGCGTGAATACCGCGCTCGCGCCGCCGATGTGGATATCGTTCGCGCGATTGCGCGCGCGCTGGTCGAATGCCCGCGGCGCGCTCGCCTGGATGATCTTGCGGCACATTCCGCGCTCGAAGCGCACGCGCTCGCCCTGGACGTCCGCGCCGGCGGCGCGAAAAATGTCGAGAACTTCCGGGTCGCCGCGGAACTCCATGCCGACTTCCTGCAGGATCGTATCGGCATTGCGTTCGATGAGCTGCAACCCCTCCTCATCGAGGATGCGCATGATCGGGAAGTTGCGCACGATATAGGGCGCGCGCGGCTGCACCGGCCGGGCCCGCGCCAGCTTGGCGGCGCGGCCGCCGCCGTGGAGCCGGCGCGGCTTCGGTAAAAAGGGGACAATCATCTTTTCTGGCATCGCGCCTCTTGGCTGCGCCGCGCCGCGCGGGAAAATATGAATGTCCCCTTTTTTCTCGCCTTTTTCATGGCATGAGCTGACCGCCGTTGACGGACAGCACCTGTCCCGTGATGAAGCTCGCCGCGGCGGATGAAAGGAAGACGACCGCTGCGGCGATGTCGTCGGGCGTGCCCTTGCGGCCGACCGGAATCTTGGCCGCTTCGGCAACCAGGATGTCCGGCCGCATGGCGCGCGTCATGTCCGTGTCGATGAAGCCCGGCGCGATGCAGTTGGCGGTGATGCCGAGCGAAGCGTTCTCCTGCGCGATCGACTTAGTCATGGCGATCATCCCGGCCTTGGCGGCGGCGTAGTTGGCCTGGCCGAACTGGCCGCGGAGCGCGTTCATCGAGGAGATGTTGACGATGCGTCCGAACTTGCGCGCGCGCATATGCGGCAGGGCGGCGCGGCAGAGATGGAAGGCGCCGGTGAGATTGACGTTGAGCACGGCGCTCCACTGCGAGCGCGGATCCATCTTGTGGGCGGCCGCATCGCGCGTGATGCCGGCATTGTTGACGACGAGGCCGATCGGTCCGTGGGTCGCCTCGGCGCCGTCCACGGCCTGCGCCACCGCATCGTAGTCCGCGACGTCGACCTGCGTGCGCGACTGGAGCGCCGGCGCGTTCGTGGCCGGCCAGGTCAGATCGAAGCCGAGAACGCGCCAGCCGTCGCGCGCAAGCTGTTCGGAGATCGCCGCACCGATGCCCCGTCCGGCACCGGTGACGATGGCAACATTTGGGGCCACGCTGGTATTCATCGGGCCCCCCCGCTTTTCTTACCTGCCTCTCCACCCGAGGGCGCGCCGGCCGCCTGAACCTTCGCCCAAGTGTCGCGCAACCCCACCGTGCGGTTGAACACCGGTGCGCCGGGCCTGGAATCGTCGTCGCGGCAGAAATAGCCCTGGCGCTCGAACTGGACCGGCTCGCCCGTGTTGGCTGCCGCCAGCGCCGGCTCGACCAGGCAACCTGACAGGACCTCCAGCGAATTGGGGTTGAGATCGGCCATGATATCGCCGTCGGCCCCGGGATCGGGCCGCTGGAACAACTGATTGTAGAGGCGGATTTCGGCCGGAACGGCATGCGCCGCGGAGACCCAATGGAGGGTTGCCTGGACCTTGCGGCCGTCGGGGGCATTGCCGCCGCGGGTTGCGGGATCGTAAGTGCAGCGCAACTCCACCACCTCGCCCGACGCATCCTTGACCGCCTCGCGACAGGTCACAAGGTAGGCGTAGCGCAACCGCACTTCCTTGCCAGGCGACAGCCGGTAGAATTTCTTGGGCGGGTTCTCCATGAAATCGTCGCGCTCGACATAGAGCTCGCGGCCGAAGGCGATGCGGCGCTTGCCGGCATCGGGATCCTCAGGGTTGTTGATAGCGTCGAGCTCCTCGGACTTGCCCTCGGGGTAGTTCTCGATCACCACTTTGAGCGGGCGCAGCACCGCCATGTAGCGCGGCGCGGTCTTGTTGAGCAGTTCGCGCACCGCATGGTCGAACATGGCGACGTCGACCACGCTGTTGGCGCGCGCCACGCCGACGCGGCGCACGAACTCGCGGATCGCGGCTGGCGGCACGCCGCGCCGGCGCAAGCCCGCGAGCGTCGGCATGCGCGGGTCGTCCCAGCCTGTGACGTGGCCGTGACGGACCAGCTCGGTCAATACGCGCTTGGACAGGACCGTGTAGGTCATGTTCAGGCGCGCGAATTCGTACTGCCGCGGCCGTGACGGAACCGGCAGGTTCTCGATCAGCCAGTCGTAAAGCGGCCGGTGATCCTCGAATTCGAGCGTGCAGATCGAATGCGTGACCTTCTCGATCGCATCCGACTGGCCATGCGCGAAATCGTAGGTCGGATAGATGCACCATGCCGTGCCCGTGCGCGGATGGCTCGCGTGCAGGATGCGATAGAGCACCGGGTCGCGCAGGTTCATGTTCCCGGAGGCGAGATCGATCTTGGCGCGCAGCACGCGCGCGCCGTTCGGAAACTCGCCGGCACGCATGCGCCGGAACAGATCGAGATTCTCCGCGGCCGCGCGCTGCCGGAAGGCGCTCTCGCGGCCAGGCTCGGTCAGCGTGCCGCGCATGGCGCGCATCTCTTCGACCGGCGTATCGTCGACATAGGCCTTGCCATTGCGAATGAGATGTTCGGCCCACTCGTAGAGCTGCTCGAAATAGTCGGAGGCATGGTAGAGGTGCTCGCCCCAGTCGAAGCCGAGCCAGCGCACGTCGTGCTGGATCGCGTCGATGTATTCCTGCTCTTCCTTGGTCGGATTGGTGTCGTCGAATCGCAGATTGCAGCGTCCGCCGAAATCCTGGGCGACGCCGAAATTGAGGCAGATCGACTTGGCGTGGCCAATATGGAGATAGCCATTGGGCTCGGGCGGGAAGCGCGTGATGACCTGCGCATGCCGGCCGGCGGCCAGGTCGTCACGCACGATGTCGCGGACGAAATCGCGGCCCGTCTCCGCCGTCTCAAGATCAACCGCCGTCATACACCCCTGCTCCACCCCATAGGCTTGCCCCGCCCGCAACGCGGGCGCTGATCATAGGCTGTTGTTCCGTCTGGGGAAAAGGCCTTCGTGGTCAGCGAGGCCAGCGACGTCGCTCAGGCACCGCGACCACGGCTCTAAACCGCGGCTGGCCTCGTCCGACCCTTGGCCGATGCTCGCGCCCCGACGAGCGGAATATAGATGTCAAAGCAGGCACCGCGGCCGGGTTGGCTGGTGACGTCGATGATGCCGTTCCAATTGCGCACAAAGCGCTGGACCGTTGACAGCCCGAGGCCGGTGCCGCGGCCGACCGGCCTGGTGGTGAAGAACGGATCGAAGATACGCGCCAGCGTCGCCTGGTCCATGCCCGAGCCGTCGTCGACGATCCTCAAGCGTGCGTAACGCGTCCGCGTATCCGGATTGCCCAGCGCGGCGACCCGCTGCCGCCCAGTCGGCGGGATTTCGCAGGACAGCGCGACGCCGATCTTGCCCGTCGCGCCACCGATGGCCTGAGACGCATTCGTCACAAGATTTGTCAGTATCTGGGTCAATTGCGCCGGATGGGCCTTCACCATCAAGGTGGTGTCCGGCAGCGCCACGTCGACGACGATGGTTGACGGCACGATGCTGCGCAGCATGTGCATTCCTGAGCGCACGATCTCGACGACATCGACGCTCGGCGCGTCGCGCCCAGTCGATTGGCTGAATTCCAGAACCTGGCGAACCAGATCCCTGATGCGGTGGGCCTGGGCATTCACGCGGTCCATGTTGCGGCGCTCACGGCTGCCCTCGGGCAAGGAGTCGAGCACCAGCTTGCCGTACATCAGGATCGGCGTGAGCGCATTGTTGATCTCGTGGGTGATGCCTCCCACCAACGTGCCGAGCGCCTCGAGCTTCTGGGCGTGATTGAGTTGCGCCTCGAGGGCCGCCAGCTCCGCGGCGGCGGCTTTGCGCGCCGACACATCAAGCAGCACACCGTCCCAGACGACGTCGCCGTTTTCGACCTTGCGCGGCCGGCTGCGGCCACGCATCCATTTCGTTGCACCGTCAGTCGCGACGATGCGGAACTCCTGATCCCATTCGGTCAGATCGGCGGCCGACCTCATCACCGATAACAGGAAATCACGCCGATCCCCTGTGTCGATGGTCTCCAGGAAGAACGAGGGGTCGCGGGTCACGCGCTCCGGCGTCATCTCCGCGCCGTAAATGTTCTTGATGCCATCGCTGACAAACGAAAAGGCTAGGCTGCCGTCACTCTTGAGGACCCGCTGATAGACGACGCCGGGGAGGTTGTCGGCGATGCTGCGCAGCCGCGCCTCGCTCTCGCGCAGGGCATCCTCACTCTTTTTCAGCTCCGTAATGTCAGTAAAGGTGGCGACAACACCGCCATCCGGCAGCCGCTCGCTGGTCACGAACAAAGTCTTTCCAGCCGTTGTCGGCCGCGTATACGCCGCCTTCCCCGTCTGGCGCACCTGCGCCATCTTGTACTTCAGAATTTCGTCGGGATCGCCGGGGCCGAAAATGCCGAGCGCGACATTGAAGCGGAACAGGTCCTCCAAGCGCGTGCCGATCCCGACCATCGATTCCGGAAAGCAGCACAGCTCGACGTAGCGCCGGTTCCAGAGCCGCAGAGTGAGATTGGCGTCGAACACGCACAGCCCCTGGTCGAGCGAGTTCAGCGTCGATTCGAAGAGCTGCTTGCGCTCGCACAGCGTCAATTCGCGATTGCGGATCGTCGTAACATCGGTGACGCATGTGATCACGCCACCGTCTTCGGTCGGCGACTCCGAAATCTGGTACCACCGGCCATTCTGAGCGGCCTCGACCAGACCGCATCTCGATCGATGAATCCTCAGCCGGTCCTCGATGAAGGTTTGTATCTTGTCTCTCGGCGCCACAGCCAGGGCGCCCGAGGCGCCGGACTTCAGCATGTCCTCGAACTTGATGCCGGGTTGCAGGGATGCCGCGAAATCGCCAACGAAGTTCGAATACTGCGGATTGGCGTAGATGAGGCGATCCGAGCTGTCCCAGACGGCAATGCCGCTTGGAACGGCGTTGATGGCGTTCTCCATGGCGTGGAGGGATTGTCCACGGATGCCCTGGCCCAGGATTGGGTCGATCACGGCCATCGTGGTCTTAGCTCAGCGCCAGAGTGACGGTGTCGAGCAGCTCGCGCGGCTCGAATGGCCCGCCCCACACGCGTACGGCGCCGAATTCCTTGGCGACGTCGAGGAAGTCCAGATTGCCGGTATCCCCGCCGCCGGAGATCGCCACGATGCGGAGATCGGGCGTCGGGGACCTCAGATCGCGGATCGCCTCGATGCCTTCCCTATCGGGCATGATGATATCGGTCACGACAAGATCCGGCCGCGATGCCTTGAAGCGACTGACGCCCTCCCGACCGTTGCGGGCTTCGGCAACGACGTGTCCATGGGCCTGGATGATTTGAACCATCGCATTTGGCCGCGCTGCACTATTCCAGTGCCTTGGAGACGACCTGCAAGAGCTCATGGGCCTCGAACGGCTTGCGCAGAATCTCGCGCGCGCCGAATGCCTGTGCGGCAACCAGGAAGTCGGTCTCCACCATCTTGCCGCCGCCCGACACGGCGACGATTCGTGTGGCCGGCTCGAGCGTCCGGAGATCCTGGATCGTCTCGATGCCGTCCTTTTCGGGCATGATGATGTCGGTGATGATCAGGTCGGGACGCTCGGCCTCGAAGAGTTTCAGTGCCTCGTGGCCGTCACGCGCTTCCCGCACGACGTGGCCGGCCGAGGTGAGGATCTGGCTAACCGCATCACGTATGAGGTCCATGTCGTCGATCACGATGATTTGGGCCATGTCGTTCACTTGCATTGCCGGCACCGGCGCCGTCCGTCGCGCGATACCGCTGGATTTCGGAATTGATGGCAACTGTCGCATGGCGGCGGTTAACTGAAGATGAACTCGGGGGCCATCGACGGCCGCAAATCGATCCGGAAGAATACCTACGCAGCACAACGCTCCGCATGCGACGAAGCGAAGGCGGCACCAGCGCCACTCCCGAGCAATCAGAAAAATCAGCGCGATATGATGTCGCCGGTGCGCCGACCCGACGCCGAGCACTGACGCTCCGTCGATCGGCCCGCGAACCAGGCCGGAAGGCCTACGCCCGGTTTCCAGCACTCTGGCCCGCGCTCGCGAGACGTCCTATCTTGCCCGAACAGGCACCAGACCGGGGCATGACCGTGCAGGCTTTGCGACCACGACCGAAGCGGGACGCAGTCCTGTGTTTCGTGCTGGCACTTTGGTTCGCCATATTCACCGCACCCACGACCCAGGCTAGTCCAGGCACAGGCGGCGACCCGTTCCTCAAGGAGCCGATCTGGGTCTACAACAACTGGACCGCCTACGACGAGCTGGCCGATGTGGTGCGGCTCACCGAGGATCTGGCGATGCGCGAGCTGGACGAGATCGTCCGCCTGCGCGGTCTCGGCGTTCGCATCGACTACTACGTGATGGACGCATTCTGGTACGCGCGGTCCGGCGGCTATCGGCGCTGGCGCACGCGCGACTGGCCGGTCGGCCCCGATCGTTGGCTCGAGGCATGCAGGCAGCACGGGATCGTGCCTGGACTGTGGTTCGGCACCAATACTCTGACCAAGATCCATGCGGTGCCGGCCTGGCAGAGCTCGCTCAACGAGCGCGGCGAGGCGATGTCGTTCTACGCCGGCGGCTTCCTCGCCGACTTCATGGAGGTTCTACAGCTCTGGTACGATCGCGGCATCCGCCTCTTCAAGTTCGACTTCGCCGATTTCGGCGCGGCCGCCGCGGGCACAGAGCGGGTCCATACCCATCACGAGATCCGCTTGCGCAATACGCGGGCATTTCGCGAGGAACTGCGCGCATTCAGAGAGCGCAACCCCGGTGTCGTGCTCGTGGCATTCAACGGCTTCGGCGGCGACATGGAATCGACTGCCGCGCCGTTCCCCTTCGAGGACATCGTCGACCTGCAGTGGCTCGACGTCTTCGACTCGCTCTACGCCGGGGACCCACGGCCGGCCGATGTGCCGCACATGAATTTCTGGCGATCGGTCGACGTCTACAGCGACCATATGGTGCGCCGCTTCGAGCAGAGCGGCGTGCCCCTGCCGCGCATCGATTCGACCGCGTTCATGATCGGCCATACCGGCAGCAACTATTTCCGCGGCATCAACGCCTGGCAGGGCAGCCTGTTGCTCACCGTCGCGCGCGGAGGCTGGGTCAACACGGTGCACGGCAACCTGGAATTCCTCGACGACGACCGGGCGCGCTGGTTCGCAAGGCTGCAATCTCTCTATGCACCCTTGCAGCAGGCCGGCACGACTCGCTCGTTCGGCGGCCTGCCCGGCGATGCGGAACCTTATGGCTACGTCTCGGCGGAACCCGGCGGAGCGCTCTACACGGTGGTCAATCCCTCGCAACGCGTGGCGGCGATCCGACTGCCGCGGGCATCGCGCGACCAGCCGCTGAACTCAGGCGGCCGGGTCCTGTTCCGCGATGCCGGGTTCGAGCCGAGGCTGCAGCGCAATTCGATCCAGCTCGGGCCAGGCCAGCTCGCCCTCGTGGGTTTCGGACGCTATGCCAATCCGGTCCACGACCTCGGCGTGCAAGAAGACGTCCAGATACCCAGGAAAATCGAACCGCTGCCCGTGCTGTTCACGGGTGACGATTCCGGCCGCATCGCTGAAGCTGCCATCGACCCGCCGCCAACCGGCGACCTGCGCATCGTCATGCAGCAGCGTTATACCGACGGGTCGATCATCCGCAGCAAGAGCCACGGCGACATGGCAAACTTCCTCACCATAACCGCCGACCAGGACGGCAAGTCGGTTCGCGTCGTGACGCGCTACGACAAGGTCATCTGGAGTGGGCTGTCCTGGGCGGTTGGTGAGATCCGCCGGAGCGACATCGATTCGACAAAGCCGATCCGAGTCCGGCTCTCGTCGGCTGAGCGGGACTTTCCCGTGGTGCTCGACGGCCAGGCGTTCCGCGTCACCTACTGACGCCGCGGCCCAATGCCTCGGCCCGATCGCTCCGGCCCGAACCTATCGTCCGAACACCTGTCCGGGCAGGAACGTTGTCAGCGGCGGCCACAGCGAGATGGCGGCCAACACTGCAATCAGCGGCACCAGGAATGGTGCGGTTGCACGCGTCACGCGCTCGAGCGGCAGATCGGCCACCTTCGATATGACGAAGAGCACGATGCCGACCGGCGGCGTCAGCGTGCCGATCATCAGGTTGAGCACGAAAATGACGCCGAACTGGATCGGATCGATGCCGACCTGGAGCGCCACAGGCACCAGGATCGGCACGAGAATCAGGATCGCGGCGATCGACTCCATGAAGCAACCGACGACGAGCAGGAGGAGATTGACGATCAAGAGGATGACCAGCGGATTGTCCGACCAGCCGATGATCGTGCCGCCGACGAATTGCGGCAGTCTGCTGACGGACAGTGCCCAGCCGAACAGCACGGCGCACATGACGACGGCGAGCACGACGCCCGTGGTCTCGACCGTGTTGAGGATGATGCGCGGCAGCTCGCGGATGCTGAAATCCCGGTAGATGAACAGGCCGAGAATCAGGGCATAGAAAGCCGCCACGGCCGCCGCTTCGGTCGGCGTGAAGATTCCCGAGAGCATGCCGCCGATCAGCAGCACCGGCGCCATGATCGCCCAGAACGCGTCGCGGAATGCCACCCATACATCGCATAGCGATGGAAACGTCTCGCGCGGCATGTCGCGCTTGCGCGCCATGTGCCAGACGAGAGCCATCATGGCGCCCGCCATCATCAAGCCCGGAATGATCGCCGCGATGAACAATCCTCCGATCGAGGCTTCGGCGACCACGCCGTAGATGACCATGGGCAGGCTGGGCGGAATGATCGGACCGATCGTCGCCGAGGCGGCCGTGACCGCAGCGGCCGTCTCCTTATCGTATCCGGCATCGGTCATCGCCTTGATCTCGACCGTGCCGAGCCCCGCCGCATCGGCCACCGCCGAGCCGCTCATGCCGGCGAAGATCACGCTGCCGATGATGTTGGCGTGGCACAGGCCGCCGCGCCACCAGCCGACCAGCACCTTGGCGAAGGCGAAGATCCGCTCGGTGATGCCTGCGCTGTTCATCAGATTGCCCATGAGGATGAAGAACGGCGCGGCGAGCAGCGGGAAAGAGTTCGCCGCCTGGGCGATCTTCTGCGGGATCACGATGCCGGGAAAGCCGCCCCACCAGACGAAAGCCGCGGCCGCCAGCCCCATCGACGCGAAGATCGGAACGCCCAGGAGCATGATGGCGAGCCAGCCGGCCATGACGATCAGGATGGTTTCGGTCATGACCGGCGCCGGCCTCGAAGCAGCGCGACGAGATCGCGGATCTCGGCGAGCGCGTAGAGGATGACGGCAACAGCGCCGACCGGCACGACGGCATAGACCGCCGCGTAGGACAGGTGCAACGTCACCATCGGCAAGTCGAGATTGTTGCGCGTCAAGGTCCATCCGTAGTGCACCAGAAGGAGGCACAGCAGGATGATCGAGCCCTGAACGGCAACGCCGAGCGCCGCGCGCGGCACGGTCGGCAACAGATCGACGAAGAACGAGATGGCGATATGCGAGCGTCTGCGCGAGCCCAGGCTCCAGCCCAACATCGCCAGCCAGATGAAAGCAAGGCGTGCCAGCTCTTCCGACCAGACCAGCGGCGCACTGAAGACGTAGCGGCACACGATCTGCGCCAGCACCAGGGCGAAGATCAGGACGAAGAGCGCGATCATCAGCCAGTCAGCCAACCGCTCGAGACCGCTCACCAGGCGCATGGCTGCAGCACGCATGGCAGCTTGCCGAACGAAGAGGGCCCCCGCCCGGGGCGCCGGGCGAGGCCGCTCGAAAACTGGCGTTGCTACTTGACCGCCTGGATGCGCTCCCAGGTTCCCTCGCCCCACTGCCGGGTGAACTTCGGGGGCACGACGGCAAGGGTCGCCTTTCGGAACGCCTCGACGTCGGGCTGAACCACGGTAACGCCGGCCTTCTTGAACGTGTCGACCAGTGAGCCCTCCGCCTTGACGATCTCCTGGTTCTGCCACGCGATCCCTTCGTCGAGGGCATCCCTGAGGATTTTCTGATCGGCCGACGAGAGCCCCTTCCAGAACGCCTCGTTGATGACGACCAGGCGCGGCGTGATGATATGTCCGGTCAGCACCAGGTATTTCTGCACCTCGTGGAGCTTGCCGGACTGGATGGTCGGCAACGGATTCTCCTGGCCATCGACGACGTTCTGGCTGAGCGCCAGATACAGCTCGCCGAAATTCATTGGCGTGGGCCTGGCGCCCCAGGACTCGGCCATGGCGCGGAATACGTCGTTCTCCGGCACGCGCAGCTTGAAGCCGGCCATGTCGGCGACGGTCTTGATCTCCTTGCGCGAGGTCGTGAGGTGACGCGTGCCATAATAGGTCGTGCCGAGAATGCGCATGCCCCGGCGTTCGACCAACTGCTTGTTCATGTCGTCGCCGATCGCGCCGTTCATCGTCTTGACGAGGTGGTCGGCGTCGCGCCAGATGTAGGGCGCCTCGACCACGGAGATCGACGGCACCCACTGGCCGAAATTGGCCGCACCCTCGGTGACGATCTGCTGAACGCCGTTGGCGACCGCCTCGATCATGTCGCGCGAACCGCCGAGCTGACCGCCGGGGAATGCCTGGATCTCGAGCCGGCCCTGGCTCTTCTCCTTCACGGTCTTGCCGACGCGATCGATCATGACGACGGAGGGATGCGTGCCGCCGATGACGTCGCCCCAGCGGATGACCTTGGTCTGGCCGATTGCCGTGGTCGAGGTGGCTAGACCTGTCGCCAGCACCATGGCGAGAGCCGCGAAGAGCTTCGATTGCCGATTGGCCGTCATCTGTTTCCCCCGTTTCGCGAGCGGCCGCGTCGCCGCCTCCGCCGTGCATCCTAGCTGCGAACCGGTCGGTCGGGCGAGCGGCGTTTGGATGCCCGATCGCCGCGAGACGCCACCAGGCGCGGCGCAGCAACGGCGGGCGATCATCGTCGAATCAAAAATCGCCGCGCTGATCGATTTCGATTGAAGCGGGCGGGTCGCGCGCCTACATTTTGGATGTGGGCGCCGGACGCCCGGCTGCTGACGAACACTGAGAGATCGTCGAGCGCCGCCCGGTTAGAGCCCGAGAGGACAAACTGTCAGGGAGGTGGGATGCCATGACGCCACCGGGCCAGCTTCGACGGTCTCTCGGTTTTGCATGACCGGGAGACCGTCATCCGAAAATTTGCGCATGTGAGTCTTTGCGATCAAGACTGAGCTCCCTTTGAGGGAGCCGGGACGATGTCCCAAACCCACGAAGCCCCGCCACAGCATCCTCACGGATCCGGCGGGGCTTCTCATTTGCCCGTCACGTCATTTGCCCGTCACGTTTTTTGTCCGTCATGTCACTTGCTGTCGCGGCACTTCAGCTATGGCGCGACGGCTCGCCGCCCGGTCACGCCGCAGAACCGTGGAGCACACATGTTACTTGGCTCCTCGACGTTCCAAGTGGAAATGAGGATGTGTTGAAAGGCGCATTCGCGCCTTGCATGCTGACATGGGTTCAGCATGGGAGGATGGCGTGGAAGCGCGGGACGTGTTCGCATTGGGGCTCGGC
>Ga0194120_10007580_pt1 | contig 14758 bp, 6 predicted proteins | sample TA2MahCa65mmetaG_FD_148642 | JGI IMG/M metagenome (GOLD analysis project Ga0194120, IMG submission 148642) | Freshwater microbial communities from Lake Tanganyika, Tanzania - TA2015019 Mahale Deep Cast 65m | ecosystem: Environmental > Aquatic > Freshwater > Lake | place: Tanzania: Lake... | reverse complement strand
AACTGCGGCAGATGAGGCAGCCCTCCTCGAACGAGATCGGCCCGTTGCAGTCGGGGCAGAGTTCCTTGGTCTCGAAGCCGACGGCATACTGGATGCGCAGTTCCGGCTTGGGCGAAGGCATCGGAGGCAGTTCGGCGACCGCGCCAGCCGGAAGCGTCTCCACCGCCCCGAGCGGAAGTTCGGCCTGAATCTTCTCCTTACGGTCAAGATACCGTTCGAGCGCCCGGGCGATCGCGTCCGGGATCGAGCGGATCAGTTCCCCCTCGTGCCAGGCCGAGTTGGGACCAGTGATCCCCTTCAACTGATAGACGATCGCCCGCGGGTCAACCCCTGACCGGAGCGAGAGCGAGATGAGCCGCCCGATCGCTTCGGACTGCGCCATCGCCGAGCCTCCCACCTTGCCGATCGAAGCAAAGACCTCGCAAAGACCGACATCGTCCTCATTGATGGTCACATAGAGGGTTCCCTCGCCGGTCTTGATCTGCTCGGTGTAACCGTGGGTGATGCGCGGCCGGTTGCGCGGTTTTAGGGTCGGGTAGGCGGCCGCCGGGCGTCGGGGCAGGATAGCGGGTTCAACCGCCTGCGGACGGGCGGCTTCGGTGGGAGCCGTCTCGAGTGCCGCCTCCTCGGTCTTCTTGGCCAGTTTGTCGCCGACGTTCATCACCTGAACTGGCCGGCTTCCGTCGCGGTATATGGTGATTCCCTTGCAATTCAACTTCCATGCGAGCAGGTAAGCCGACTTGACATCCTCGACGGTCGCCTCGTGGGGGAAGTTAATTGTCTTCGAGACGGCGTTGTCGGTCCACTCCTGAAACGCTGCCTGCATCCGGATATGCCACTCGGGCGTGATCTCGTGCGCCGTGACGAAGACCCGTCGAATGTCTTCGGGTATTTCGGCCAGATCCTCCAGATGCGCGCCGTCGGCTATCTTCTTCATCAGTTCGGGTGAATACCAGTTGCCCGACCGGGCGGCTTCTTCGAGTCGCGGATTGACATAGAGCAACCGGTCGTCGTCCATCACCCGCTTGACATAGCAGAGTGCGAAATTTGGCTCGATGCCTCCCGAGCAGTCGGCGATCATCGAGATCGTCCCGGTCGGAGCAATGGTCGTCACTGTCGAATTGCGCGTCGGATGGTCGAAGACCGAGCCTTCGCAGTTCGGGAAGGCACCCCGCTCGACGGCAAGTTCGTCCGACATCTTGCGCGCTTCGGTGTGAATGAACTGCATCAAGTCCCGGCCGAGGTCGAGCGCTTCACCAGAGTCGTAGGGTATCCGGAGCGCGTAGAGCATATCGGCGAATCCCATCACGCCCAATCCGATCCGGCGGTTGTTGTGGGTCATCTCATGGATTTCGGGAATCGGATACTTGTTCTGGTCGATGATGTTGTCGAGGAACCGGACGCCGCGTCGGACGACCCGTCGGAGATGGTCGTAGTCGATCTCGAGGCCGGCAAGGCTCTCCTTCAGCATATTGTTCAGGTTGACCGAGCCGAGGTTGCACGACTCGTAAGGCAGCAGGGGCTGTTCGCCACACGGATTGGTCGCTTCGACGAGGCCGACATGGGGGGTCTTTTCGTGGCGGTTCACTTCGTCGATAAAGACGAGTCCGGGGTCGCCGTTCAGCCAGGAGTTTTCGGCGATCATGTCGAAAATCTCCCGGGCGCTCTCAGTCCCGACGATTTTACCGGTATGCGGCGCGATGAGGTCGTAGGTGGTGCCCTGCTCCAACGCCTCCATAAACCTGTCGGTGGCGGTCACCGAGATGTTGAAATTTGTGATCGAGACCATATCCTTCTTGCAGGTGATGAACTCGCGGATGTCGGGGTGATCGACGCGAAGGATGCCCATATTGGCGCCGCGGCGCGTTCCGCCCTGCTTGATCGCTTCGGTGGCAGCATTGAAGACAGCCATGAAGGAGACCGGGCCCGAGGCAGTGCCGGTGGTGGAAGCAACCATCGAGGACTTGGGGCGCAGACGACTAAAACTGAAGCCGGTGCCGCCGCCCGATTTATGCACCAGCGCAGCCTGCTTTATCGACTCGAAGATGCCCTCCATCGTGTCGCTCACCGGCAGGACGAAGCAGGCTGCCAGTTGCCCCAGCGGGCGCCCGGCATTCATCATCGTCGGGCTGTTGGGGATGAAATCGAGCGACGCCATCATCCGGTAGAAGCGCTTCGTCTCTTCGAGCAGATCGACGTCGGGACGGTACCGTCGCTCGTTCGAGGCGATGACCGATGCGACGCGCAAGAACATTTCCTTGGGTGACTCGATAACCCGGCCATCGGCGTCCTTCTGCAGGTAGCGCCGCTTCAAGACAGTGACAGCGTTATCTGAGAGATTCGGATCCGGAAGTGTGTCGAGCGGAGAGGCCTCCATTGGGTAGGCAGCGGAAACCGGATCCGATTTTGACTGCGGTAAATGCCCGTTGCCATTGAGGGTTTCGGCAGTGGGAAGCGAGGGAGCAAGGGCTGGGAAGGAGGGTTCGGATGACATAATAAGTTCCTGGTAACATGGGCTATCCGTGCCAGGAGGCAGGGATGTGAAGCTCGTTGTTGTGGCAGGCGGAGCGCAGCAACCGTAGCGGGTTGATCGCCGATGGGCAGTCGGAGGCTCTCACGCGAGCGGGAAGCAATATAACCTCCCTGCCTCGATAAGTCAACCCTCCAGAGCGCCTCTTATCACAAAATATTGTGTGAACATATGTTCAAGGCACTATAGATTGCGGAACAAATGATGGGGGGTAGTTAAGGTGCAAGAGGGGAGGGCGTCAATGAGAATGACCGGATATGGAATCGACCGGGGCATGACCAATGGACCTTCATCCCCTTCTCCCGTTGACATCTTTATCCTCGTTGATATTGGCATTCGTCGCATACTTGCGCACCAGGGTCAGGATGTCGTCGCGATTGTCGCGATAGGGCAGGTATAGGCCGCGAAAGTTCTCGAGGACGTTACGCGAAACGAAGGTCGAGAGAAAGATCCCATCACGCTCGTCAGACACCGAGCGGACGCGCGACCATTCGAGCCGCTTGGATCCGGTCAGCCGCTCATAGGAGGCGCCTTCCGGGCCGATGCGGTAGCGGGTCGGCAGGATGAACGAGGTGAGCGCGCCGATGAGGACCAATGCGGCAACAACTGTGAGCAGAACAGATTGGACGTTCCACCAGACGGCCCAGAGTGTGAACGCTACGATGAGCCAGAAGAGGATCGCCCGCGCCGGCGATTCCCGCATCGGATGGGCGGTGTAGGTGAGGTCATCCATGGCCATTCCACTCCTGAAGACTCCTCAGACTCGCAACTCCTTTGCGACGCTCGCGGATCGCTTCGACTGCGGCACGCGCCCCCGATAGCGTGGTGATGTTGGGGATGCCGCGCCGGTAAGCCTCGGCGCCTACCGACCGCTCGTCATAGTGCGACTGCCGGCCGAGCGGGGTGTTGATGATCATCCCAATATCGCCGTTCTTGATGCGGTCCACGACGTTCGGGCGGGCTTCGTTCACTTTGAAGATGCGCTCGACCAAAAGTCCCTCCGCGGCCAGCCGGCGGCAGGTGCCCTCTGTTGCCCATATCTTGAAACCGAGCCCGGCAAGGTCGCGAGCGATCGGGAAGACGTTATCCTTGTCATGGTCGTTGACGCTGATAAAGACGCCTCCCCCGTCGGGGAGCGACGCATCGACAGCGCGCATCGCCTTGTCGAAGGCTTCCCCAAAGGTCGCCCCGATGCCCATCACCTCGCCGGTCGAACGCATTTCTGGCCCGAGAAAGTAACTGATGTGATCGAAGCGGGCAAAAGGGAACTTAACCGCTTTGACTGCCACATGCGACGGAATCGGGTCGTCGGGGAGGCTCATGGCGGCCAGCCGCTCACCGACCAGTACCCGGGCGGCAGCCTTCACCCAGGCGACACCGGTCGCCTTGGAGACAAACGGCACCGTTCGGCTGGCGCGGGGATTCACTTCGAGGACATACAACTGCCCCTGACGCAGCGCGAACTGGATGTTGAGCAACCCGACGACGCCTAACTCCCGAGCCAGGAGACGGGTGATCCGCACCATTTCTGCGCGGGTCTCGTCGTCCAATTGGTAAGGGGGTAGGACACAAGCCGAATCGCCGGAGTGGATCCCGGCCTCTTCGATATGCTGCATGATGCCACATACAAGACAGGTCTCGCCGTCGGCGACGGCATCGACATCGAACTCAAAGGCATCCTCGATAAACCGGTCGATTAATACCGGTGAGCCATCCGAGGCTTGCGCGGCCTCGTCGTAAAAGGCTCGCAGGCGAATCTCGTCAAAAACGATCTCCATAGCCCGCCCGCCGAGCACATAGGAAGGCCGCACCAGCACCGGATAGCCTATGCGGGCGGCGGTCTGAAGAGCTTCTTCGAGCGACGAGGCAATGCCGAAGGGGGGATGAACGATCCCGTTCTTCTTCAATAGGTCGGCGAAGCGTCCGCGATCCTCAGCCAGGTCGATGGCATCGCGCGAAGTTCCCAGGATCGGCAGTCCGGCGGTAGCCAGTTCTCCAGCCAATTTGAGCGGCGTCCCGCCGCCGAACTGGAGCGCGATGCCGAGCGGTCGTTCGAGACGACAGATGCCAATGACGTCTTCTGCCGTGAGCGGCTCGAAATAGAGCCGGTCCGCAATGTCGTAGTCGGTCGAGACCGTCTCGGGATTCGAATTGACCATAATGACCCGGAAGCCGGCTTCACGCAAGGCAAGGGTAGCCTGGACACAGCAGTAGTCGAACTCTATTCCCTGTCCGATGCGATTCGGCCCGGCACCGAGAATGACGATCGATTTCGGATTTGGGAAATCGGATTTTGGAATTGAGATTGATGAGGTGGTTCCTTCTTCGTAATCGAACTCGGCGGAGAGAACTTCAGGGGCGAGAGGGGCGGCTTCGTTCTCCTCGCCGAAAGTGGAATAGAAGTAGGGTGTGGCGGCTTCGAATTCGGCTGCGCAAGTATCGACCGTTCGATATATGGGAAAGACCCCCATCTGCTCGCGCTGATTCCGAATGCCCCGGGGCGTCGTGCGCCAGAGGTGCGCCAACTGCCGGTCGCTGAAGCCGAGTCGTTTGGCAGTCAAGAGGGTCTCGCGATCGCCGGCGCCGCGGGCGAGATATTGCCCGGCTTCGTGCAGCAGCCGGATTTGTTCGATGAACCAGGGATCGACGCCCGACGCCTCGTGAATCTGCCCGGTGGTCGCTTCGAGCGCAAGCGCATAGCGAATCAGGAAGATGCGATCAGGCTGCGGCTGACGCAGTTTGGTCAGAAAGAGGTCGCGCCACTCATGTCGGAGATGCGGCTCGATGTGTTCGACGAGGATCGCATCGCGCCCGTCGGCGCCGAGACCGTCACGTCCTATTTCGAGGCCGCGCAGCGCTTTCTGAAGCGCTTCGGGAAAGGTGCGGCCGATGGCCATCACTTCCCCGACAGACTTCATTTGCGGTCCGAGCGTCCGATCTGCGGTGGGGAACTTCTCGAAAGCCCAACGCGGGATTTTGACGACGACGTAGTCGATGGTCGGCTCGAAAGCCGAGACCGTTTGGCCGGTGATCTCGTTGGCAATCTCGCCAAGCGTCAATCCAACCGCCAGTTGCGCTGCGATCTTGGCGATCGGGAAGCCGGTCGCCTTCGAGGCGAGTGCCGAGGACCGCGAGACCCGCGGATTCATCTCGATCACCACCATCCGTCCGGTCCGGGGGTGCAACCCGAACTGGATGTTCGACCCGCCTGATTCGACCCCGACCGCCCGCATCACCGATATCGCTGCGTCGCGCATCAACTGGTATTCACGGTCGGTGAGGGTCTGAGCCGGTGCGACGGTCAGACTATCGCCGGTGTGAACGCCGAGCGGGTCGAAGTTCTCGATCGAGCAGACGACGACGGCGTTACCGGTCCGGTCGCGCATCACCTCGAGTTCGAACTCCTTCCAGCCGACGAGCGATTCCTCGACGATCACCTCCCCGACCGGCGACGCGGCAAGTCCCCGTTGGACGAGCGTCCGATACTCCTCGATATTGTATGCGACCGATCCGCCACTGCCGCCAAGCGTATAAGCCGGGCGGATAATTGCCGGGAAGCCGGTTGTCTGAACTGCCTGCTCGGCCTCCTCGAGGGTTGTTGCGATGGCACCCTTGGGCACGTCGAGTCCAAGCGACCGGACGAGCGCTTGAAAACGCCCGCGATCCTCAGCGGCGTCGATCGCTTCGTAGTCGGCGCCGATCAATTGAACGCCATAGCGTTCGAGGACGCCTGTGCGATGGAGGTCGCGCGCCAGATTAAGCGCAGTCTGACCGCCCATCGTCGAGAGGATCGCATCTGGACGTTCGCGTGCGATGACACGCTCGAGCACTTCCGGCACGAGCGGCTCGATGTAGGTCGCATCGGCTAGATCCGGATCGGTCATAATCGTCGCCGGATTGCTATTGACGAGAATGACCCGGTAATTGAGCCGCTTCAGCGCCCGGACGGCTTGGGTGCCGGAATAGTCGAACTCGCACGCCTGGCCGATGATGATCGGCCCGGAGCCGACGATCAGGATGGACGATATGTCGGTGCGGGCGGGCAAGATGAAATGAAATTGTTAATGTTAATGTTAATAATGATTAAAGACTCGTAACGGTGGCATTGAATCACAGCAGAACGTATTCTCTTGACCAAATTGCTGCTGAGGTTGCAATCTATACAAAACTTACGTATCTTTATTGTGTGCATGTTTCTGTGCAAGAAAGATAGTATTATGTCAGCATCAAACTCCCGTCGTCTGGTGATCCCGATCTCGGACGAACTAAGTACTCAACTTAGCGATATTCTATCGGCTAACAAGATGAAGATCGCAGAGGTGGGACGGAAACTCCTGACGGACTACGTCAAAACCGAACAGCGCCGCTTACGACACGAGGAACTGCGAAAAGCCTGCATCGCGTATGCCGACGTCGTCGCCGAAGTTCAGCACGAATGGCGCCATACAGAAGTAGAAAACTGGCCGGAGTGAAGGCATATCTCCGTGGTGACATCGTCGTCGCCAATCTGGAACCGGTTGAAGGAAGCGAACAGCGAGGCGAGGCGCGCCCCTGCCTTATCGTCTCATCCGACCAGATCAATCAGACACTGCCCATTGTAATAATCTGCCCACTAACGACCAAATTCCGGGGACACTATCGCTTTGGCCCCGTGATCTTTCCCGCAGGTGTGGGAGGATTGCAAGAAGACAGCGTAGTGCTGACGATGCAGATTCGAAGCATCGATAAAAGTCGTATCAAACGATATATCGGGTCAGTATCACGGGACAGGATGGAAGAACTCGCCGAGAGCCTCCGCGTTGTCCTCGACCTCGACTAACCCCCCATCCGGCGCCGAAACTCCAGAAATAGATCGCTCGCATCGTGCGGACCGGGCGAGGCTTCGGGATGGAACTGCACCGAGAAGGCGTTAAGTTCGGGGTAGTCGAGTCCTTCGATGGTGTTGTCGTTCAAACTGCGCAACGTGACCACCGCTCCTTTCGGCAGTCGTTCGCCATCGACTGCAAAGCCGTGGTTGTGGACTGTGACCAGCACCCGGCCGGTGGCATCGGGGGCGCAGGGATGATTGATTCCGCGATGACCGAACTTCATCTTGTAAGTGCGTCCACCGGTTGCCAGAGCCAGCAACTGGTGCCCCAGGCAGATGCCGAAGATCGGGATCCGCCCCGCGACCTTACGAATCTCGGAAATAGCCCCCACGACTGCTGCCGGATCGCCCGGGCCATTGGACAGGAGAATCCCGTCGGGCCGGCTTTCGAGCAATTCTTCCGCAGGTGAAAATGCCGGATAGACCCGCACCTCGGCGCCAACATCGACCAGCCGTCGCAAAATGTTCCGCTTGACGCCGTAGTCCCACACGGCGACCCTGAACCGACTTCTATCCCCTGACAACCTCCTCCCCGGACTGAATAGATCCCCTGTCGCACCTGGTCCGTCTTCAAGACCTTCCTCTTCGCCCTCCGAAACGATCGCTTCCGTCAATCCTCGCCACTCAACCGGACTTCCCAGGGTCCAATCATAAGGCTTCCGGCAACAGACCTCCCGGGCACCGTCAAGGCCCTCCATAGATGGATGGCCAAGCACCCGTTGCAATGCTTCCTCCGAAGAGAGCGAGAGGGGGAAGACTCCCCCTCTTAGAGCGCCGACAATGCGCAGATGCTGCGTAACGGCACGGGTGTCGATCCCCTCGAGCGCCGGGATACCGAACTTGATTAGATAATCCTTAAGGCTTTGTGTGCTGCGCCAGTTGGAGGGAATCTCGAAGGAGCGGGCGATGAACCCTGCCAGATTGGGGCGGTGAGCCTCGTAATCGTCGGGATTAACGCCGGTGTTGCCAATGTGCGGCTGGGTCATCACGACGATCTGGCCCCAGTATGAAGGATCGGTCGTCACTTCCTGATAGCCGGTCTGGGCAGTGTTGAAGACGACTTCGCCGAGCGCCTCGCTTTCAACGCCGTAAAGCCAGCCTTCCCACATCCGGCCGTCCTCCAGCAGAAGGTAGCCGGTCTTGGCGCGACGGATCAAGGGGTTATGGCCTGAATGGTCGGGAGTAAAAGTAGGGGATGGATAAACTAATTGAATCTAATCGAGAGAGCGGCCTGTGTCAACGCTCAAACCGCACCATCACCTATCGAGTCGAGCATCGATCGGTGGACTTTGACTTGCCCCATTGCCGATGTGGAACACCTGGCAAGAGCGCATGAAGCGGCAATAATTGCCGGGAGCGTCGGAACTCCGTGCTTGCCTCCATTGGCATCACGCTTGCGAATAGACTCGCGGCAAATGTGGGTAGAGAGTGCCCTCCCTGGATTTGTAACCGGATTCAAACCCAAAATCAAGTTATGGTCAGTACCGAACATCTCCTGCCGCTCGATGTCGCGGTCGTGCATGGTCGTATGCCCGCAATCATCGAACTTGCGCGCGGCAAAAAAGTGCTGCATATCGGTTGCACCGATTGTGGATTGACTCAGGAGAGAATGGCCAAACGCGACCACCTGCACCTGAAACTGCTCGATGTTGCGTCGCGCGTCTGGGGGGTCGATATTGACCGGGAGGGGCTCGATACGATGCGCAATTTGGGCATCACCGACCTCTACGAGGGCGATGCCGAGCGGCTTGAGGAATTGTCTCTCGATGATAAGCCGGATCTGATTGTTGCGTCAGAGTTGATGGAGCATCTTGACAATCCGGGACGGTTCCTCGAATCAGCCCGGAGATTCGGCTGCGCTATGGTGGTGTCGGTTCCCAACGCTTATTCGTCCCGCGCCTTCGACCAACTTGCCGGCGGAGCGGAAATGGTGCACGAAGACCACAACTACTACTACTCCTATACTACGCTGAAAACTCTGGCTCGCAAGCATGGCTGGCGCACCGACCGCTGTATTTGCTACTACTGGCATGGGACGAAGGAAGAATCGGCCATCCTGATGCAGCGCTTGAAGGCGAGTCCGTTCTATTGTGACGGCCTGATCTTCCTGCTTTCGCCTGACAACGCCGATGGTTTGCAGACATTGCCCGATCATCCGGTTAATAGTGAGGTTCATGTGGTGCGACCCGAATTGACGGCCAACCATGTCCGTCAGACGATATCGAACCGACGGCTGCTCTTCATCGCCAATGCCGACGACTTCCGCTTCGTCGATCCGATCATCGCTAATCTGGAACGTGCCGGCAACGACATCCGCAAGGTCAAAGTCGCCGATGCCAAGGGGGATCAACTGCTCAAACACCTCGAGTGGTGCGACCTCGCCTGGTTCGAGTGGGCTACCGGACCGGCCTTGATCGCTGCGTCGAATCTGCCCAAAACCAAGCCAGTTGTCGTCCGGCTGCATCGTTATGAGGCGTTTACCGAATCGCCGAAGAAGATCGACTGGAAAAACATCGACGACCTGATCTTCATAGCGCCGCACGTCGAAGCGATCCTGGAAGACTTACACGGCCTTCGCCTGTCGGACCTGACTCGCACCCATATCATTCCCAATGGCGTCGATCTGGACCGGTTCCGTCTCCTCGAGCGAGAGCGGGGCTTCAACATTGCCTTTGTGGCGCGCGTTCAGAGCGACAAGAACCCGGCGTTAATGCTGCAGATCATGGAGTCGCTCGTGAAGCGGGAGCCGAGATTCCGGCTCTACTGGGCGGGAACCGTGCAGGATCGAGCGCTCGACATCTACCTTCACAAGATGGTTGAACAACTTGGCCTTGCCGGGCACGTCTTCCTCGACGGCAATATCGAGGATATAAGCGCCTGGCTTGAGGACAAACATTATCTGCTGCTCACCAGCGTCGTCGAAGGGCATCCGGTTTGTGTGATCGAAGCGATGGCGCGGGGACTTAAGCCGGTGCTGCACGACTATGTCGGTGAACCTGCCGGGCAATTCGGGCCGGAGTTCGTCTTCCGGACGGTAGATGAGGCCGTTGAACTACTTCTTGATACCCGCTTTGAGCCGGAACACTATCGCCGCATCATCGAAGAGCGCTACTCGCGGGGACGGGAACTTAACGCCGTGGATCAGATCTTGGACCAACTGCTCGAGACTTCGAACATCGTATCGGACACTTCTAAGGAGGACGTTGACGTGCCCCCTCTACCGGAACCTATAATCACCGTCGCCATCATCACCTACAACCGCGCCGACCTGCTTCCGGAGGCTATTGAGAGTGCACTTAAACAGAAGGACGCGCGAGACTACGAAGTCCTCGTCGTCGATGACGGCTCGACCGACGATACTGATGCAGTGATGGCTGCCTGCAGAGACCCGCGGATCCGCTACCTGAAGTGTGAACATCGCGGCGCTCCGGCAACGCTGAACAGCGCGATTGAGGCGGCACGAGGGAAGTACATCCTCTGGCTCGATTCCGACGATGCAATCCTGCCCAAGACGGTCGCGCTCTATCAATCTGCCATTGCAGAGCATCCCGACGTCGATGTCTTTTACGGCGACTGGATCATAACCGACGAAAAGATGCGCGCCACCGGGAAGAAGGAGTTCTCGGACTGGTACCGGATGAAGAACAAGTTGTTCGGAATGCTGGTCAATAACACCGTCCTGCCGCATGGCGGAGCGGTCGTCCGACGCACCTGCTTCGACCTCGCCGGGGGGTTCGACGAATTCTTCCAGAACTGCTACGACGACGAGTTCTGGAGCCGGCTGGCGCGGCAGGCCGAGTTCAAGCATATCAAGGCGACTGTCTATCGCCGCCGGATGCACGGCACAATGATGATGAGCGACCGCGATAAGGTGCATCAAAAGTATTCACCGCCTATCATCAAGGCGGTACTCAAACGTTATACGCTGAGGGAACTTTTCCCGGGTGAGCCGTGGGACGTCCGTTCGGAGGCGGAATGTGAGTCGCGAGCGCTCCTGATCGTCGCTGCGCATCTATTTGAATTGAAGGACTACGAGGGATCGCTGGAGTTTGTCCGACAGGCTCAACAACTCCATCCGTCGGCACGCAACTCCCGGGCGGTGAAGCAGTTGCAAGGGCTCATCCGGAAGCAGAAAGTCCCCCTCAAGCAACCAGGACGAAAGCCCGGCATCGACTCCGGCCCGGCGCCTTTCATCTCCATCCTGATCCCGACCTACAACCGGGCGCATTATCTTCCGCAGGCGCTCGAGAGCGCCCTCGGTCAGGACTACCCACACTTCGAGGTGATCGTCGCCGATGACGGCTCGACCGACGGCACCGCGGAAATGATGGCTCATGTGAACGATCCCCGGGTGCGCTACCTACCGGGTAGTCACGCCGGGGCTCCGGCAACACGCAACCGGGCTATTAGGGTGGCTCGCGGGGAGTTCGTTCTCTGGCTCGACTCCGACGATATTCTGTTGCCGGACTTGCTCAAGGATTACGCCGTAAAGTTGGAGCAGTTCCCCGATGCCGATGTGATCTACGGATCGCTAATTGCAGTCGATGACCACCTGCGCGAGCGCGGGACGCTGAAGCACGAGGACTGGTGGGAGCGATCCTTCGACTTGATCTCCGAGATGTTTCAGCACAATGCGATCCCGAATCCGGGAACGCTCGTCCGCCGGTCGGCATTCGACCAGGTCGGACTCATCGACGAGTCCTTCAGGCGTGCGCATGACTACGAGTGGTATGTCCGGCTCGCGCCGGTGGGCCGGTTCAAGCGGCTCGAACGGCCGGTGGCGCTGTGGCGGTGGCACGACTCCAACCTCTCGAGCGGTTCGGTCGATATCGACACCTCGTTTGAGGCGCGGATTGCAAAAGGAATGCTCGAACGGCAGACCTTGCCGGAACTCTTTCCGACGCTGCAGTGGGAGACTGATCCGGAAGGCTCGGAGGCGACCGCCTTGCTGCTGGCATCGCAGCGGCTTCTGAAGTGGAATGATATGGACGGGGCGATTGTATGGGCACGGAAGAGCCTCGAAGTCCGCAACACACCCTGGACGCTGCAGTTGATCAGCGATCTCGAGCTACTTACTGCAGGCCGTATCAGTGCTCCGACGACCCTCAGGAGAACGGCATCAAGCGGCGATCCGTCGGTGTTGCTGGTAGCGCATGGCTACCCGCCGGCGTCGCTCGCGGGGACGGAACTATATACGCGAAGCCTGGCTCAGTCCCTTCGGTCACAAGGTGCGGCGGTAACGGTCCTGGTGCCGGAGCGAAGTCCGCATCTTCCCGATGGGCGGATCGCCGAATCGCTCGACGGCGACGTGCGGGTGGTGCAGATAAACCTCCTGCCGCCGCGAGGCTTGAAAGAGATGGTGGACGACCCCTGGGCAGCCGACCGGTTACGCGAGTGGCTGCCGGAACAACGTTTCGATGTGACCCACTTTCAGCACCTGATCGGCTTCACCGGAAGCGCTATGGAGGCGGCCTCGTCCTGCGGTTTGCCGGTGGCACTGACCCTTCACGATGCCTATCTCTTCTGCGAACAATACCACCTCCAGTATCAAGGGCAGGCTTACTGCAGCGCCGGAGCGTCGTCTCCGATGCGTTGCGCGGCTTGTTTCCACGCCCGCAACCAGAAGTGGTCGATGAACCGCTACGCCGAAACGCTCGCCTATATGGAGCGCAGGTTCCGGCGCATGAAGGAGATGTTGCTCGCTGCGGACGTTGTTCTATCGCCGACGCAGTTCCTGATCGACCAGTTGCACCGGCACGGTCTGGCGCATCCCGACATTCGCCTTTCGCCGTTGGGACTTTCCACCTTTGACCCGCTGCCGCGCAAAGAAACAGAGGGCGGTGAACTGCGCCTGCTCTGTCTAAGCAACGTTACCAAAGTGAAGGGCGTCGATCTGCTCCTGAAGGCATTCACTCAAATGAACGGCGATCCGGTGCACCTTGAACTTTACGGAAGACCCTATGAGCAGGACCTGCTTGACGAGGGCTTGAAAGAGCAGCCGCATCCTGAGCGGGTGCATTATGGAGGGGAGTATAAGCCGGAGGATCTGCCCGGGCTGCTCGCGGGAGCCGATGCGGTGGTGGTGCCGTCGCGGTTCGAGCATTATCCGTTTGTGGTGCGGGAGGCGCTTCAAGCGGGAGTGCCGGTCATAGCGCCGCGGGTGGGGGGGGTTCCGGAGATCGTCTCGGAAGGGGTGAACGGCATCCTCTTCGAGCCGGGCAATGCTGACGACCTGGCATCGGCGATACGCAAACTGGCGGCGGCGCCGGAAATGCTCGCATCGCTGCGGGACGGCATCGAGCCGGTCAAGTCGATCGACGAAGATGCGACGGGGTTGTTGGAAGTCTATCAGGAACTACGAACCGGTGCACGGACGAAAGTGGAATTGGGATTGGCGGCAAGGTCTTAGATGCAGACTAGTCCGGATGAGGGGGGTGTAGCAAAAAAATCGTCACATCGTCACCGAAATGGCGTATCCTGTGTAGTGGCATAGAGATACGCGGTGACGGAAGGGTGACGGAAGGGTGATGGAAATGACTAATGACCAATGCCAATGCTGATGAAACCGTAGCGCCGCCATCCTGGCGGCTTTCACTGCCAGCAAGATGCTGGCGCTACGAGCGCCCCTCCACAATCGCAATCTCCTTCTCTGTCAAGCCATACAGGTTATAGACAGCTCGGTCGATCTCGCGCTCGACTTCGAGCAGTTGCGCCTCGAGGCGGCGGCGCTCGGCAAGGCCGAGGGAGGTAGTGATCTTGTCTTTGAGCATCACGGCTCTCTCGGCAAGATTCATGATAGCCTCTTTGTTGCCGTTGGCTGAAGTCGGTATGGTGACCATATATTGACGGAAGTGCCGAACCCGCCCTCCCTTATCCGGATCGCCGAGGACAGCGGTATGCCTTAGAAGATACTGCCACACAGGCTTGGAATTCAACAAGCCAAGCAAATAGTAGCAATCCACCGGGCTAAAATACACCGTATTGCCATAAAAATATCCATTTTTGTCTAAGGCAAACCGGCTCTCCTTCGCAATATCCGGCCAGACAATCTTCGGCTTGGCGAATTCATCGTAATAATCGCACGCCCTTAATTCCCACCAGAAATTCCCCTGATCCTGTCTTCTTTCAAGTTTCTCTTGATGCTTTTTGAGGTGATCGTAGACCAAGGGGTATTCCCCAATTTCGACGCCGATTTTGGTCAGGATCAAGTATCTATCCCGATAGTTCACACGCCATTTCCGCACATCATCGCCTTTGACGAAGGGGACGATGATCTCGGCGGACTTGGGGTCCTTGTCGATAAGACGCTGGCGCTGTTCGGCGGTGATGACGAAAGCTTCATTAAGCCCGGTTATGATGAC
>Ga0194120_10007579_pt1 | contig 14763 bp, 11 predicted proteins | sample TA2MahCa65mmetaG_FD_148642 | JGI IMG/M metagenome (GOLD analysis project Ga0194120, IMG submission 148642) | Freshwater microbial communities from Lake Tanganyika, Tanzania - TA2015019 Mahale Deep Cast 65m | ecosystem: Environmental > Aquatic > Freshwater > Lake | place: Tanzania: Lake... | reverse complement strand
AGGCTAGCACGGCCCGGAGACTGCGGAAACCTGTTCCCTGGTGGCCGGCGCCGGTATAATTCTGGCAATCGAGACGCCGAGGAAAGTGGGACGTGGACATAACCGCCTTCATCGTGACCGTGATCTTCGCCGGGTTGGTCTGCGCCTTCGGGGATGCGATCGGCCGTGGTTGCGGCTTGATCGATCGACCGGACGGCCGACGCAAGCTTCACGCGCGCGCCACGCCCCTGGTCGGGGGGATTGCCATCGCGCTGCCGGTGGCTTCTGCCGCCTTTTGGTTCGGCGCGACGACGGAATTCACGCCCCTCTTCGTCACGATTGGCGTCGTCGTCTTGGCCTTCTTGATCCTAGGCCTGGCAGACGATCGTCATCACACGCCGCCGGTTTGGCGTCTGGTGCTCGCTCTCGGTATCTGTATCGGTGCGATGACGGCGATACCGGGCCTTCGCGTGGAATTCGTCCGTTTCAGTTTCATCTACCGCGTGTTCTTGCTCGACGGCTGGTCGGTGTTCTTTACGCTCCTGTGTCTGATCGGGCTGGTGAACGCGATCAACATGGCAGACGGCAAGAACGGCCTTCTCCCCGGGCTCGTCCTGGTGTGGCTCGTCTTGATGCTGGCGGAGGCGCCGCCTCACGTCATGCCCCTGCTTCTCGTAGCCTTCGCTGCGCTCTTGGTCGTCTTCCTGTTCAACGTCACCGGACGTGTCTTTCTGGGCGATTCCGGCAGCTACGCGCTGGGCGCCTTTATCGGCTTCCTCGCAATCCACATTCACGATGCCCGTGTCGACTGGCTTCCTTCCGATCGGGTCGCGATTTGGTTTCTGATTCCGATCGTCGACTGCCTGCGCCTGATGGCGAGGCGCATTCTGCTCGGCAACTCGCCCTTCACCCCGGACCGCAACCACTTACACCACGTCTTGGATGACGCCATGCCCTGGCGCTACGGCTTGATCCTCTATTTGAGCTTGGCGGCATTGCCCGCTCTCGCTTCGGCCGCCATGCCTCGCTACACGCTTCTCTGGGCCATGATCGCGATCGGCCTATATGCAGGCCTACTTGCGCTCCTGCCGAGGCTGGCCGCTACGGTCGGCCGAAGCCAAGAACGCTGACCAGCCAGGATGGTGCCCGCTTCTGCCCAGCTTCGAAGCCTTCCCGTCATTTTGTCGGCCATATTGGCACTGATCGCTGCGGCGATGGCCTACAAGGGGGCGACCGAGATCGCGGTCATTTGCTCCCTGCTCGTCGCGACGCTGTCGGCCTATTCCGTTCTGCGCCGGGACCGGAATTCGGCGAGCGAGGCGCCGACGACGACCGCCGCCGAGGAGCGCGCAACGGCATTGCTGAACGCCGTACCCCTCGGCGCGGCGCTGTTCGGCGCCGATGGCCGGCTCCTGATCGAAAACGGGCGTTGGCGAGAGCACCTCTTGCCGGGCTTGAGCGGACCGATTGTCGGCCGAAATTTCGACGATCTGATGCGGATCGCCGCGAAATCAGCGATCGAAGCACGGGGTCGCGAGGACGCCTGGCGCGCGGAACGGTCCGGCGATTTCGCGAGCCTCAAGGCGAAGATCCGCATCCCCTTCGACGACGGGCGGATCGTCCAACTCGATCATCAGCGAAGGCCGCAAGGCGAGGTCTTGTCGATAGCGATGGATTCGACCACGAGCGAGACCGTCGCCGCATCGCTCGACGCCTTGCGCCGCCAGGCCGAGTCCTTTCTCGACAACATTCTCGACGCCGTTCTGATCATCGATGAGCGCGGCATTGTCGAACGGGTCAACCGCTCGGCGGAGACCATGTTCGGCCTGCCGCGCGCGGCCATCGTCGGGCGAAACGTGCTCGCGCTTTTCGAAGTCGGGGCCGGCGATGCGATTTCGGATCTCGGGCGCGATCCCGCGCGGCTCGCCGGATCTTTGACCGAAGGTCAGGCCAAGCGCCCGGATGGCGCTTTTTTTCCGGTCGAAGTGGCGCTCGGCGAAATTGCCTCGGAATGGCGCCTCGCGGACCGACGCGCGGCGCGGCGGCGCGGGTTCGTCGCGACCATGCGTGATCTGACATCGAAGAAGGAAGCCGAAAGACAGCTCCGGCAGGCGCAGAAACTGGAAGCGGTCGGCACCCTGGCCGGCGGCGTCGCCCATGATTTCAACAATCTTCTCGCCATCGTACTCGGTTACGCCAACCTCTCCTTGGCGGACGCGCCAGAGGAGGCCGACGAACTTCGCGAATCCCTCGGCGCGATCGAAGCCGCCGCCAAGCGGGGCAAGGATCTCGTGCGCCAGCTTCTGACGTTCAGCCGAGGCGGCGGCGAGACACGCGGGCCGCTCGACATCGTGCCGTTGGTCAAGGAGGCGACCAAACTCGTGCGCGCGACCTTGCCGCCCGATGTCGAACTCGTCGTCTCGACGGAGACGGACGCGGCCACCGTCCTCGGCAACGCCACGCAAATCCATCAGGTCTTGATCAATCTCTGCACCAACGCCGTACAGGCATTGACCGGCCGCGGCGGGCGGATCGAAGTCGTGGTGCGGCGCTACGACCAAAGAGACGCCGTCGAAGACGGAAATTCCACGCGTTCCCGACCGGTCGTCGGCATATCGGTTCTCGACGATGGTCCGGGGATCGATGCGATCATCTTGGACCGTATTTTCGAACCGTTCTTCACCACCAAGGATGTCGGTCAAGGCTCCGGGCTCGGCCTAGCGGTCGCGCACGGCATTGCTCGAGATCATGGCGGTTCGCTTACGGTCGAGAGCGCAGTCGGGCGTGGCGCGCGCTTCGAGGCTCGCTTTCCCGCCCATGACGGTCCGGCGGCCGCCCAAGCGCCGATACCCGTGGCCGTCGCGACCTCCGGCCATGAACATGTGCTCGTGGTCGAATACGAACCGGCCATTCGCCATGTCATCGAGCGCCATCTCAAGCGCCTTGGCTATCGCGTGACCGCCGTCTCGGGATCGGCCGAGGCCTTCAAACTGCTCCAGGCTTCTCCTAAGAATTTCGATATCCTGCTGTCCGATCTTTCGATGCCCGGCATGACCGGCGTTGCCTTGACCGAGGCAATCCGCGCGATTGGCCTCGATATCCCGGTGATCATCTCGACGGGTGGACGCAAGATCGAGCCCGAGCGCGCCAAGGCCATCGGCATCGTCGCGCAAATTCTGAAGCCAAATCTGATCGACGAGGTCGGCCAAGTCTTGCGCGACACGCTCGGGGCAAAAACTTAGGTCGATTTGCCTTTCGAACCCTTGTGAGCACCAGCACGACGTACTAAGAAGGCGCCGCGTTGGGGCGTCGCCAAGCGGTAAGGCAACGGATTTTGATTCCGTCATACGGAGGTTCGAATCCTCCCGCCCCAACCAAGATGTCGTTTTTTTGTGAACGACGTGACAAACTACGTATTGTCACGGATGTGGCATAATGTTAAGCGCCGTGGAGACTAATCATCCTTAGAGTCGCTGCGGAATGAAGCTGGAGCCAGAAAAGCTCGTCCAAATCCTACGCGAACATCAGAGGTTCGTCGACGGTTGGGCCGGCGCCAAGCGCGCCGATTTGAAATTCCTCGAGGCGCCGGGCATCAAGCTCGCTCGCGCCAGGTTGAACCATGTCATCCTGGCTGGCGCCGATCTATCGGGCGGCACGCTGACAGGTGCCGACCTCGCCTACGCCGATCTTTTCGGCATCAATCTGGAACGTGCGATCCTGTCCGAAGCCAATTTCCAGAGCTGCGATCTGCGCGGTGCGCGGCTCCGCCTCTCGGATCTCGTCGGCGCCAATTTGGCCGGCGCCAATCTTCAGCCCGGCACGTTGATGAACGCCGGAAAATCGCAGAAGACAAAAGCCGACTTGACCGGCGCCAAGATGGACAAGTCCAAATTGGACAATGCCGATCTTACCGAAGCCGATTTGAAGGGCGCCTCTTTGATCGGCGCGAGCGCGCGCGGCGCCACGCTCGGCGCGGTCGATCTGACAGGCGCCAATCTCTCGGGCGCCTGCTTTGCCGGCGCGCGGCTCAAGAACGCGGTTCTCGCCAAGGCCAATCTACAAGGCGCCGATTTCTCGTCGGCACTCCTTCAGGGCGCGGACCTTCGCGGCGCCAATCTGCGCGACGTCAATTTCGAAAAAGCGAATATGCAAGACGCTTCGATCTTCGAGCTGTCCTCCGACACGCCGGAGGATATCAAGACCGCGCTATCCGCTCACACGCGCTGGATCCATTCCGGCGGACGCGAGGGCACACAGCTCAACCTCTCGGGCCGCGACCTGCAGGGTATCCAGCTCTCGAACGGCGACTGGAGCGTCGCCAATTTCAAGCGCTCCAACCTGAAGGGCGCCAAACTCGACGGCTGCATTTTCCAGTTCAGCGATCTTTCGGGCACGGACATGACGGGCGCGATGCTGGCGAAGTGCGACTTCCGCGGCGCCAATCTGTCGGCCGCCAACCTCACCGGCACCAATCTCGATCAGGCGGTCTTCTCGCCCATGCCTATTCGCCGGCCCGACGGCACGGCGACAGGGCAGAGCCATCGGACCAATATCGCGGGCGCCAATTTTACCCACGCGATCTTCAACAAGACCGACTTCCGAGGCGCGAATGTCGGCGAGGCCAATCTCGATGGCACCAACACGTCCAAGGCCTATTTCGACCCGAGCTCCTGACGCTCTTTCGCGCTGCCGAATTTGGCGAGCAGACTGGCTGAGACCGCCAGGACGGCGACCGTGGCGATCATCAGCGTTGCCACGGCATTGATCTCGGGCGTCACGCCGAGCCTCGCTTGGCCGTAGATCCGCATCGGCAAGGTCGTCGAGCCCGGACCGCTGGCGAAGGACGCGATCACCAGATCGTCGATCGAAAGCGTAAAGGCCAGGAGCCAGCCGACCGCCAAAGTCGGCGCGATCACCGGCAAGGTCACGGTCAAGAGCGTCCGCGCCGGGGTCGCGCCGAGGTCCATCGCCGCCTCCTCGATCGCAGGATCGAGCGTGAGGAGGCGGCTCTGCACCAAGACCGCAACCCAAGCCGAGGCGAATACCGCCTGCGCCACCGCGATGGTGCCTAATCCCCGATCCCAATCGAGTTCGACGAACAGGAGCAGGAGCGAAAGCGCGGTAATGACCTCAGGCAGCACCAAGGGCGCGTAGCTGAAGCCCGCGAAAAGCGCGCGCCCGGCAAAACGCGCATACCTCGTCAGCACGAGCGCGGTCATCGTGCCCGCCACGGTCGCGATCGTCGCCGAGAGAACACCGACCTGAAGCGACACCAAAACCGCGTCGAGGAGCTGGCGATTGCGGAAGACTTCGCCGTACCAGTGAAATGAAAACCCGCCCCAGACGGTCACCAGCTTGCTGGCATTGAAGGAATAGCCGACGACCAGCAGGATGGGCCCATAGAGAAAAACGAAGCCCGCCGTCAGCGTGACGACCAGGAAGGACGAAGGCCCGCGCCTCACGAACCACGCTCCAGGAGGCGCCTCGTTTCCCGACGCTCGAACCAAACGACGGGACCGACGAGGATGGCCAAGAGAACGATGGCGATGGCCGACGCGACCGGCCAATCGCGGTTTTGAAAAAACTCCGTCCACATGACCTTGCCGATCATGAGCGTATCGGCCCCGCCTAGGAGATCGGGAATGATCGCTTCGCCGATCGCCGGCACGAGCACGAGAACGGAGCCGGCGAAGATTCCCGGTGCTGCCAGTGGCAAAGTCACCGACCAGAAAGTACCGATAGGTCCGGCGCCCAGATCGGCCGCCGCTTCCGCCATGTCGGGGGGCTGGCGCTCGAAGGCGACGTAGATCGGCAGAAGCATGAAAGGCAGATAGGCGTGCACGATGCCGATGATCACGGCGGCATCGGTATTCAGAATGGCGAGCGGCGCGCCAATCACGCCGAGCGCAAGAAGCGCGGCATTGAGCAGGCCCTCATCCTTGAGGACCGCGATCCAGGCATAGACTCGAATGAGAAAGGACGTCCAGAAGGGCAGGAGTACGAGGGCAAGCAGAGTGGACCTCCGGCGCGGGCCCGAGCGCGCAATCGCATAAGCCATCGGCAAAGCGATCACCAAGGCAATCAGCGTGGCCAGGAACGCGATCCAGAGGCTCTTGCCAAAAGCCCGTAGATAGAGGCTATCGGTAAGGACGGTCGCGTAATTGGCTCCGCTTGCTTGGAGCGCGAGACCTGCCTCGGATCGGGCGATCAGAGGCGTATAGGGCGGTCGCGCCAATACGGCTTCGGAAAAGCTGATCTTGAATACGATCGCGAGCGGCCCAACCAGGAACAGAACGGCCCAGCACCCGAGCATGAGCACCGCGACGGGCCAAGCGATCGACCGGACCCTCATTCGGCGAGCGCCATCACGGCGTCCTCCGACCAGGCGAGCCTGACCGCAGCGCCGAACCGGGCCTCGCCCGCTCTCGCCGCGTCAGCGGACAGGCTGACCTTCAAGACGCCACCCGCTTTGGTCCTGACGCGCAACAAAACTCGATCACCCAGGAAACTCGTTTCGACGACGATGCCTTCGACGCCGCCCTCGCCATCCGCCGGCAAAAGGCCAACGCGTTCTGGGCGAAGCCCAAAGACCGATCCGCGTTCGATCGTCTTGGCTCGACCAACGCGGCAGCCAAGGCTCGGCGCGATCATGTCGCCGCCCTCCGCCATGACCGCATCGAAGACGTTGATCTCGCCGACGAACTCCGCGGCCCAACGCGAGATGGGCCGATCATAGATGTCTTCGGGTGTGCCGATCTGGACCAATCGCCCTTCGCGCATGACCGCGACGCGCGAAGCGGTGGCCAGCGCCTCCTCTTGGTCGTGCGTCACCATGATGAAGGTCGTGCCGCTGTCGCGCTGCAAGCGAACGAGCTCGCTCCGCGTCGCTTGGCGCAGCTTGCGATCAAGCGCCGCCATCGGCTCGTCGAGCAGCAATGCCTTGGGCCGCTTGACCAGGGCGCGCGCGAGCGCGACGCGCTGGCGCTGCCCGCCGGAAAGCCGGTCCGGTCTTTGCCGAGCAAGACCGTCTAGCCTAACCAGCGCGAGCACGTCGGCCACGCGACGATCGATCTCGGCTCGCTCCAGACCGTCCTGGCGGAGGCCGAATGCCACGTTGCCGGCGACGTTCAAATGCGGAAACAGCGCATAGGACTGGAACACCATATTGACGGGCCGGCGATAAGGCGGCTCGCCCGTGACATCCTGCCCGTCGATCTCGATCCGCCCGCTCTGCAAGTTTTCGAAGCCGGCAATCGCACGCAAGAGCGTGGTCTTGCCGCAGCCCGACGGACCGAGTAACGCCAGGAATTCGCCCTGCCGGACATCGATCGACACGCCATCGACGGCGCGGAGGGCGCCGAAAGTCTTCGTCGCTTCGATGACGCGGATGAGCGACTTGCCGGTCAATGCCCGGCCTTGACCTTCGTCCAGACGCGCGTGAAAAGCCGTTGCTGCGCCTGCGTGTTGGGCGTCACGGTGTAAAGCGTTTTCATCGCTTCGGCCCTCGGCCAGACGTCGCGATCTTCCATGGCCTCCTTCGAGATATGTGGCAGCGACGCCTTATTGCCGTTCGGATATTGCACGGCGGTCGAGATACGGGCCGCGATCTCGGGCGTCATGAGAAAGTCGATGAAAGCGTGCGCTGCCGCGGGGTTCGGCGCATCCTTCGGGATCGCCATGACGTCGAACCACTGTAGCGCCCCTTCCTTGGGCAGAAGATACTGGACCTTGACGCCGTTCTTCGCTTCTTCGGCGCGAGTCTTGGCTTGCAGGATGTCGCCCGACCAGCCGAAAGCCAGGCAGACATCGCCATTGGCCAGATCGTTGACGTATTGCGAAGAATGAAATTTGCGAATGAAAGGCCGGATCTTGAGGAGGGCCGCTTCGGCCTTGGCGACGCTCGCCTCGTCTTTGGCGTTGGGATCGAGACCGAGATAGCGCAAAGCCGCCGGAACAAGCTCGTCCGGCGCATCGAGCAAATTGACGCCGCAATCGGCGAATTTCGAGACCACCGTGGGATCGAAAATCATGGCGAGCGAATTGGCCGGCGGTTTCGGCATGCGCGCCTTCACCTTGTCGGCGTTGAGCCCGATGCCGGTCGTGCCCCAAAGGTAGATGACGCCATGAGCATTGCCCGGATCGACCCGCGCGAGACGCGCCATCAGATCGGCATCCATATGCCGCAGATTCGGGATCTTGGATCGGTCGAGCGGCGCCAGCACGCCCGCGCCGATCATGCGCGCGAGATAGGTGCTGGTCGGTACGATAACGTCATAGCCGGTCTTGCCCGCCAGCATCTTGGTTTCGAGCACATCGTTCGAGTCGTAAGTGTCGTAGCGGACCTTGATGCCGGTCTTGGCTTCGAACTCGACCAGTATTTTGGCATCGATGTAGTCGGTCCAGTTGTAGACGTTGACCACCGCCTGAGCCCGAGCGCCGCCCGCGCTCAAGACCAAACCAACGACCATAGCCAGGACTGTTTGTCGGAACATGCGGACCTCCCCCCGAGGCTGACCGCTAGGATGGAAAAGCCCGCGCCGATGTCAATCGCGGATCAGTCGGGCGGCATAGAATCCGTCGATCCCGCCACGCTCGGCCAGATGGCAAGGCAGGGTTCGCAGATCCCCTTCCGGGCTCGCGGCTTCGCCAAGCCCGTCGACCTCCTCAAGGCGGACCGGCGCGCGCCTCAGCCCTGAAATCTCCGCGAGGGCCCGATCGACCTGGCGCGGACCCTCTTCGGGCTGGAGCGAGCACACGGCATAGACCAGGACACCGCCAGGCTCGAGCCATTCGAGCGCGCGGGCAAGCAGACGCTGTTGGACCAACGCCATGCGCGCAACGTCGGACTCGGTCTTGATATGCGGGATGTCCGGGTGACGCCGGATCGTCCCGGTCGCCGTGCAAGGCGCATCGAGCAGGATGCGCGCGTAACGGCGTTCAGGCTGCCAGGTCGTCAGATCGGCCTCGACGATCTCGGCGCCAAGGCCAAGCCGGTCAAGATTGTTCTTGAGGCGATCAAGCCTCGGAGCGGAGCGGTCGACAGCCGTCACCTTGGCGCCCATCGCCGCGAGTTCGGCCGTCTTGCCACCCGGCGCCGCGCAAAGATCAAGCACCTCCTGGCCTTCGATCGGTCCGAGCAGGCGCGCCGGCAAGGTTGCGGCCGCGTCCTGCACCCACCAAGCGCCCTCGCCATAGCCGGGCAATGTCTCGATCCCTCGCGAGGCCGTCAGGCGAACCGATCGGCCCAGGATCACCTCGCCGCCCAACCGCTCGGCCCAGCCGGCCGGGTCGGTCTTGACCGAAAGGTCGATCGGCGGCTCGTGCAAATGGATTTCGGCGATGCGCTCGGCCAGGACCGGACCATAGGCGCCTTCCCAGCTTTGCCAAAGCCAAGCCGCGGTATTGATCTTCGCGGAAGCGGATGCGGGTGGCGCGCCTTCCCTGACCAGGCGACGCAAGACGGCATTGGCCAGGCCGCGCATGGGCGCGTTTGCGCCCACCAGCCGCACCGTGGCATCGACCGCGGCATGGGCCGGCGTTTCGAGAAATAGAATCTGCGCGACACCGAGGCGCAGCGCATCCTCGACCCAACCCGCGCTTCTGGCGAGCGGCTTGGGCATGAGCCGTCGCAAGACATCGTCGATTTCGCCAAGACGGCGGAGCGTCGTCGCGACCAGGCGCCCGGCGAAGGCGCGTTCGCGCGGGACAAGCTGCCGCAATTCCGCCTCGGCTCGCGCATCGTCGAAGGCGCGGCGTTCGCGGAGGACGAAGCCCAAGACTCGGTGCGCCGCTGTTCGAGCGGGATCGGCCGGCTTGGTCACGGAGCCTTGCCGATGCGGGCCCAAATCCGCCGATATGCGTCGAAAGCCTCGCTGCCGAAGCAGACGAAAACCAGGCGTTCGAAATTCGATTGGGCGCGGGCTTCACCGAGCGCGATGCGCGTCGCCGCTTCGAGCGGATAGCCGTAGACGCCAGTCGAGATCGCGGGAAAGGCCAGGCTGCGAAGCCGATGCGCCGAAGCCAAGGCGAAGACCGAGCGATAGCAATTGGTCAGCAATTCGGCCTCGCGCGCGCCGCCGCCTCGCCAAATCGGCCCAACGGTGTGGATGACGTGTCTGGCTTTTAGGCGATAGCCTTTCGTGATCCGCGCTTCGCCTGTCGGGCAGCCGCCGATGTTCCGGCATTCGGCGAGAAGTTCCGGCCCTGCAGCCCTGTGGATCGCCCCATCGACGCCACCACCGCCCAAGAGCGTTTCGTTCGCCGCATTGACGACGGCATCGACCGCTTGCTCGACGATGTTGCCTTGGATGATCTCGATCGCCATCTCAATCGACCCGCGTCTTGGCCCCGGGTCGCATGAGCCAACCGAGCATGATCAAACCCGGCAGCGCCACGGCGGCGCTGACGAAAAAGAACCAGATCCAGCCGATCTCTTGCGCGACAAAACCCGACGGTGTCGACAACCAAGTGCGACCGACGACGGCGATCGAAGAGAGCAGCGCATACTGCGTCGCCGTGAAAGCGATATTGGTCAGGCTCGAAATGTAGGCGACGAACACGGCCGAGCCCATGCCGCCCGCGAGGTTCTCGAGCGCGATGGTCAGCGCCAAGAAGCCAAGATCGGCGCCCATCGTCGCCTGGATGGCGAAGACCAGATTGGTCGCGAGTTGCAGGATGCCCGTGATCCAAAGCGAGCGTCGCAGGCCGACCGCATTCATCAGGAGACCGCCGATCACGAGGCCGAGCATGGTCGCGCCGAAGCCGAAAACCTTCACGACATTGGCGATGTCGATCTTGGAAAAACCGAGCTCGATCAGGAACGGATTGGTCATGATGCCGGCAAAGGCGTCGCCCAGCTTGAAGAAAGCGACAAATGCCAAGATGCCGAGCCAGCCGGAACGCGACATGAAGTCCGAAAATGGCTCGATCGCCGCACGCTTGAACCAAGACGCAAAAGCGAAGGACTGCGGCGCCTCGGCGGCGGCCATGGGTTCGGCACCGAACAAGGTGACGATAACCCCCACCAAGACCAGACCGGCCATGACGGCGTAGACTACGCTCCAGGGCAGCACGCTCGCGAGATAGAGGGCGCCGGCGCCCGAAACCAGCATGGCGATTCGATAGCCGAATTGAACCGAGGTCGCGCCGGCGGGCAATTGTCGCGCATCCAGAATTTCGACGCGGTAGGCGTCGATGACGATGTCTTGGGATGCGGAGCAGAATGCCACGACAATCGCGCAGACCGCGACGATTTCGGGGTCCCTCGAGGGATCGGTCTGGCCAAGCACAAGGATAGCGACGATCAGCGCCATTTGGGTCGCGAGCATCCAGGATCGCCGCCGGCCAAGCCAAGCCGTCAGGATCGGCAAATGCATGCGATCAATCAGCGGCGCCCAGAGAAACTTCAACGCATAAGGCGTTCCGACGGAGGCAAAGAGGCCGATGGTCGTCTTCGAGACCCCGACTTCGGCCATCCAGACGGTAAGCGTGCCAAAAGTCAGCGCGAGCGGCAAACCGCTCGAGAAGCCGAGCGCGAGTATGGCCAATACCCGCCCTTCGCCAAAAGGCTCGAGCGTCGCCCAAGTCCGGGCAAAAAATTTCGCCATGGCGAAACTATCCTGTTTACGACTCGTTAACCTAAGCTACGTAATATCGCGAAAACGAATTCGGAATTGGCGCAAGCGCTTTTAGGGAGTACGCGTGAGCAGAAGTCAGCAATTGACGTTAGAGCAGATTCGCCAGGACGTCCGCATCCTGGATGACGAACTCAACGGCTACTGGAATCTCGGCAAGAACATGATTCTCGGCTGGTGCCCGATGGACGCGGGCGTGCAAGTTCTGGTCGTGCCCCACTATTTCCTACCCGACATCGCCTCCCAGCGCTTTCACATGCTTTACGGTCGCCGGGAAATGACGCCCAGGCAATTCGAACGCTACGCCGTCATGTTCAATACGACGGGGGTTTCGATCAATCTTCCCCATGTCGACTGGCAGGAGCCGACGCTGGCGCGCGCGATCGAACCTGTGCTGCATCGCTACAGCGTGACGCGGACCGAATTTCGGGCGGGCATTCTGTTCGACATCGTCGATCTGGCCTCGGCGACCGCGGTCGAACAGGTCACGCTTTTCAACAGCCTGTCCTATTCGGTGAATGTCGCGCAAAGCCGGCTCAAGCAAGCCGGCATCGAGGTCGATCTCGCGCGCGCCTCGACGCCGACCGGGCTGATGGCCTGGAACCGTCAAGAGGGCCTTCGTGCCGACGTCAATCTCTATTGCCTGATGTCGCTCGCTCTTGCCGAAAACGCCCTGGCCCGCACCAAAGGCGACCGGCATACGGCGCCCGAACTCCGCGCCTCCTTCGACATCGCGCACACCTACGATTATCACCAGCCCCAAGGTCTTTCGCCGACCATCCAAAGCTGCATCACCGGCGAACTCACGCGTCGGCTCAATGTCATGCGTGGCGCCGCGATGCCCGGTCAGATCCTGATCGGGCATTTCGCGCGGCCGAATAGCGATCAGCCCGTCGAGCCGAACGTGCTCTACAAGATGACCGACGTCGCGCGGTTTCTCGCGCTCGCCGACCATCGGCTGTCGCAGCTCAAGAACCTCGAGCTTTCCGGCGATCGCATCACCGCGATCAAAGCCTATCTCACGGGCGAGCAGGTCGAGTCGGGCATGTTCAGCATCAAGCAATACACGGTGACTTCTGATTTCGGGTCGCAGGCCACCGTGTTCAACGCCAAGGTCAATATCGAGCGCGGCACCGCGAAGCCGGTCTATCTCGGGCGCCAGAACAAGGAACTCGACGGCTACGGCTTCGAAGCCCGGCCCTTCGATATCGCCCAACCGCCTCGCGATTTCATCGTCAGGCTCAGCGAAGCGGCGGCTTGACTTGCCGGCCCGCGCCGCTACGCTGCCCGACATGGACATGACGGAACGACTTCGGAGCTTGCGACTTACGCACTGACCGCGCGCCCTTGGGGCCTGCGGTCCGGTGTCCCGCAACGCTTGCCCGAAGAATTGATCGCCGCCATGTCCACTATCCGATCCACAGCCGCCTACCATTCGATCATTCGTTGCGCGCTCGCGCTACGACTTAGCGGCGGCTTGCGCTTGGGCTGACGGCCATCGGCCGCCCCCGCAAGCCTGACGGCCCGAATTCACGTTCCGCCGTTCCACTCCCCGCAGTCGAGACGCCTTTCAAGGAACACATCATGCCTCAGTCCCCCAAGATGCCGCGCGCCGCCGAGAAGTATTCGGCCTTTCCGCCCATTCGCCTGACCGACCGTCAATGGCCCAACCGCGTGATCGAGCGGCCACCGATCTGGTGTTCGGTCGATCTTCGCGACGGCAACCAAGCCCTGGTCGAACCGATGGATGCCGACCGCAAGGCACGCATGTTCAGACTTCTGGTCGAAATGGGCTTCAAGGAAATCGAAGTCGGCTTCCCGGCCGCGTCCGAGACCGATTTCGGCTTCGTCCGCGAGATCATCGAAAAGCGAATGATCCCGGACGATGTCACCATTCAGGTGCTGACCCAGAGCCGGCCCGAACTGATCGAACGCACCTTCGAGAGCGTCAAGGGCGCGCGACGCGCCATAGTCCATCTCTACAATTCGACCTCGACGTTGCAGCGCCGCGTGGTCTTCGGGCTCGACTTTGCCGGCATCATCGACATCGCGGTCGAGGGCGCGAAGCTGGTCAAGCAGCGCGCCCGCGATTGGGAAAAAGCCGGGACGGAGATCGTCTATCAATATTCCCCCGAGAGCTTCACCGGCACGGAACTCGATTTCGCCCGCGACATCTGCGCGGCCGTCGCCGAGGTCTACGAACCCTCGCCCACGAAGAAGATGATCTTCAATCTGCCGGCGACGGTCGAAATGGCGTCGGCCAACATCTATGCCGACCAGATCGAATGGTGCCATCGCAACTTCAGATATCGCGACAGCTTCATCCTGAGCCTTCATCCGCACAACGATCGCGGCACCGGCGTCGCGGCTGCCGAGCTTGGCGTCATGGCCGGAGCCGAGCGCATCGAAGGCACGCTCTTCGGCAATGGCGAGCGGACCGGAAACGTCGACGTCGTGACGCTGGCGCTCAATCTTTACACCCAGGGCGTCGATCCCGAACTCGATCTTTCAGACATCGCGCGCATTCGCCAGACGACCGAATATTGCAATCAGCTGCCGGTGCATCCGCGCCATCCCTATGGCGGCGACCTCGTCTTCACCGCCTTTTCCGGCTCGCATCAGGACGCGATCAACAAGGGCTTCAAGGCGCTCGCCGCCTCGAACAGCAAGCTGTGGGAGGTGCCCTATCTGCCGATCGATCCGGCCGATCTCGGGCGGAGCTATGAGGCGATCATTCGCATCAACAGCCAGTCGGGCAAAGGCGGCATCGCCTATATCCTCAAGACCGACTACGGCATCGACATGCCGCGTCTGCTGCAAGTCGAATTCAGCCGCGTTGTCCAGGAAATCACGGATCGCACGGGCAAGGAAGTTACGCCCGTCGCGCTCTGGGACGCCTTCCGCGCCGAATATCTCGAGCGCAAGTGGCCGGTCGGCTTTCTCGGCCACACGACCTTGCCGACCGGGCGCGACGGCGAAAGGCGTATCGACGCGCGCATCACGCTCGACGGTCAGGAGCGCCGCATCGAAGGTGTCGGAAATGGGCCGATCGCGGCCTATGTCGACGCCTTGGCCAAGAATTGCGGGATGGCGGTCAAAATCCGCGATTATCATCAGCACGCGACCGGCAAAGGCGCGGATGCGACGTCGG
>Ga0194120_10007573_pt1 | contig 14775 bp, 20 predicted proteins | sample TA2MahCa65mmetaG_FD_148642 | JGI IMG/M metagenome (GOLD analysis project Ga0194120, IMG submission 148642) | Freshwater microbial communities from Lake Tanganyika, Tanzania - TA2015019 Mahale Deep Cast 65m | ecosystem: Environmental > Aquatic > Freshwater > Lake | place: Tanzania: Lake... | reverse complement strand
ATTGAAAACATATCTCATCGAAATAAAACCAGACATACAAACTAAACCTCCTAAGTATCCAGGGAGACAGACTAAACGCTATCTGAATGAATCAATGACATTTCTGAAGAATCAATCTAAGTGGGATGCGGCTAAACAATATGCGCTTGACAGAGGATGGGAATTTATTGTGTTAACGGAGCATCATCTTGGAATTTAGTAATATGAACTAATACACCTCATATAAATACATTATGACTATACAAAAATACAACTCGATGCAGGAAATATTTGATAACAATCGTTATCAAATGCGTTATGCTGCGGCAATGAGTACCAAATGGTTCAACCAACAGGCGATTTTACTGGGTCAAATGGGTGCTACACCTGGACGAATGATAAAGGACAATGATAACGCAAAATGGGCTACTAAGATACAACCGGGACGTTTATATCTATACAAATATGATGCGAAACTTAAAGCAAAATTATCATATTGGGATCAATACCCTTTAGTATTTCCATACGCTGAAACTGAAGATAAATCAGGATTCTATGGGTTGAATATGCATTATATCCCATATGACTGGCGTATCAAGATACTTGATTCACTGGTCAAGATTGATCATGGTAAGTACGCGGACAGACAGAAATTGATTTTGTCATGGGAATTGATTAGCAATTCGTCAAAGTTACAATATCTTAAACCCTGTATTCATATGTATCTATATGGGCATCTACTATCGGGTATGAAACAGATATTACCAAAGGAATGGGCTACAGCAATGCTAATGCCATTAGCATCTTGGGTAGGTTCAAACAACACAAAAGTCTGGAAAGATTCTAAGAGTAAAATCTAATGGCAGATGAAAGAACACTTAATAACTTTATAGCAAAAGTAAAGAACGATGGTCTTGCTAGATCGTCTAGGTTCAATGTCGTCATAACACCACCAAAGGTTTTAGTAGACGGTGGTTTTATAGATAGAGATATGATTTTATTGTGCGACCACATTGACATACCATCTACAACACTTGCAACAAATGACTTGAACGTATATGGTGAAGTTCGAGCAATGCCGTATCAACGATTGTTCGGTGATACTAAAATATCATTCTACATGGATAGAGATATGAGTATCAAGAAATTCTTCGATCGATGGATTAACCATATTATACATCCGAAAAGTAGAATTCAGAATTATTATGATAACTATATTTCTACTATGGAAGCGGTAGTTAATACTTTAGAAGAAAAAGCAACATACAAAGTAATTTATAACGAGTGTTATCCTGTTTCTATAGACTCTGTAGCACTAGATTATTCTTCTAAGGATATAATGAAACTATCTGTTGCAATGAAATACAAGTATTATGAAATACACGAATTTACAAGCACAGTTAATTATGACTTTACTAAACCAATAGACGTTAGTAATTATTTTCCGACTAATCTTCAATTTGCCTCGAACTATCCAACTATACAGTCTATTATACAATCAAGAATAACTAATCCATTTAATTATGGATACATATCAAATTTGACTAATACTTTAACATAATGAATATAGATGATAAATTATCAGAGGTATTTGATTTAGAACCTATAGATTATAAGGGTTTGAGACAAAGAACCGCTGTTATTGGAATTCAAGATAAACAAGCAGAGTTTATCAACAATGACTATGAACATGTAAGATTTAACATGAGGGAACTGTTAGTAACTGGCAAGGATGCTCTCTGTGATGCGCTGGAAGTAGCAAAACAGTCTGAATCCCCAAGGGCCTACGAAGTAGTAAGCACCCTAATGAAACAGTTATCAGATATTAACGCACAATTGCTGGATGTCCATGAAAAGCATCAGAAAATAACAGGTGTGTCAAAACAACAAAAAGAACAACCCAATCAAGTCACTAATAATGCTATATTTGTTGGTTCTACTAACGAGTTGGCTTCAATGATTAAAAATATGAAAACCGGAGAATAATATAATGTTACCAACACAGACAGCACCGACATATAACACTATAATTCCATCTACAGAAGAACGAATTATATTCAGACCTTTTTTAGTAAAAGAAGAAAAGGCACTACTATTAGCACAGCAAAGTGAAGATGTCAACGTGATGGTTGACACAATCAAACAAGTATTATCAGACTGTATTAAATCTACTATTGATGTAAACAAATTGGCGATATTTGATATTGAATATCTTTTCAGCCAGATTAGGTCAAAATCTGTGGGTGAAATTTCCGAATTGATATTCCGTTGTGATGTATGTGATGATCCAAAGGCAAGAGTTAACATTCAATTCGATCTGACTAAACTGAAGATATTGAAAAATCCTAACCACAATAAAAAGGTTTCATTGTTTGACGATGTTGGTGTAATGATGCGTTATCCAACCATCAATACTGTAAAACGCCTGGAATCATCTGACATGAGTATGGATGAACTGTTCGCCTTAATCGTCGATAGTATTGAATATGTGTATGATGGTAATGAAATTTATTATACCAAAGAGCAGACAAAAGAAGAATTGATTGAATTTATCAATAATCTAACTCAGGAACAATTTGGAAAGATTCAACAATTCTTTGATACTATGCCAAAACTTAGACAGGATGTCACATATACATGCCCAGTGTGTGGTAGAGTCCATAACAAATATATTGAAGGAATCGAAAGTTTTTTATAATGAATCTATGTCACGATACGTTGGCTAATTACTATAAAATGAATTTTGCGTTAATGCAATATCATAAGTATACGCTAAGTGACATAGAAAACATGATACCGTTTGAAAGGGAAGTTTATATTGGTATGTTGATCCAGTATATACAGGAAGAAAACGATAGAATTAAGGCAAGAAATCACTAATGAGAGAGCTGCTACAAAAACAATTAAATCATCTGGACAGCATCGATAAGTATTTAGGTTTGCTTGCCAAAAATTCAGCACAAGACAAGTTGATTCAAATTGGTCAACTGGTCGAAGAACGTGCTATCAATATAGACGAAGATGAGGTTGTTTCACATCTTGAACGAATTGATTCTATTATTACTAGAGTCGATAAGTTTTTACAGGATCTTCCAGAAGTTAATGAAAAACTAAGAACTAATCTTGATAATCTTACAAAAGAAATCTCTAAAAATACCAAATCGGTGTCTGAATTACAGGAGAAATACACCGATCTTGCTAAACAGGAATCGAAGACGCCTGTAAACAAGTCTATATTTGAATCGTTCTCAGGAACAATACAATCGATTAAAGATACATTCGGTGCGTTGAAATCTTCTGTTACAAATAAAGAAGGTAAATTCTCAGCACCAAAAGCATTCCAGTCTTCCAAAGACGCTATAATGTCATCGATATCTGGTAAATATGCCGATAAGATGCGATATATTCAAGATCAAAGGAATCTTGGTTCAGATGATTCAAGATCAACACTTGAAGATAGATTTGAAAAACGACACGCAGCACTAATACTGAATGAACGAAACGAGGCAAAACTTGCTAAGAATTTAGGTGGTTTGACTGAAGATGAATATTTTGCCGGAGGAAGAGACGAAGCAAAACAAATTCAAAAGACCCGCGAGGAAGTTGGTAACACATTATATTCAACCGACATAAGATCGTTTTTGAATAAAGATGAAGCAGATAAACAAGAAGATGATAAACGAGAAACGACCGATGCCAGAAAAACATCATTTGCCGACTCTGTAGAGTCTATAACAAACGCAGTTCCGAGTGGTGAATCTATATCACCGATACTCGCTACAGCAGAAGATAAAATGGAAACCAAGAGAGAAACACTTGGATTCCATGATAAACAGTTAGACTTACTTCAAACACTCGTTGATAATTCTGGTGATGAATTAAAATTATTATCAGAAATAAGTGAAACACTCAAAAAGAAACCAAATACCACATCGGGTATGGAATCACCACTAGATTCTATGCTTCCAGATGTAGATATAAATCCTGATTCTACACCTAAAGGTGGAAAGGGTGGAGGTAAAGGTGGAAAGGGTGGAGGTAGCCGTCCACCAAGAACACCACCAGGTAAAGGTGGACTGAGAGGTATGTTATCTAAAGGAGGTGAACTTATAAGATCAGGAACAAAAACATTAACTTCATTGGGTACATCTGCCGCACAAAGAGTAGGTCCTATAGCAGCGCGCGGCCTGGCTACTGTAGCGCCGCTTGCGTTTAATCCTATTGTTGCCACTTCTGCTATTCTTACATACGCTGGATATAAAGCAGCCGACACATTTTCAGAATCGTTCGGTGAAGGTGGCTTTGAACTTATTCAAAAATTGAGAAAATCGAATGCAATTTCTTATGGGTTGGATACTACACCAGAAGTAGACGACTGGAAGCAAATAGAAGCATTATCCAGAACAGATTTGAAAACTCTCATAGCAACCGGGGAATTCGAGGGTAAAGATTTAGAGCGCATTCAACAAATTCTTAGTAAAAAACATTATTTTAAAGAGGATGATAATACTCCATTCTGGCAAATACGTGCTAATGAATTGATGGAATCTGATAATATGTCATCAACGGATCCACAAGAATTAAAAGATGCTGCGCATTGGGCCGAGTTGAAAGCGAAAGATGAACTGATAAAAAAAGGCATCGATCCATACGGAACTAAAAAAAATCCAGATTCTAGAAAACTTGCAAATGCTCTAAAAAAACAAATTGATGATTCTCTGAAACGACGAAATGCTGGTAATAATTCAGATTCTAGTAATCTTAAAGATACTCTAACTTCCGCAGGACCCACTTCCGCAGGTCCAACTTCCGCAGGACCCACGCCTATCAACCAAATACCTGATAGCGGCAATCTTGCGAAGAATCAGGCCGAAGCCTATAAAGCTGCAATTTCAGAGGGGTTAAGTGACACTGCCGCCCGCGCCTTAGTCGCTAACATGACTGGCGAAGGTCTCAGAACACCTGGTACAGTCAACAAAGATCATAACTCACGCGGCGAGTTTGCAGGCATGCGTCGAGGAATCGTACAGTGGGACGAATCACGATCAAAAGCAATTCAAAAAGAATTTGGTAAGCTTCCTAATGAGATGACGGTAGCCGAGCAAACGCAGGCGGCAATATGGGAGATGAAAACCAATCCAGAGTATAAAAAGTCGTGGCAAGCGCTTCAAGGGAACGACTCCGACGCGATGGTGAGTGCGCTCGTAAAAAACTATGAGCGCCCGGCAAATCCCACTAGAGATATCGATACGCGACTCGGACACTTTAATGCCCTCCCCACATCGTTCGACAGTTCAGGTGATAGTGTTCCTAGTAAATCTGCAAATGCTCTTAATAATGATATTAATAATTCAGATAAAACGATTGTGAATGGAGTAGAATTGAGTCCTGGTTCGCCAGAATTGAGACTCGCTGATATGGAAATTAATAGATTGGAAACACGGGGTGAATTAGTAGAGCCAAACACTGGTCTACACTATATTCCTCCGAGTTATGTGGAGCAAGTGAAACCAGAAGTGCCTACTAGAAATACAGGCAATAATATCTATACCGCTTTGGGTGAAAATCAAGGCGCTTTAATCCAGCAACCACAACAAGCACCATCTACAATTAACGCGCCTGTTACAAATATAAACCAATCGACAAATAAAAATATATCTAAGTCGCCAACGAAGAATCAGGAACCAACCATCAACACATATTTCTCTGGTAGACAAAAATTCAACGCATAAAAAAGGGGACTTTATGTCCCCTTTCCTAATACTAGATCAAATCAATCTTCAGCAGCAAGACGTGCGAAATATGCCATCGTGTCGTCATCGTCTTCATCCGCCGAGGATGAATTGTAGGTTGGTTCTGGTTTAGATTTGATAACCGGCGCTTCTTTCACATCAAACTGCTCGGCTATCTGTTCGGCTGTTTTAGGTGTAAATGTATCACTCGATAGTACCAAATCTAGTTTTTTCTTCAGTTCATCATAAGACTTGAATTTACTTGGATGTACAATTTCCTGTAAATTATGTCTTTGACTCATGATAGACTCTTTTCCAGCATCATCTGCGATCTCGGTAGGATCAGAGAATGTCGATTCATCGAAGTTAGGATAACCATCCACTTTTCGCTGACGAATTTTGAAGTTAGCCCCTTCCCACAAGTCAAACACATTTACCGGCAGTTCATCTTCGAATGTCGGTTTCGCTTTATTCATGATTTTATCGAAAATCTTTTTACCGAATCTGAAGATACGAACCTGACCCTCGTTTTCAGGCTGTTTAGGATCAGAGATAACAAGAATGTTAGCATAATAAGACAACTGACGGCGTTGCTTACGTGCTAACTCTTTGTTCGCCTCTGAACCAGAGTTCCAGAGAGACGTGTTAAGTTCCCCACATGGATCGTCTTTCCCTAATGTAGTCAGTGAGTTTTCGATATACCATTTGCCAGTAGGACCTTGGAATCCATGTGAAAATAATTTCACCCATGGTAATTCATATTCGTCGCCATCGATGCGCGGTAGAAATCTAATAGTAGCAGTTGCGTTACCTGCTTTGTCTGGTTCAAGTTTCCATATTCGATCGTCGTGGTTCGAATACGATTGTGGATTGGCGATTTTCTCAATCTCAGATGTGATTTTAGAGAAATCGGTTGTGCGGGATTTACGTAGTGTTGAAATATCTATTGACATATAGTTTCCGTGTTGTGTATAATTTCGTATGTTGTGTATAATTTCGTATGTTGTGTATTTGCGTAGTACATCACTTCCAGTCGCCACCAGAAATTTATAACTCCATCAATTCATGTTCAAACTCTTGAACTAATGGAAAAATCTTTTGTTTGTCGTATTTGACAAATCTTCTAACTTTATTTATTTTTCTAAGTTCTATCTCCCAAAAAGTCATAACAAAACCAGTCATTGTCCAGTTCTCACATAAAGACATACAGTCGTTTAGAATTGATAATGTCTCAATAGAGATACGATTTCCCAAGTATAATGTTAGTATACTTGGTGGTTGATTAAAAGTAAACCCTAAAACACATTCTTTTTTCAAATCGTGTTTATGAGCATCGTTGATTATCACTTCAAGATCATTCCGAAACATCTCAGTCATTGATTCTTTGCGTTTTATCCAGTTGGTATAATACCTCTCGGATTCTTCCATTTCATATGCTGGTGCTTTGTTACCATATGCAAAATTAGACGCAAAGAATTGAATCAAGTCGTGGTCTGTTTTGAATTTTCTAGCAATATTTTCAAAAATTAATCTATCATTGCGTTTTTCGTACATATCCATACTATACTTCACAGCACCGCGTTTCTCGAATACATCATACGAATTGCTGGTAAAATGTAACTTTATAGCAAGATAATACTTATACGCGGCATAGCCATCCATCAATTCTTCCTCACTGGAAGAACATATACGGGTGGTTGGTACTCCTGTTCGGAATTACTTGTTAGTTTTGTTTTTGTAGTGCATAATTTGTATAGATTGGCAGTAGATGTACCGTTGTACAGGATTGCTGCTGTAAACAAAATCACAAGTAGACTCATCATAGTATATTTTTCACATGAAATCCAGGGTTGCTTGTCTAGGTAAATAATTCATATCAACAAAATTCAGTTCAAGTTTATCGCGCAAAGATCGATTGACCAGCTTGGATATTTCTTCTGGTTCAATGTAGTTCTCATCACAGTATTCCAGTATAGCATCAAGCGCGCATATGTTCTTATTGGATGCCATGGTTTCGATGTACAATGAAAATTCATTTGCAGTCTCAAACATTATATTTCTCCAGTAGATAATTCACAATCTTTAAGTTCTCAGATACTTCACAATACTCTGCTGTCTTCTTGGTATACATCGTCCAATTGGATCAGTTTTACCAAGTGTGCGCAGAGAATTCTCGATATACCAACGCCACCTCTATGGATGAATAGCAACATTCATAGATGTGTTTATCATAACACATAAAGAGCTATGAGTCAATCTTTCTGAAAACCATAATTGATTCGTCCGTTGATATGTCAGGCTTTGCGCTGGGTCTGGTTATATTATCTAATGTTAATGTCTCAACATATGTCAATCCAATACTTTTACATAGTGCAAACGTATCATCATATAGAGCATATTTTGAGAAATTCTTAATGTTAAGAAGTAAATATCCACCATCAATGAGATATGCTTTGATATTCTCTAATGTTGCTAACATATACTCATTAAGCCATACTTCATAAGTACGATTATTGATTGATTGATTACCAATTCTATAATCTTCAAGCGTAAAGTATGGTGGGCTTGAGAATGCAACTCCAATAGTGTTTATCCATTCAGGAACAATAATCTCACTTCCATGTGCGCGAATATCTACGATTGGAACATCATCAAAAAATATATTAGTATTTACTTCATTATAATCCCGGCTCATATCTAACAGTCGCCCGACGAGTTCATGGTTGGGGTCTGTACCGTAGTATTCAATGTTATGTTTCATTGATGATAACATACGAACACCCCATCCACATGAAAAATCATAGTATTTTCCATTGATATTATACTTTTTGAGTATATTATCCACAACCTTCATAGGGAAGTTACTTGGTTTCATTGCAACACCCCCACCGCTTATTCGTAATGCTGTTTCAAATCTTTTAATAAGTGGTGATTCTGGTGGATATACTTTTTCTGATGATAAAATACGACTATAGAAGTATCTAATAAGTTCATCACTCTGTAATACTTCTGAAATACTCCATAATGGAGAAAATAACTTGACATTCGCCATCAAATCTTTTACATAGTACCGTGTAATATCCGCAATAACAGTACCACCATTACATACAGATTTTAAGTTTTTCTTTACAAGTTCAAAATCTGGTTTTTCATAGTATTGTTCACGAATAGAATCACATATCTCCGTACTAAGCTCTACCCAATGGTCGGTATGTAGTGTCTTACCCAGATGTTCAATATGGTATTTTTTATTTTTCATAGATGTAATAGTTTTACATCAAACATTATATTTCTCCAGTAGATAATCCACAATCTTTAAGTTCTCGACTACTTCACAATACTCTGCTGTCTTCTTGGTATACATCGTCCAATTGGATGATGATTTCTTTTTGCGATCTAGTTGATTGCGCTCCAGAAATTTATCAAAGAACGCATCCATCATATCCAATTCAGCCGATAATGATTCTTTGAAATGTTTTAGGCGATCGTATCTTTGTTCAGTAGCAGCAGCGATAATCTGGGTATAAGTTTTATTCATAAAATATCCAATTAGTTAGAACAGTCGTCACAATTTTTACACCTAGTCTGTTTGGAACAAGACTTCGGTTTGGAGTTAATATAGTCAGCATTCCATATATCAGATTCAACATACCTTAAGGAATCACCAATATACTCTTTTACTAATAATATCATTGCTTTACCAACTTGCTTTATAATAAAACTCCCAATTATCGAATAAGGAATTATTCAATATATCTTCAATAATCTTTTTAGTCTCTATTAGATCATTCATATAGTACTCGTCATAATCAGTAGAACCAAAAAAGAATCCAATTTGGGTTGGTAACAGCGATGGCGCAAGATTAGGTTCCGCTAATACTTGATTGACTGTATCTAATAGATTTTTCAACTGATTTTTATTAACATATGATCGTTGGCATTCATCGCGCCCACCTTGGACATTATTCACAAACCAAGCATGAATATGGTTGCATTTCCGCCAATAACCAACATCAACAACCAATTTTTTAATTCGTTTACCACCCAGTCTTTCAGTAAGTCTAAGTTTCTCTAAATCCTCTGAAATTTCTTTACTATCCGGTAAATACTCCGAAACGTAAAATTCTGCTTCTAAATACGAATCTAAACCCATATTACACCTCACTTATAACAAAATTAAAAGTTTTCTTATTTGAAAGCGATTAAACTTAACAACACGCTCTGAAAGAAAAAACCAACAGCATTAGACACAATATAGAGTGTATCTTTTTGAATTACGGCACGGAATAAGAACAGAAACAAACCACTCCAAACAAGTAAAACCATGCTTATTGGAGGTAATATAGTCGAGTGTTTAAGAATAACATCTAGTGTAGTTGGTATTGTAGCTGAGTGAATTAGAATCATACCAAACCACCCAGAAATATTTCCCAATTTGTTCATTACTGTTTCGTCTTTTTTCATCATAGTAAAATTAATTTTTCAATAAAATATAATTATACTATGAATTACCGAAAAGTCAAGAAGTTTTTAATTTTTTTTAGGAATGGTAATTATCTGAAGTTTGACCTTCGCTAATCCATATATACCTATACGATATGCGGCACCTTTCGCAAGATCAATTATTCGTCCTTTTACGAATGGTCCTCTATCATTGATCACGACTATAATGGTTTTTTTATTTGAGAGATTAGTTACTCTGACTTTAGTTCCGAAAGGAAGAGTTCGATGAGCAGCAGTATTAGCCATTTGATTAAATACAACTCCACCTGCTGTTTTTCTATTATGAAACTTTGAACCGTAGTATGAAGCAATTCCTACTGTTTCTTTCTGAACTTGTTTTTGTACTGGTTTTGAATATACTGTTGTTGATAATATCAGTAATATAAAAAATGGTATAACCTTAGAGGCTGCCATATGATCTCCTTTTTTGTTGACTATCATACAATCATGATAGCTACCACTAGGTGGATTTTCTGGATTCCTACTATTATTATTTTTATGTAGAAAATAAAGGGGAGTTATTTCACTCCCCCATGATCTATTCTGTTTCCAAGAAGATCAATCTCAGGTGTTAAGCCGCTAGTGCTAAATCACCATAAAACATGTTATCATTAACATTTATTTTGTTTATGCTATTATAGGGTAGTCATCTGCCCTGTTGCCTTCTCTGCTACTTCATCCTGTCGAAACCCGTCAGGCCCACAATAAGACTATACAATTATAACCTTATTGTGGACCTGGGCGGAGTTGAACCGCCGTCCAGAATGTCCTCACGTCGAAGGAATTACAACAATTCTTTAAACTAAATGATCATTATAATCAAATAGAAAATGGAAGTCAAGTTATTTCCAACTTCCAGTTTTAGGAACATAGGAACCAATTTTTTTAGAAACAGCATCATCGATGTTAGGCATTTTACCTGTTTCTTTTACTTTTATATAATTAGCACCTTTTTTAATATATGAACCTGATTCAGGATCACGATTTGGAAAAATTAAATTCTTTTTCTTTTCTGTTTTGTCTAATGTTGAATCTACTCCAGCATTATTAAAGGCAATCCAGATATCTCCATCCATATATTTTCTAACATCAGTACCGTTTGATGTGATTAAATCGTACATAGTCATAGCAGCGCCTTTGTGAGTAGCTACCATAATGGAATCTGATACTGACCTTTCCCTGGAAGCATTTTGTTCTTTAGCTTTCTCAAATTCAGTAACAACCCATACAATATGAATATTTTTAATATCATATCCAAGTGGTATAACATTTCTAGCTATTTTATCAAGTTTATTTAAATCCTTCAATGTGACATCGAAGATAATATTAGGTTTATGATTTGGTTCGTTAGTAGCAATAGAACTAAAAAGCGACTGTTCCATTTTATCTGCTATACCCAATCCCGATATAATATCATGGAGTTTTGATACATCATCCGGATTCTTCAATGAAGAATTCTTTATATCAAATCCGGTTTCTTGTTTAATTTTATTAGCAAGTATTATAGTTTTACTTACCCATTGTTTAACGTCATCAACATTAATTACACGACCCTGGATACCCAACAATCTATTAAGCACAAATCCTTTACCAGAGCCAGCACCACCAGCTAAAATAACTACTTGTCCAAATTTTGGATATACTTTTTTATTGAAAGTTATTAATGCTTCATCTAAAGTAATTTCTTCTTTTAAATATTCGTTGAATGATTTTATAGGTATATCTTCAACTCTTAAGACTTTGTTTGGAGATTGAAAATTCTTTTTTCGCATAATAGTTTTTGCTGTTAATATGACTTTTTTTGTTCTTGGATTATAGTAAATATTCAGAGGAATATTAATATCTGTACCAATTGATTTTACTAGTTCTTCTACTTCGTCATCTGTTTTTGATAAATGTACACCATATTTGTCGTAAAGACTATTATACACGTTAACTATTTCATTCGATGTAATTTGCTTACCATTTCTAGCATCATTTATACGATCAAAAAAATGTCTAGAAAATTCAACATCCAGTTCTAATTTACCGAATAACTTATCAAGCGTTTGTTCTATATTATCCAATTCTTTACGAGATATAGGTTTGTCCATTTTATTCCTAATGATTAATTATTATAATATTTATATATTTTAGAATTTATCTAACACACTAGAAATGTGTTAAATTCAATACATTTCGAAATGTGTTGAACTAATTCTTCGTATGATTGATCAGTTGATAAAGCATATAATCGTACGGAATCGATTATTAATATGATAACTAGCAATAGATATGTTAATCTGCTCATGTTTATAATACTCGTTTGTCATAATTTATAATGTTTATAAAAAAGATACCGTTTTTTCTTAAATTTCTTCAACCATTTATTCTTGGATTCTACAAAAACTGATGCCTTTGTTTGGTCATCAGTGCCAATAACAACAACTAAATTATCCACTGGAATGTTAGTCAGTTCTTCGAAACATTGAGCATATGCTGAACATTGAGACATATAACCGTCTATATTATCTATAGTTTTAAGACGACCAGAAGTTTTCCAATCGATTATCGATAATTGCCCATTATATTCTGCTACCAAATCAACTGTTCCAGCAACTTTCAATATATTAGAATATAATCTAGTTTCTAAACAATGTATGTTGTTTATATTATTTAGAACTTGTTTCATTTGTTTCCAGATTTCCTGATCAACCATATCAACGTTGATAACATTTCCTTTCAAAAAATCTTCACATAATTTATGTATTCTGGAACCACGATTAGCCGCACGTGCTGATATTTTATCAGCTTCTTCATGACCAATCCTATTTCTCCACTCATTAATATATTGTTCGGAACCAAAACCTGTAACAGAGGTTACAGAAGGATATTTACTTCCACTGGAAGTAAGATATATTCTAGTGTTATTTTCATTTATTTGTATTAATTCTGGAAACTCATGATGTATAAAGGAATACATAACACTATAAACATTTTAATTATTTAATAAATGGAATAGAGTTCTATATCATTCATAATAACTATCATAATAACGTGAATGTCTATGATATTCATACCGTTGATATACATTAATAGACGGCGGTTGATATACCGGTGGATAATATACCGGTGGATGGTATACAGGTTGATATACCGGTTGATATACTACCGGTGATTGATATACCGGTTGTTGTGATAAAACATTACCAATAATGATTCCACCGAGTAATGGGGCAATCCATCTACCATCAGCAGATGCGTTAGTTGTATTAAATAATGTTGTAGTTAATAATAAAATTAATAATATTTTTTTCTTCATATCTATTCTCCTAATTTATGGAATAATTATACTATATACTTATAAGAAAAGTCAAGTTATTTTTTTAATAATTAATCTAAACATCACATTTTTCACATGCAATAATCCACGATTTTACCAACTTGCTACGAATGATATCATTCGACGTGAATGTAATTTCGGTGAATTCATCCATTGTTCTCGCTACAGATAAAAATTTAGCAAGTCCTGATACATCATATTTTGATTTGATTAAGTCATTTTGGTTTAAATCACCAACAAATATAATTTTAGAACAATTGCCTACACGTGAAATTACTGCTGCTAATTCTTGCCATGAACAATTTGTTGCTTCATCTACGATAACAACAGCGTTTTCTATAGATATTCCTCGAATAGCAGTTGTCGATAAAAATGATATTTTTTTCTGCTCTTTCAGTCTAGTCCAAGCATCAGAACGTCCAAATAGTGTTTCACAAATACCAACATATGGTAATTCATACATTGACATTTTTTCTTCTAGTGAACCAGGAACAAAACCTTGTTCCCTTACCTGAACAGCCGATCTAACAATTACAACTTGTGTAAATGGATTACCCTTGTCCAATGCTTCTTCAATTGCCTTATACATAGCGACAAATGATTTACCTGAACCAGCAGAACCCAATAATCCGATAAAACAATCTCCTTTTTCATATGCTTCAAAGAATTTCCGTTGATTCTCCGTCAACGGTTGAAATGTTTTTAGATGATCAATTTTTATCTTCAAACAATTTGTATTGTGCTGTTGTTTCTCCTGATTATTGTTATTATCTTCATGAATAGTAGTTATAACACCTGTTTTCTTCGCCATAGTCCGTATGCTAGTAGTTGAAAAAGTAAAAATAACGCACTTATTTTATATTTGTGAACTGTGTTTATTTAACTGTGATCCTGGTGTCCTTTCGTGAATTTGGGTTAAAACATCTTTGAATCCACTATCGAACCGGCGTGTCGAGGTCAACTTGGTAGGATCACCCAAAGCAATTGGTCCAAGTATAATGGATTCAATGTCTGGATTCTCCTCAAGAAATTTCACCTTTGCGGCATAAGAACATATCTTCTCAAATACCTCTCCGGTGTTTTTATTAATGAAATCGTAGGACGGCATACATTTCTCCGTTATTGAAAAATATTTGTTTGTATATTTATAAATAACCCAATGTATTGCTTATATTCACTTTTCTCCTATACAGGATGTTTTCACATCTGCGATATTCACAGATTTGGTTGAATTTAATT
>Ga0194120_10007566_pt1 | contig 14784 bp, 11 predicted proteins | sample TA2MahCa65mmetaG_FD_148642 | JGI IMG/M metagenome (GOLD analysis project Ga0194120, IMG submission 148642) | Freshwater microbial communities from Lake Tanganyika, Tanzania - TA2015019 Mahale Deep Cast 65m | ecosystem: Environmental > Aquatic > Freshwater > Lake | place: Tanzania: Lake... | reverse complement strand
AGGCAATCCAGTTAAAAAGGTAACGAAGCCGAAAATTCCTTAGACTACCTGAATATGGTTGTTACTTTCTGGCGTAGTAGGAGCGGATGAAAATATGCCGTCATTTCCAAATTTTCATGTCTTTCTTCAGGCTGTCAACACAAAGGGCATCCGTCTTATAGTTTCAATCTACTACTAAAGAAGTAGTTCTTTTTTACCACAATCCCTACTTCTGGAGAATAGGCGAGCGTGGGGTGGCGTGTTAGCGTGCTGTTCTTCAATACGTGATGAGGTTTGATGATGACAACATGCCACTATACGCCAATCTTACCGTTGGTCTATTCATGCTCAGGATGCTCCAGTGCGGCACAAATGGCGAACTTCTTGGCTTTGAAACTTGATCGCAAAGGGGCGGCAGAAATGTCCTGTATCGCGGGTGTGGGCGGTAGCGTTAAACCACTACTGCAATTGGCCAAAACCGGCAGGCCGATCTTGGCACTGGATGGCTGTTTGTTGTCATGCGTCAAGGCAAGTTTGGAGCAACATGGGATTAAATTGAATACACATGTGGTTCTGAGTGATTACGGGGTCAAAAAACGGAAGCACGCCGACTTTGATTTGGCAGAGGCCAACGGCTTGTTTCCGAAGATTGAAACTTTGGCGAATGCATTGGGATAACTGGAGGACTTCATGGATTTCGATGTTGTGATTATCGGTTCTGGACCAGCTGGCTTATGTTTCGCGCGGTCTCTGGCGGGGCAGGGTTTGCGCATCGCTGTGCTGGAAAGGCAAGGCAAAGACGCCCTGGTCAACCCGATCTTTGATGGACGGGAGATTGCGCTGACACAACGTTCTGCCAAGCGAATGCGTGAACTGGGTCTGTGGGAGCGGATTGATGTCGAGGCGATTGCTCCATTGCGCGATGCTAAGGTGTTAAATGGACCATCGCTGTTTGCGTTGCAGATTGACCATCGAGATGGTGGTGGTGAGGAACTGGGCTATCTTGTTTCCAATTATCGTATCCGCAAAGCGGCTTATGAAGCGGTGGCAGATTTACCAGACATAACTCTGATGACCGATGTGCAGGTAAAAGGGGTGAGCACAAATGACGATTGCGCAAACATTACGCTCGGCAACGGCGAGATGATTCGGGCGCGGTTGTTGGCAGCAGCAGATAATCGCTTTTCTGAAACGCGCAGGATGATGGGGATTGCTGCCAATATGCATGATTTTGGCAGAACCATGCTGGTATGCGTGATGACACATGACGTGCCGCATCAGCATGTGGCATGGGAGTGGTTTGACTACGGTCAGACGCTCGCTTTGTTGCCGATGAATGGGTCGCAATCTTCGGTGGTGATTACTTTGCCGCCTGAGGAAATGGCACGATTGATGGCGATGGATGACCATACTTTCAGTCTGGAAGTGCAGGCGCGTTTCAAACAGAGGCTGGGCAATATGCAGCTGACTTCCACCCGCCATACTTATCCGCTAGTCACGGTTTATCCCAAACACTTTGTGGCGAAACGCTTTGCCTTGATAGGGGATGCGGCGGTTGGTATGCACCCAGTGACGGCACATGGCTTCAATTTTGGGCTGGAAGGCATTGCCGTATTGTCACGCGAGATCATTCAGGCTCATCGCGCATCACAAAGTATTGCAGCGGATACAATGTTGGCAAGATATGAACAGACACATCGTCGTGCCACAATGCCATTGTTTGTGGCAACGCATGCAATTGCCAAACTTTATGGCGATGATAGGTTGCCTGCACGCCTGTTACGTAACGTAGCTTTGCGTTTAAGCCGTATCCCGCCGTTCAGGCGCGCAGTTGCCAGAACGTTGACAGCGATTTCCTAATATCTGGATATAGTTCTAAAGAACTAGTTCTTTTGCTTCGTTACCTTATCCATCAGGAGAATATACCCCTCTTTTCTATAAGTATATTATTTCACCAAGCTATTCGATAAGGGAGAAGCAAAATGGCAACACAACAATACAAGGCGTGGTCGGTCGTCATTGCCAGTACGCTGGCGTTCACGGTATGTTTTATGGCCTGGATGATGTTTGCCGTCATCGGGATCCCCATCAAGCAGAGCTTAGGGCTTAACGAAACCGAATTTGGTATTCTGGTAGCCACACCGGTGCTGACGGGGTCGTTGATTCGTCTGCCGATAGGGATGTGGACTGATAAATTTGGCGGGCGTCTGGTGTTTTTCGTGCTGATGCTTTCTACCGTTATCCCCATTTATCTAATTTCCTACTGCACTGAATATTGGCACTTTTTGGCCACTGGCTTGTTCGTTGGCGTGGCTGGAGGCTCTTTCACAGTGGGCATCGCTTATTGCGCACGCTGGTTCCCCAAAAATCAGCAAGGTTTGGCGATGGGAATTTTCGGGGCAGGCAATACTGGGGCGGCTGTCACAAAGCTGATGGCACCGCTGATCGTGGTGGCCTACGGCTGGACGATGGTGCCGCAGGTATATGCGGTACTGATGACCATAACTGCTATTTTGTTCTGGTTCTTTACCTATTCTGACCCTAGCCATAGAGTCAGCAGTAGCGTGAGTATGGGGGAGCAACTAGTTGCACTGAAAGACCCGAGGGTGTGGAGATACTGTCAGTATTACTCTATCGTGTTCGGCGGCTATGTGGCCTTGGCATTGTGGATGACCAAATATTATGTGACCGAATACGGCTTTGACCTGAAGCTGGCCGCATTGATGGCGGCTGCATTCAGTATCCCTGGGGGTGTTTTACGCGCCATAGGCGGCTATTTCTCTGACAAATTCGGCGCACATACTGTCACTTGGTGGGTATTGTGGGTGTCACTGTTATGCCTGTTCTTCCTGTCTTACCCACAAACAGAGATTGCCATTACTACAGTGAATGGTCCCAAGAGTTTCCATCTTGGCTTAGGCGCGACCACCTTCACCATCGTCATGTTCACCATGGGTATTGCTTTTGCGATAGGTAAAGCCTCGGTTTTCAAATACATCTCGAATGAATACCCTAGCAATATCGGTGTGATTTCTGGTGTGGTTGGCTTGGCCGGTGGCTTGGGTGGTTTCCTGTTACCTATCATGTTTGGCGCCTTACTCGACTTCACAGGCGTACGCACTTCCTGCTTCATGCTGATGTTTGGTGTGGTTTGGGTATCTCTTGTCTGGATGTATTGGACAGAGGTGCGCCCGGTCAAGGTGGGACGTCATCTGGATCGTCGGGCTGGCAAAGAGCTTGTTGCATATTAAATAATCAAAGGAGGAAATCATGCAAACTAACATTGAAAAATGGGATGTCGAGAACGAACAGTTCTGGGAGTCCACCGGCAAGAAAATCGCCTACCGCAATCTGTGGATTTCCGTGCCGGCCCTGCTGTGCGGTTTTGCCGTGTGGCTGATGTGGGGCATCATTACAGTGCAAATGGGTAACTTGGGTTTCCCTTTCAGTAAAGATGAGCTTTTTACTTTAACTGCGATTGCCGGGTTGGCGGGCGCGACCTTACGCATTCCGTCATCGTTTTTTATCCGTTTGGCGGGTGGGCGTAACACGATTTTTCTGACTACATTTTTACTGGCGATTCCCGCTTTTGGTACAGGCATTGCCTTGCAGGATAAAACTACCTCACTGCTTACCTTTCAGTTATTAGCTTTGTTGTCAGGTATTGGTGGCGGTAATTTTGCGTGCTCTATGTCCAATATCAGCACTTTCTTTCCCAAGCGTTTGCAAGGTACGGCATTAGGTATTAACGCCGGCCTGGGTAATTTTGGGGTGACTACTATGCAAATCTTGATTCCATTGGTAATGACCGCAGGTCTGTTTGGCGCATTAGCCGGCGCACCGATGGAATTGGTGAAAGACAGTGGTTGGATTTTTGGCAAAATTTTGGCCGGCACACCGACTTATATCCAAAACTCGGGTTTTATCTGGCTGGTTTTGGTATTACCGGTTTCTGCTTTAGCACTTTTCTTGATGAGCAATTTATTGCCTATCTCCCCTGATGTCAGCAATACCTTAGGCGCGTTTGCCAAAATTTTATGGTTGTACAGCTTGGCATTTGTGACAGCTGCGGTTGGGCTTTATTTGTACTTGCCTGCGCCAACCGGTTTGGGATTGCTCAACATGTGGGTAGCTTTGCCGCTGATTGTTATTTCGACTTTGTTGGTCATGAAATTAGCCGCATTTGGCACAATGAAAGAAAATATCGCCAAACAGTTCGCCATCTTTAAAAACAAACATACGTGGTCGATGACTGCGCTTTATGTCGTGACCTTCGGTTCGTTCATCGGCTTCTCTATGGCGTTGCCACTTTCTATTACCGTGATTTTTGGTGATCAGCATCTGTTTGATGTGGCCACACAGACTTGGTCGCATGTCAAAAATCCAGCGGCACCTTCAGCATTGACCTATGCTTGGATAGGCCCGTTCGTCGGTGCCTTGATTCGCCCTGTTGGCGGTTGGATTTCCGATAAGGTCGGCGGTTCCATTGTTACGCAGGTCATTTCTGCCGTCATGGTAGCGGCCTCGGCTTACGCAGGCTACATCATGATGCAGGCCTACCACTCTGCGACACCTGAAATTTATTTCACCCAGTTTTTGGTGATGTTCGTCATCTTGTTTGCTGCAACGGGTATTGGTAATGGTTCTACCTTTAGAACTGTTGGCGTGATTTTTGATCGCGTGCAAGCTGGACCTGTGCTGGGCTGGACATCTGCAGTGGCTGCGTATGGTTCATTCATTGCACCGGAAGTCATCAAGCAACAAATTAAGGCAGGCACGCCAGAGATGGCAATGTATGGCTTCGCAGTATTCTATGCGCTATGCCTGATATTGAATTGGTGGTTTTATCTGCGTGATGGCAGTGAAATCAAAAACCCTTAAAAGACAACTCGCAAGATTAGAAAAGGAGTTTGCGTTATGAGTCACTTTCTGGATAGATTAAAATTCTTCGACAAGGTCAAAGAAAATTTCTCTGATAATCATGGCATCGTCACCAATGAGGATCGCCAATGGGAAGACGGTTACCGTCATCGTTGGCAACACGACAAAGTGGTGCGTTCCACTCACGGGGTGAACTGCACTGGCGGCTGCTCTTGGAAGATTTTTGTGAAGAATGGTTTGGTATCCTTCGAGATGCAGCAGACCGATTATCCCCGCACACGGGATGACCTGCCCGACCATGAGCCGCGTGGCTGTCAGCGTGGCGCATCATTCTCTTGGTATTTGTATAGTCCACACCGTATCAAGCACCCGCTGATTCGCGGTCGTTTGCTGGATGTGTATCGTGCCGAGCGTAAAACTGGAAAAGACCCGGTAGAGGCTTGGGCAGCGGTTCAGGCGGATGAGAAAAAACGTAAAAGTTATACTGCCGTGCGTGGCTTGGGTGGTTTTGTGCGCACCTCTTGGGATGAGGTGAATGAAATCATCGCAGCGGCCAATGTCTACACTATCAAGAAATGGGGTCCGGATCGCATTTTCGGTTTTTCACCGATTCCAGCGATGTCGATGATCTCATACGCCGCGGGCTCCCGATACCTCTCCCTGATCGGTGCGGCCTGCGGATCTTTTTATGACTGGTATTGCGATTTGCCTGCTGCCAGCCCTCAAACTTGGGGCGAGCAAACCGATGTGCCAGAAGCCGCAGATTGGTACAACTCGACTTACATCATCATCACTGGCGCCAATCTGCCGATGACACGTACACCTGATGCGCATTTTGCTTCAGAAGTGCGTTACAAAGGTGCAAAAATCGTGGCGATGGCGCCAGATTACGCTGAGTTCTGCAAGTTCTCTGATTTGTGGATGCCAATCAAGCAAGGGACGGATTCTGCAGCGTTTCTGGCCATGGGGCATGTGGCACTGAAAGAATTCCATATTCAGCAGCAAGACCCTTATTTCCAGGAATACGCCCGTAAATACACCGATATGCCGATGCAAGTCATGTTGCGCAAACAAGGCGACGGCTATGTGACAGATCGCTTCTTACGTGCTTCTGATTTTGACGGTGCATTGGGTGAAACCAATAACCCCGATTGGAAAACCATTGTATTCGATGAGAAATCCAATGCCTTTATCGCGCCGAATGGCTCAATTGGCTTTCGCTGGGGTGAAGATGGCAAATGGAACCTGCTGGAAAAAGCGGGTATCCATCAGCATGCAACGACTGCACAACTGAGCTGTATTGATCAGCGCGATGATGTAGTCTCGGTCGGATTCCCCCATTTCAACCAAAATGAGCCTGATTTACTGTACCGCAATGTGCCAGTACGTAAAGTGAAACTGGCTAATGGTGAAATAGCTTTGGTCGCTACGGTGTTTGATTTGCAAATCGCGCAATACGGCATTGACCGTGGCTTGGGTGGCGAGAATGTTGCTAAAGATTACTCAGATGCCAATGTGGCCTATACGCCAGCATGGGCAGAAAAAGTCACTGGCGTGAAAGCAGCGGATATTGAGCGCACCGGTCGTGAGTTTGCGTATAACGCCTCCAAAACCAAGGGTAAATCTATGGTGATTATGGGGGCAGCGATTAACCACTGGTATCACAATGATTTGTCTTACCGCTCTATCATGAATCTGTTGCACATGTGCGGCTGTGTCGGGCAAACGGGTGGCGGCTGGGCACACTACGTGGGTCAGGAAAAGTTACGCCCACAGGCAGGCTGGGGGCCGATTGCTTTTGCGCTTGATTGGCACCGTCCACCACGTCACACCAACTCTACCTCGTATTGGTATTTCCACACCGACCAATGGCGTTATGAAACGCTTAACGCTGATAGTTTATTATCCCCCGCAGGTAAAGGTAAAAACCGTGGTAATTCTATTGCTGATTACAACGTCAAGGCGGCGCGCATGGGTTGGTTGCCATCTATGCCAAATTTCAACGCCAACCCGATTGAATTAGCTGATGAGGCTATCAAAAATGGCGCTACAGATGAAGCATCAGTCGCTAAATACGTGGCAGACAAGCTGAAATCAGGTGAGTTAGATGTTGCTTATGCAGATCCTGATAATCCTGTTAACTGGCCGCGCAACCTGTTCGTCTGGCGCGCCAATCTTATCGGCACATCCGCCAAGGGGCATGAATATTTCCTCAAGCATTTGCTGGGTGCGCAGAATGGCGTGCTACAGGAATCAGGCGCTGGCCGCAGTAATAAAGAAGTCAAATGGCATGAAGATGCGCCCATTGGCAAGCTGGACTTGATGGTGGACATCAATTTCCGCCTTAACTCGACTGGTGCTTATTCAGATATCATCCTACCAACCGCAACCTGGTATGAGAAAAATGACCTGAATACGACGGATATGCATCCTTTCATTCATCCGCTGTCAGAAGCCGTTTCACCAGGCTGGGAGTCCAAGTCAGACTGGCAGATTTTCAAGACCATTGCCAAGACATTCTCGCCATTAGCTGAGAAGCATCTGGGTGTCAAAAAAGAAGTGGTTGCCTTGCCAATGCAACATGACTCAGCTGCAGAGCTGGCACAACCTTTTGGCGAGGTAAAGAACTGGAAAGAGGGCGATTGTGAGCCAATTCCAGGCAAGACCATGGCGATTATCAAACTGGTGGAACGTACTTATGGGGATACTTACCGCAAGTTCATTGCACTAGGCCCATTGATGACCAAGCTTGGCAACAACATCAAAGGGATAGACTGGAATACAGACAGAGAGTACGACGAGCTCAAGCATCACAACAGTACGGTAAAAGAGCCCGGTGTTTCATTCGGCATGCCTTCATTGGCCGAAGATATTGAAGTGTGTGACTCAGTGATGCGCATGGCACCGGAGACCAATGGCGAGGTCGCACATAAATCATGGAGTGCACTGTCACATAAAACCGGTATTGACCATCATCACCTGTATGCTGGTCGTCATGAAGATAAGTTCACGTTCAAGGATATTCAGGCGCAGCCACGCAAGATTATCACCGCGCCAACCTGGTCCGGTATTGAGTCTGAGAAGGTGTCTTATACTGCCGGTTATACCAATATCCATGAGCACATTCCGTTCCGTACACTAACTGGTCGAGCACATTTTTATCAGGATCATGAGTGGATGCTCGATTTTGGTGAAGGTTTCTGTGCCTATAAACCGATGGTAGAGCTTGGTGAGTTGAACGCCTTGCCGAAGCATGTCACAGCCAAACCACATTTGGAGCTGAACTGGATCACGCCGCACTCCAAATGGGGTATTCACTCCTCATATCAAGACAATTTGCGCATGCTGACACTGTTCCGCGGTGGCCCTTATGTCTGGGTGTCTGAGGAGGATGCCAAATCAGTTGGTATTGCGGATAACGATTGGGTTGAGGCGGTGAATCATAACGGTGCAACGGTTGCCCGCGCGGTAGTTTCTCAGCGTATCCCACGTGGCATGGCGATGATGTACCACGCACAGGAGAAAAATATCAATGTGCCTGGTTCACCAACCACAGGTAAACGCGGTGGTATTCTAAATGCCGTGACCCGTGTGATTATGAAGCCAACCAATATGATTGGCGGATATGCCCAGCTTTCATATGGCTTTAATTACTACGGTACGGTGGGTTGCCAGCGTGACACGATGGTGGCATTGCATAAGATTGCGGATAAGGATGTGGATTGGCTGGAACGACCACTCACGCCAGAACGCGAAGCACAGTTAAACCCAGTCGGCATCGGCGCCAAATAAGGGAGAATAGACATGAAAGTACGCGCACAATTTGCCTTTGTTTTTAACCTAGATAAATGTATCGGTTGCCATACCTGTTCGGTCACTTGTAAGAACGTGTGGACGAATAGAAAAGGGGTTGAATACGCATGGTTCAATAACGTGGAATCCAAACCCGGCATTGGTTATCCCAAGCAATGGGAGAATCAGGACGTCTGGAAGGGCGGCTGGGAACTGAAAAACGGCAAGCTGGAATTGAAATCTGGTAGCCGCACATCCAAGTTGCTCAACATTTTTGCCAATCCGGATATGCCAGAGATAGATGATTATTACGAGCCATTTACCTACAATTACGCGCATTTGCAGAATGCCAAGCTGTCCGAGGCTACGCCGACGGCCCGCCCCATGTCGCAAGTGACGGGCGAGACCATGGAAAAAATCACTTGGGGGCCAAACTGGGAAGACGATTTGGCGGGCGAGTTCCATAAGCGTGCCAAAGACAAGAATATGGACAAGATCCAAAAGGAAATCTACTCGCAGTTTGAGCACACGTTCCACATGTATCTGCCCCGTATTTGCAACCATTGCCTGAATGCGGCCTGCGTTGCAGCTTGTCCTTCCGGCTCCATCTACAAGCGTGAAGAAGACGGCATCGTGCTGGTAGATCAGGACAAATGTCGCGGCTGGCGTATGTGTGTCAGCTCATGCCCTTACAAGAAAGTGTTTTATAACTGGGAATCTGGCAAAGCAGAAAAATGTATCGGTTGCTACCCACGCGTGGAATCGGGCATGCCAACTGTGTGTTCGGAATCCTGCGTGGGTCGTATTCGCTACAACGGCATCATGCTGTATGACGCAGACCGTATTGAAGAGTTGGCCAGCATTGAGAATGAGCAAGACCTGTATGAAGCGCAACGCAGGATATTCTTAGATCCGAATAATCCAGCTGTAATCGCTGCTGCACGTGCAGAAGGTATTAACGAAGACTGGCTAGAAGCGGCACGCAAGTCACCTATCTGGAAAATGGCGATGGAGTGGAAAATTGCCTTCCCAATGCATCCAGAGTTCCGCACCTTACCGATGGTGTGGTATGTGCCGCCGCTTTCACCAGTACAATCGCAAATCGACCAAGGCAATCTGCCAGTCGGACCGGATGGTGCGATCCCGATTGCAGGGACAATGCGCTTGCCAGTGCAGTACTTGGCTAACTTGCTGACCGCAGGTAAAACTGCGCCGATTGAGAGTGCCTTAAACCGCCTGATTGCGATGCGTAGTTACCAACGTTCTGTACATGTGGAGGGTCAAGCCGACACCCGTGCACTGGAGGCGGTTGGTATGTCGGAAGCGCAAGCGAAAGAAATGTATCGTTACCTAGCGATTGCCAATTATGAAGACAGGTTTGTGATTCCAACCGGGCATACTGAAGAAAGCCTTGATGATGCTTATGGCTTCCAAGGGCAAAACGGCTTTACCTTCGGTAACGACACTTCTGCTGGTGTGAGCAAAATTACTTTATTCCCACGTCGCCGCAAGGAGACTGTGGAACCGAAAACACTGGCGCCCAGTGGTGAGAGAGGATAGGAGAAACAATATGCAAGTTTATAAATTGTTATCTGCATTGCTGGAATATCCCGATCAGGAATTGGTGCAACACCTAACCGAATTGGAAGTTTTCGTCGCAAGTAATGCTGATATAGATGCAGCGGAGCGTGAGGCTTTGTTGCAGTTTATGCAGCACCTGCAAAGTCGCCCTTTGACCGAGTTACAAGCGGACTATGTAAAAACCTTCGATATGACGGCAGAACATAGCTTGCACCTAACGCATCACCTGTTTGGCGATGACAAGAATCGTGGTCCAGCTTTGATTGATCTGGGCGACCTTTATAAAGATTACGGTGTTGAGGTGGTGACGAACGAACTGCCAGATTATTTGCCGTTGATACTAGAATTTGCGGCCTATCTGGATGATAACGAGGCGACGGTGTTCTTATCGGATGCCAAAAAAGTATTAGGGGTTCTGACCGAAAATCTGACAAAAGCGGAAAGCCCTTATGCTGCGCTGTTGTCTATCATAGAAGGTCGGGCGACCCTGACCAAACTTGCTGCTTAGAAGGAGAGAGAGATGAGTCTGCATAACTTTCTATATGGGGTATATCCCTATATCGCACTCAGTGTGTTTTTATTGGGTAGCTGGTTACGTTTTGACAGGGAGCAATATACCTGGAAGAGCGATTCCAGCCAGTTACTTTCCAAGGCCAATCTGCGCTTGGGGAGTAACCTGTTTCATATCGGCATCATCGCAATCTTCGGCGGGCATTTTGTTGGACTGCTCACGCCGCACAGCTGGTTTCAAGCGATGGGTGTTTCCGATATGGCGCACCAAATGGTTGCTATCTGGGCTGGCTCCATTTTTGGTAGCATGTGCTTGATTGGTGGTGGGATTCTTTGGTTACGTCGCATGTTTAATGTGCGGGTTTCTGCCGCCAGTCGTGGATCGGATAAATTTATTCTCACTTGGTTACTCATCACCTTGCTGCTAGGGCTATCCACCATCCCGGTTTCGATTGGTCATGCGAATCATAATAATCCTGACGTGATGATTGCCTTGGCGGATTGGGTACAGAGCATTGTCTATCTGAGACCCAACCCAGCCCTGCTGGAAAATGTGGATACCATCTTCAAAGTGCACTTATTCTTTGGCATGACGGTGTTTTTGCTGTTCCCGTTCACTCGCTTGGTTCATATTTGGAGTGCGCCATTTGGTTATGTTGCTCGTCCTTATCAAATCGTGCGTAGCAAAAATAGACGTTAAAGTGGTGCTAGGTAATGCGCGATGTTTCAAAATTTTTGAGCGGATTTCGGAGGTTCCAGCAGAATCATTTGGGTAATCGACATGGCATGTACGCACAATTGGTGCAACAAGGGCAGCACCCACGTGCACTGATGATCGCTTGCTGTGATTCCCGCTGTGACCCTGCGTTGCTCACGGATTGCGATCCTGGTGATATGTTTGTAGTACGTAATGTTGCCAATCTGGTTCCTCCCCATGTTCAGGCCACTTACTTTGCTGCAACAACATCAGCGATCGCATTTGCGGTACACAATTTGGAAGTTGAGCATATCATTGTGATGGGACATGCGCAATGCGGAGGGATACGCGCTTTGTTGGCGCATAAAGATCCGACCTGTAATGAAGAAGAACTGATTGCCAAGTGGCTGGGCATCGCGGAGGATGCAAGGCGGCAGGTACTACAAGATTTGGCTGATAAGCCAGACCCAATAAAAGCCCATGCCTGTGAGCAGGCTGCCATCCTGATTTCATTAGAGAATCTGATGTCCTACCCATGGATCAAGCAACGAGTTGAGGCTAAAAAACTGGCCTTGCATGGCTGGTATTTTGATATGAATCAAGGAGAATTACTCGAATATCAGCTAGAATCTGGCGAGTTTGAAGTATTGGTGCCACATTTGGCGACGGATGGTTAGTTTTCTGTGTCTGAATTCTAGCAACCGTGTCATCGATGTGAAAGCATTCTCACCCATTAGGTGAGTTAGGATGAAGGGCCTATTGTAAAATGCTGGCAGTAACGAATTATTAAAGGAGAGAGATAAAATGAGATACCCTATCAAAGCATGTGTGTTGGCAATTTCCGCGTTGTTTATTTCCGCGCCGATTTGGGCTGCGGAAGGTGTTGCCCAAGCCGCGTCATTAAAAGAGGCAATTACAGAAGGTAAACCTACGATTAACTTCAAGTTTCGTTACGAGAATGTGAATCAAGAAGGTACCTTGGATACCGCTGAAGCATTTACGCTACGTAGCTTGATTGGCTGGAAGACTAAGCCCTTTCATGACATAAGTGTCGCGGCAGAAGTGTATGGCTTGAGCCCCTTGAATGATGATTATAACGATTTAAAAAAAGGTAGCCCCATTGCGAGCAGGAAAAAATACTCCGCGATTGCAGATCCGGAAGATTACGATTTTCATCAACTGTATGTTGAATGGACAGGCATTCCGAACTCATCTGTCAAGTTAGGCCGTCAGACAATGGTGCTTGATAACTGGCGCTACGTTGGCGATGTGCGCTTCCGTCAGAACTGGCAGGTGTTTAATGGTCTTTCATTATTGAATAAGAGCTTGCCCAATACCGAGGTTGCATTGGCGCATTATGAGCAGGTAAAACTGATTAACACCAAGATTGAAAATGCCAACATTGAAATCGCCAATGTTAAATACAGCTTCACACCTACCACCAGCTTGGTTGGTTACGGCTATTTAATTGATTGGGATGGCAGAGCACAACAAGTTAAATCCAATAAAACCTTTGGTCTGCGTTTGGATGGCAGCCAAAAACTGGATGATCACTGGAAAGTTTTATATACCGCTGAATATGCCAAGCAAGACGACTATAAAGATGGCAGCAAACTGATTGACAACCACTACTATCGGGTAGGCGCTGGCGCCGGCTACGGGGATTGGTTCTTACGGGTTGACCAGGAAAAGTTATCCAGTAATTCAGATAATAAAGCCTTCCAGACCCCATTGGGTACCAATCACCTGTTCCAGGGCTGGACAGACTTGTTCCTTGTTACACCTGATCAGGGCGTAGAAGACACAATACTGATTGCCGGCGGCAAAGTGATGGATGCCACCATCAAGGCCGAGTACCACTTTATTAACGCTGACCGTGACTTTACTAAAGTGGGCGGTGGCAAAGGTGATCGGTACGGCAAGGCATTTGATTTGGGTGTGTATTACGAATTCACCAAACAGGTATCAGGCTCGGTTGAGTATGCCAACTTTAAAGAAGATGATGAATACAAAAATACTGCATCACGCAAACGCGATACAGAGAAGTTCTGGATAACTGCAGTTTATGCGTTTTAACCTAAAAAGCAGTGAATCAATATTGTTTGAGTTGACGCAATGAATCACAACCCGAACGCTCCTGCATTAATAGACGGCTTTGGTCGCAGGGTGGATTACATCCGTCTGTCGATCACAGACCGTTGTGATTTTAGATGCGTTTACTGTATGTCAGAGGATGTGCAGTTTTTGCCGCGCGACGAGGTGCTGTCGCTCGAAGAGTGTTCGCGGTTAGTGAAAGTCTTTGTCTCCCTAGGGGTAAAAAAAGTACGCATTACAGGTGGTGAGCCTCTAGTGCGTAAAGGTGCGCTGTGGCTTTTTAACGAAATTGGTCATTTGCCCGGTCTTAACGAACTGGTCGTTACTACCAATGGCTCGCAGTTAGAGTATCAAGCGTCCGCATTAAAGCAGGCCGGTGTACGTCGTATTAATATCAGTCTTGATACGCTGGATGAGGCACGTTTTCGTCAAATTACGCGCGTGGGCGAATTAAGTAAGGTGCTACGTGGTATTACTACAGCCAAGCAAGCTCGGTTCGAGAAAATAAAACTGAATACCGTACTCATGCGAGGTATCAATGATGATGAAGCCATTCCTCTTGTGGCTTTTGCCATAGAGCACGGATTGGACATCTCGTTTATTGAAGAAATGCCGCTTGGTCACGTCAATCATAGCCGAGATTCCAGCTTTGTCAGCAATGAAGGCACGTTGAAACTGCTCAGGTCACGCTATGATTTAATCGGGAGCGTAGAGAGTACAGGTGGCCCTGCACGTTATTGGCGCGTGCCTAATACCAATACCAAGATCGGCTTCATATCACCGCATAGCCATAATTTCTGTGAATCCTGCAATCGAGTGCGCATCACCAGTAAAGGAGAGTTATATCTCTGCCTAGGTCAGGAACACATGGTGAATCTAGCGCCGTTGCTCAGGCAGTTTCCCGATGATGACCTACCACTGAAAGAAGCCATCATCAACAGTATGCACATTAAACCCAAAGGGCATGACTTCAAACCTGAAAGAAACGAGCCTGCAGTCATAAGATTTATGTCGCATACGGGCGGTTAAATTTACTCGCTACGTAACCGTTGTGCAACATCTAGAGCAGCCTCATAAACCGTTGTGATTAATTGCTCAAGAGTCACATTTATTCTCTTGAAATAGTCCATTAAAACAATGGTTGCGAGTGCGACCATCTTCATTCATCATGCAACACACTTTAAGCGCAGAAGAAATCTGCTAAAATTCGCACCATGTTGCAACGCTTTGTCATACAGTTAGCATTCATT
>Ga0194120_10007565_pt1 | contig 14786 bp, 14 predicted proteins | sample TA2MahCa65mmetaG_FD_148642 | JGI IMG/M metagenome (GOLD analysis project Ga0194120, IMG submission 148642) | Freshwater microbial communities from Lake Tanganyika, Tanzania - TA2015019 Mahale Deep Cast 65m | ecosystem: Environmental > Aquatic > Freshwater > Lake | place: Tanzania: Lake... | reverse complement strand
TCCAAATGTCCCGCGAAACGCCTGAAACCAAGCGATCCTGCGGCTTTCGGCCATGCCTACCTCGTCAAATCACCCACTCGTTTTCCTGATGAGCCTGAAAAACAATCATCTTCGGATCGGCCTCATACCGATCGAGATCTTTTCGGCGCATGGGCAAGCCAAGGTGTTTCCGATCGGCGTTCAGCTCAATGATGTGTAAGCGTCATCCCGGCGCCACCTTTCACGGTCTGGGGTTGATGTAGGAGACTGACGGTCTTGTTGGAAGGATCGTTGGCCCTATGGCAAACACTGGTGCAGACGCTGCGGCCACGATAGCGCGTCGGATCGAGATATTCACGGGAGCTGGCGGTCGGCGGCGCTGGTCGGCGGAGGACAAGGCGCGGATCTTGTCGGAATGCGCGGTGCCGGGCGCGCGGGTGAGCGCGGTGGCCCGGTCGCATGGGCTTCTAGCCTCACAGATCTTCCGCTGGCGGCGGGATGCGGCGCGGAAAGCGCGGGACGCGATGGAGTTTGCGCCGGTGGTTCTGGCGCCCGCGAATGCGGCGATGTCGGCAGGCGCAAGCGGTCAGCAACCCGACCGAGGAACACTTGACCGGGCGCTGATCTCGCAACGCACCGTCCGGCGCGTCCGCCTCGCGCGGCTAGGCCCACCTACCGGGACGGCTTATTAGCCATGAAGTAGCCATGGCCCCCAGTGGCGAAGGCCACACAACACTAACGTATTGAAATTATTGGCGTCCCCTAGGGGATTCGAACCCCTGTTTGCGCCGTGAGAGGGCGCCGTCCTGGGCCTCTAGACGAAGGGGACTGAAGGCCGGATAGCTCTCTCATAGCCAAATCGGGTGGTCGAGGCAAGGCTCGCCTGTACCGGGGTTTTTGCTTTGCTCCCATCGTCGCTCGCCGCACCACGCGGCCCTATACTCGCTGGACATGAATCCGACGCGACCGAACCTGGCTGGATGGGTCCGCTCCAGCAACAACGTCACCCAACAGTTTCTCTCCCTCGGAGGCCGACCTGATGTCGTGAGCCTGGCCGGCGGGCTGCCCGGCTCAGAGTTCTATCCGGTCGATGCCGTGCGCAGCGCCACGGGGCGTGCGCTCGACCGCTGGGGTGCCCAGGCGCTGGAATATGGGCCGGTCGAAGGCTTTCCGGCGCTGCGCGCCTCGATCGCCAAACGCATTGCTGCCGCCAACGATGCCCCGGTCGGCATCGACAATGTCCTGCTCACGGCCGGCGCCATGCAGGGCCTCGATCTGCTCGGCAAGACGCTCATCGATCCCGGCGATCTCATCGTCGCACAGTTCCCGACCTATCTCGGCGCGCTCGACGCCTGGCGGCCGCGCAACCCGAGCTACGCCAAGCTCGACTGGCAGCTCGATCGGCCGGGCCTCGATGACGTCTTGTCCGATGCCAAGTTCGTCTACGCCGTGCCGAACTTCTCAAACCCGACCGGGGTCCTGGTGCCGACCGAGCACAGAAAAGCCTTGCTCTCCAAGGTGCACGCGGCCGGCACTTGGCTCGTCGAGGACGATCCCTATCTGCCGCTCCAGATCGACGGTTCGGCCGGCCCCAGCATCCTCGCCCTCGATGCCGCGTCGCGACTCGGCAATGTCTACGACGGGCCGGTCGTCTATCTCGGCACGCTATCCAAAAGCATCGCGCCGGGATTTCGCGTCGGATGGGTCGTGGCCGAGCCGCGGCTCATCGAGACGCTGGCGCTCGCCAAGCAATCGACCGATCTCAGCAGCAGCATGTTCGCCCAGGCGGTCGCCCTCGAGCTGATCGAGAGCGACATCGAGGCGACGCACGTGCCGATGATGGTCCGGCACTACCGCGAGCGGCGCGACGCGCTGTGCGCCAGCGCCGCGCGGCATCTCTCCGAGTGGTTCTCCTGGGACGTGCCACCCGGCGGCATGTTCGTCTGGTTGCGTGCGACGAATCCCGCCATCGATACGAACCAGCTTTATACATTTGCGCTCGAAGAGAAGGTGGCGTTCGTGCCGAGCAGCGTGTTCGATCCCGCGGGCGAGCTGCGCGACGCCATGCGGCTCAACTTCACGCGCAGCACGCCCGACATGCTGGACGAGGGCATCCGGCGCCTGGCGCGTGCGGTCCGGCGCTATCTCGCTTCGTCGGCGCCCGACCGCGGAACTTGCTGAGCGAGTCCCGGGCCTTCTTGAATTCCGGGCTCTTGGCCGACTGTTCGACGGCGACCTCTTCCCGTGCCTTGCGATAGGCCTCCAGGAAGGTCTTGTCCCAGGTCATGAAGTTGACGCCCTTGGCCTTGAGCTCCTGGAGAGCCCCGACCTGCAGATACTCCGAGCTGGCGAAGCCCCGGAGCGTGGCACTGTCACAAGCCGCCGTGACCTGCGCCTTCTGCGTCGCCGACAGCGTGTCCCACTTGGCCTTGATCCAGGCCGAGTCAAGCGCGCCCGACGCGACCGCGTCGAACGTCTGGCTCGCCGGCACGAGCGTGCCCGGCTCGAAGAAGCGGATGTCGACCGTGCCGCCCGTGACGTTCTTGATGGTCTCGACCGTGTATTGCGCGTTCGGCCCCAGCACGGCCAGGGTCGAAGCGAAATCGGATTGCATCTGACCGCGGATGCGCTTGTCCTGCGAAGACGCATCGGCGCCGGGCCAGGCCGTGATCGGGACTGTCAGTGCGATGAGTCTCGAACGAAGTCACATATTGCCCTCCCGTTGTGATGCCTCGATGCAGTGGGAAGGATGAATAGCTGGAGGCGGCGCCGGCGCGAGTTCCGGACGCCAGAGACTGGACGGCGTGTCCGCCCCTGTCCCCGTTTCCCTCCCAGTACGTGGGCTCCGCCTGTCTCGGAGCCACCGGACATTGCCGGCACGCTTGTTGACGCCGGCCACCCTGCCCTTTTCGCGCACAAGTCAAAAGGTGGGCGTCGTGCGGATGCCCCGACCTACAGAAATTGCCCAATCCGCAGGCAGAATATCGGCGGGGCTGAACGACAGATCACCTGCTCACGTGCCTGTTCACTTTCGCAGCCGCATCTCCGGCAGGTCGCCGCCTGCCCGACACGGCCGGGTCGACATGGGCGAACAGATAGCGATCAAACCAGCCGGGAAAAGCGCGCACGAGCAGCCGCGGACCGTCGATTGCGAGGCCCATGCGACGCGCCGTGGCAAAGTCGACATCACCGCGCCACCACGCGATCAACGCGGCGAGCGGCGAGCGGACGCGAACGGGCTCCGGAAAGCCGGGGTTCTGCGTGCACAGCGCCACCTCGCCGGACTTGAGCAGCAGAAAGCGCGGGGGCGGGCGGCGCTCGATCTCGAAGCGAATGACGATCGGGTCCTTGGGCAGCGCCGCGGCGCGGACGCGTCTCTGCATATCGACGAGCAAGGGTTCCACATCGACGTCCTCTTCGCGGGCATCGCGCGGCAACCATCTTTGACCCCAAGTTCCCATGGCGCTCACCAGCGCCATCAGTTCCCGGCCTGCTTCGGTCAGCGCATACTCGGGTCCGCGCTCTCCGTCGCTTCGCTCGATGGCTCCGGCCGCGATCAGTACCTGGAGGCGCTCCGACAGCATGGTTCGGGAGATCCTGGGTATGCCGCGCCGGATGTCGTTGAAGCGTCGGCTGCCGCACAACAGCTCGCGCACGACAAGCAGCGTCCAGCGGCCGCCCAGCGCCTCATGAGCGCGCGCAATGGCACAGAATTGCCCGTATTCCGACATGGCGAAACACTACCATGGCCGATGCGGTCTTTCGGTACGGATTCCGTACCTGACTTGCCGCGCGCGCTGACCTATCAATCCGACCGGCCAATCGAAGGACGGGCGATCGACATGAATGGAACGGCGGACAGCATTCTGGGATGCATCGGCAACACGTCGCTGGTGGCGCTGCGCAATGTTGTGCCCGGCAACGGCGCACGCATCCTGCTGAAGTTGGAGAGCGAAAACCCGACCGGCAGCATGAAGGACCGCATGGCGCTCGCCATGATCGACGCGGCCGAGGCCGACGGCCGGCTGGCGCCCGGCGGATCCGTCGTCGAATACACCGGCGGCAGCACCGGCGTTTCGCTGGCCCTCGTCTGCGCGGTCAAAGGCTACAGGCTGCACATCGTCTCGTCGGATGCCTTCGCGCGCGAGAAGCTCGATCACATGCAAATCCTCGGCGCCCGGCTTCATGTCGTCGAGAGCGACGGCGGGCGCATGACCGCTAAGCTGACGCGCGACATGATCGAGGCGGCGCGCGTGATCGCAGCCGACACGGGCGCATTCTGGTCGGACCAGCTGAACAACGCCGATCAGGTTGCGGCCTACCACGAGCTGGCCGAGGAGATCACCGAGCAGACCGGTGGCCGGATCGACGGCTTCGTGCAGAGCGTGGGCAGCGCCGCGTCGCTGCGCGGCACCGCGGAAGGTCTGCGGATGCATGACCAGCGAATCCGCATCGTAGCAGTCGAGCCAGCCGAATCCGCCGTGCTCTCGGGGAGACCGCCGGGGGCGCACAAGATCGACGGCGTCGGCGCGGGCTTCGTCGTGCCGCTCTGGCGGCCCGAGCTCGTCGACCAGATCGAGCGCGTCGCGACGGATGAGGCCAGGGCCATGGCGCTGCGCCTTGCGCGCGAGGAGGGGTTGTTTGCCGGGACCTCGACCGGCGCCAACGTCGTCGCCGCCCTCAGGCTCGCCGAGCAATTGGGACCGGCAGCAACCATCGTCACGCTCATGTGCGACACGGGGATGAAGTACCTCAAGTCCTTCGGCGAAGCGGTCGCGCAAGGCAGCTGACATGCGCGTGGGGGCGTGGTCATGGGAGCGTGGTCGCCCATCGGTCGGCGCGGCCCTATACTCGGCGCAGGCACTTCTGCCCACGCCGGAGACCAGAGTCCATGTCAGCCCCGCCCGCGCCCTGGCGTGCACCGCCGACCAGCGACGGCCTCATCACCTATGACGAGTTGCGGCTGGCTGCGCGCAATCCCGGCACGCCCGGCGAGGCGCTCGCCCTCGATATCACGCCGGTCGGCCTGCACTATGTGCTCACCCGCTTCGACATTCCGCTGATCGATCCAGCGACCTGGCGCCTGACAGTCGACGGCCTGGTCGATCGGCCGCTCGCGCTTTCGCTCGACGACATACGGCGCCTGCCGGCGACCACGCTCACCGTCACCATGGAATGCTCGGGCAACGGACGCGCGGGCATGACGCCCCGCCCGCTCGGCATTCCATGGCTCGGCGACGCCGTCGGTACGGCTGAATGGACCGGCGCGCAGCTCCGCGACGTGCTCGCGCAAGCAGGATTGCGCCCCGGCATTGCCGAGCTGTCGTTCACGGGCGCCGACTACGGCATCGAGCGCGGCTATGCGACCACGTTCATCCGCGCGCTGACGCCGCAGGACGCCCTGCGTCCCGAGGTGCTGCTCGTCTACGCCATGAATGGCCAGTCTTTGCCGCCACAGCACGGTGCGCCGCTGCGCCTGATCGTGCCGGGCTGGTACGGCATGGCGAGCGTCAAATGGCTGATGCGCATCCGCGCGCTCGACCAGCCGGTGCAGGCCTATCATCAACGCATCGGTTATCACTTCCGTGCGCCGGGGAGCCAGACCGCAATCCCGATCCGGCACATGCGGCCGCGCGCGCTGATGGTGCCGCCGGGCCATCCCGACTTCTTTTCGCGGCGGCGGCATGTCGCCGCCGGGCGCGTGCGCCTCCAGGGCCGCGCCTGGTCGGGCAGCGGCATAGCGGTCACGCGCGTTCTGGTCAGCGCTGCGGGCGGGGCCGATGGCAGCTGGCGCGACGCGGCGCTCGGCGCGTCAGTCGGGCCCTACGCGTGGCGCGGCTGGACGTTCGACTGGCAGGCCGCGCCCGGCACCTACGAGCTCTGCTGTCGCGCGACGGATGCGCTGGGCGTTTCTCAACCGCTCGATCCGCCCTTCGACGCGGGCGGCATGGGCAACAATGCGATCCAGCGCGTCGCCGTCGTGGTCGACTGACGGTTCCTCAAACCGGTTCCTTCACCAGCTTGCGCAAGCTGCGCAGCGGTTGAGGCCGGGGCTGGGACGGGAACACCTCGGCCCAGGCGGTGTACGACACCTCGCCGACGTAAATGTCGCCGCGGCTGTCGACCGCCAGCCCGTGCGGCGCGATGAACTGGATCGGCTTGAGGCCGGTGCCGTTGTCGCCGAAGCGCGCCACCACCCTGCCCTCCGCCGTCGCGATGGTGATGCGCGGACCGATGCGCGGCATGTCGCGGTTCACCGGCGCGCGCGGACCCAGCTCACCGATGTAGCACAGCGCATTGGGGCTCGAATCCATGAACAGGCCGCACGGCCGGTGCATGTTGTTCCATTGCGTCTCGTAGTTTCCATTGCCGTTGAACACCTGCACCCGGTGGTTCTCGCGATCGGCGACATAGAGCCAGCCCTCGCAGTCGCAGCAGATATTATGGACGATGTTGAACTCGCCCGGATCGGTGCCGGGCTGGCCCCACGTCTTCAGCAGCTTGCCGTTCGGCGCATATTTGTGGATGCAGGAATTGCCGTAGCCGTCGGTGACATAGATGTCGCCTGCCGGCGACAGGGCTGTGTGCGTGCAGCGGTTGAACGGTTTGCCGCTCATGTAGGGCGCCGGCTTGTCGGGCACGCCGATCTCCAGCAGCACTTTCCCCTCGAGCGTGCATTTGCGCACGGTGTGATCGCCGTCATCCGTGCAGTAGAGGCATTCGTCCGGACCGATGTGCAGGCCGTGCGCGCGCTTGAACAGGCCCTCGCCCCACGAGCGCAAGAACTTGCCCTCGCGGTCGAACACGATCATCGGATGCTGACCGCGATTGAACACGTAGACCCGGTCCTGCCTGTCGACGGCCACCGCGGCCACGTCCATGAACTCCCAGCCCTGCGGCAGCTTCGCCCAGTCCTCGACGATGCGATATCGGTATTGGCCGTCGCCCAGCGTGTCAGACATATGTTGCCCCCCACATTTCGGATGTGCCGATCGTCAGTTGCGCGGTGCGTGCGCGACGAAGAATTCCGTCGCCCGGCGCATGGCCATGTCCTTGTATTGGTCGCCCTTCCACGGCGCCACCACCTTGGTGTGCGGCGCCAGACGAACCATTTCGTCCGATGTGACTTTCGGATGAACAAGGTCGTCGCCCGGCATCAGCAGCATCGGAATCTTGCACGCCGCAAGAAAGCCGCGGGTCGCGGCGAACAGGAAATCGCCGCCGAGCCGCACACCAGCCCGGCCGTGATGAAGGCGGTTGGCGAGGCCATCCAGCCGATGGCCAATCCGCGTGTCGGGCCGAACCAGTACATGCTGGCCAACCCCGAAGGCCCGATGATGACGACCGGCTGCAAGGAGAAGGACGCGGCCCGGGAATTCATGCAGTACATCACCTCAAGCCAGGCACAAGAACTGGGCGAACTTCCGGGACCAGATGCCGCCCTGTTGACAGGACGTGCTGCGCGAAAAGATTGCGCCGAAGCAAATCAACGAGCAGGCCCTGAGGTTCATGCGCGGACAGGACTCGCCTCTAAGGCCGACCCGACGCGCGCCGCCGCGGCTCAGTCCGCCGCGGCGGCGCGCGCCAATTCCGTCGCCTTGGCGACCAGCGCGCGTGCGTCGGCCTCCTTGGTGTCGAAGGCCGTGACCAGGCGAACGGTGCGGCCGCTCCAGCGATAGAACTGGAATCCCGCGGCTTCGAGACCGGTGATCACCGGTTCTGGCAGGCAGGGAAACACCTCGTTCGCCTGGGCCGGATGGGTCATGGTCGCGCCCGGTACGCGCGCGAGGCCCTCGGCCAGGATGGATGCCATGCGGTTGGCGTGGCGCGCGTTAGCGAGCCACAGATCGTCGGCGAGATAGGCATCGAGCTGCGCCGACAGGAAACGCATCTTGGAGAAGAGGTGGCCGCCGCGCTTGCGCCGGTAGGTGAAATTACCGGCCTTGGCGCGATCGAAGAACACGACCGCCTCGGCGGCCAGCGCACCGTTCTTGGTCGCGCCGAACGACAGCACGTCGACGCCCGCGCGCCAGGTCATGTCCGCGGGCCGGCAGCCGAGCGCCACCAGCGCGTTGGCGAAGCGCGCGCCATCCATGTGCACGCCCAGGCCGGCGTCACGCGCCACCGCGCTGATCGCCTTGATGTCGTCGATGCTGTAGATCGTTCCCGCCTCGGTCACCTGGCTGATACTGACTGCGGCGGGCTGGACGTGGTGCACGACGCCAGCGCCCATGATTGCCGCCTTGAGTGCCGCCGCCGTGAATTTTCCATCCGGCCCGTTGACCGGCACCAGCTTGGCGCCGGCGGTGAAGAATTCCGGCGCACCGCATTCGTCGGTGATGATGTGTGAGACGGGATGGCAGTAGATGGCGCCCCAAGGCGGGGCGAGCTCGGCCAGCGCCAGCGAATTGGCCGCCGAGCCGGTCGCCACCGGGAAAGCGGCGACCTCGGTCTCGAAGATCTCGCCTAGCCGCGTCTCGACGCGGCGCGTGATCTCGTCCTCGCCATAGGACGGCAACGTGCCGGCATTGGCGCGGCCGAGTGCGGCGAGTATGGCGGGCGCGGCGCCGGTCACGTTGTCGCTCTTGAAATTCATCTGCTGGTCCTTGTCAGGGTGCCGGATTGACGTTGATCGTACCGAGCCGCTCGCCGGTCGCAAGATCGAGGACGATGAGAGTCTCGCGGTTGCCGGGCAGCAACACGCGCAGGATCACGCGGCCGCTTTCGGTGTGGACGCCGGTCAGACGACCGTTCTTGGGCAGCTCGACGGTCTTCTCGTCGAAACCCGGGCCGATGGCGGTGGTGGTCGCGGTGACCGGCGGGCGCATCGCCACCAGCCGGCGGACGATCTCGGTGATGAAGATCGCGACGCCAGCAATAAGCAGCAGCCCCATGACGACGACCAGAACCTTGAGCGTCCGCATGGTTGGGTTCACTCTCCCCGACGATGGCAGACATCGTCCGCCCCGAGGCACCGTCCGACCCCGCCCGAGCCGGTTCGAGTGCCATCGTGACCGTTGCCCCCGATGACGCGGGCGAACGGCTCGACCGCCTGATCGCACGCACGCTTCAAGGCGTTTCACGAAGCCGGATCAAGGCCTTGATCGAGGACGGTCAGGTCACGCAGTGCAGCGCGAACGGCGCGCGCCAGACCATATCGGACCCGTCGGCGAGGGTCAAACCTGGCCAAATTTTCGCCATCTTCCTTCCCGACCCTGAACCTGCCGCGCCGCGGGCGCAGGCCATTTCGCTCGACGTTGTCTACGAGGACGATGATTTGATCGTGATCGACAAGCCGGCCGGCATGGTCGTCCACCCGGCCCCGGGCAACCCCGACGCAACGCTGGTCAATGCGCTGATCGCCCATTGCGGCACCAGCTTGTCGGGCATCGGCGGCGTGCGCCGACCGGGCATCGTGCATCGCCTCGACAAGGACACGAGCGGCTTGATCGTGGTCGCCAAGAACGATGCTGCCCATGCCGGGCTCGCGCGCCAGTTCGCTCTGCATACGATCGACCGCGCCTATCGCGCGGTTGTCTGGGGCGCGCCGCGTGCCAGCACGGGGCAAATCGAGGGCAACATCGGGCGGAGCAAGTCGGACCGCAAGAAGATGGCGGTGCTTCGCCAGGGCGGCAAAGCCGCGCTGACGCGCTATCGCGTGTTGCGCCGCTGGGGCGGACTCGCCAGCCTGCTCGAGTGCCGGCTGGCCACCGGGCGCACCCACCAGATCCGGGTCCATCTCGCCAGCCTGGGCCACCCCCTGATCGGCGACCCGGTTTATGGCCGCCGCAGCGGTCGGCACGGTGCGGCTGCCGGACCGGGGAACCGCACCGTCCCCCTGGCGTTTCCCCGACAAGCGCTTCATGCATGCCGGCTGGGTTTTGTTCACCCCCGCACCGGCCAAAACCAAGAATTCGACTCGGAATTACCCGTCGACATAAAATCTTTAATAAAACAACTGGATTTGGCCGCTCCAGCGCAATAACCGATCATTTCAGTCGGCTATTATTGACTTGGCTAGCCCACAGCGGTATCCTTAGCACTTGCTACCCGCGAGTGCCAAAAAAGGCCCCCAGCGGGGGCGGAACGGAGCCTTGAGCATGTCCACCGCAGTTGTTCGCAGCCTTCCCAGCGTCGGAGCCGAGAGCAATCTCACCCGCTACCTCCAGGAGATTCGGAAGTTTCCGATGCTGGAGCCGGATGAGGAGTTCATGCTCGCCAAGCGCTGGCGCGAGCATGGCGACACGGAAGCCGCGCATCGCCTGGTCACCAGCCACCTGCGCCTGGTCGCCAAGATCGCCATGGGCTATCGCGGCTATGGCCTGCCGCTCTCCGAGCTCATTTCGGAGGGCAATGTCGGCATGATGCAAGCGGTCAAGCGCTTCGAACCGGACAAGGGATTCCGACTCGCGACCTACGCCATGTGGTGGATCCGCGCGGCGATCCAGGAGTACATCCTGCATTCCTGGTCGCTGGTCAAAATGGGCACCACGGCGGCGCAGAAGAAGCTGTTCTTCAACCTGCGCAAGCTCAAGGGCCAGATGCAGGCGATCGAGGACGGCGATCTCAAGCCCGAGCAGGTCAAGAAGATCGCCAAGCAGCTCGATGTCTCCGAGGACGACGTGATCCAGATGAACCGGCGTCTGTCGGCGCCCGATCATTCGCTCAACGCGCCGCTGCGCATCGACGGCGACGGCGAATGGCAGGATTGGCTGGTCGATGACCGCGATGACCAGGAGACCGAGCTCGGACAGCAGCAGGAAATGACCGAACGGCGCGCCATGCTGGTCGATGCCATGAAGGGGCTGAACTCGCGCGAGCGGCACATCCTGACCGAGCGCCGCCTGCGCGACGAACCGACGACGCTCGAGGATCTGAGCCAGAAGTACAACATCAGCCGCGAGCGCGTGCGGCAGATCGAAGTGCGCGCTTTCGAAAAGCTGCAGCGCGCCATCCGCAGCGCAGTCGAGCGCAAGCAGGCCGATCGCCAGCTGGCGCTGGCGGCGCGCAACGCCGGCCGCTGACCGGCGCTGGCATGGCCGGTCAGTCCGACCGTCGCGGCGCGTTCGCCACGAAGATCGACTCGAGCGCATCGAACAACTGCCGATAGGCGTGGTAGGCGTCGTCGCTGGCGCTGCAGTTCGCGCGCTCGGGCGCGAAGCTCCTCGCCTCGTCCCGTCCTACCATTGCAGCCGCCGTGGCCAGGTTGTCGACCCCACCTGAGGCGACAGCAGCCAGCATGGCGCCGCCGATCGGCGCCGTGTCGATGCGCGACGGCACTGTCACGTGACGCGCAGCGATGTCGGCGCGCAACTGCGCCCAGATCCGGCTTCGTGCACCACCGCCGAGCAGCAGGATCGCGTCGGTCGGGACGCCCATGGCCGACAGGCGATCGACCACGTCGCGCATCGCAAAGGCGCAGCCCTCTAGCACGGCCCGCGCGAGATGGCCGCGCCCATGAGCCGCGGTGAGGCCATAGAAGCAGCCGCGTGCCGCCGGGCGCCAGCGCGGGGCCATGGCGCCGCTGAGCGCCGGCAGGAAGACGAGGCCGTCCGCGCCGATCGGGGTCGCGGCGGCGAGGCGGTCGAGCTCATCGGGTCCGTCGAGGCCGAGCGTCGCGCAGAGCCAAGCCACGGCGCCGCCCGACAGCCAGCCTGGATTTTCGATGAAGTAGGCGCCGCCCGGATAGGCATGCGTCTCGACCAGGTCCAGGTCATCGACGATCGGCCGATCGTGGATGGCGCCGACCACCTCAGCCGTGCCAAGCACGGCCGCGACCCGTCCGGGCGCCACGAGGCCCGCGCCGAGCGGCGTCGTGAAATCGTCGCCGGTGCCGACGGCGACCGGCGTGCCGATCGGCAGGCCGGTCAGCGCCGCCCCATCGGCGTGCAGCAGGCCAGCACATGAGGCCGCCTCGTCGATGCGCGGCAACTCGCCAGCCTCGATGCCAAACAGGTTCAGAAGCTGCCCGTCATAGCCGGGTGCGCCCAACGCGGCCACCATGGTCGTGGAGGCCAGCGCGCGATCCATGACGGCGGCGCCGGTCAGCCGCGCCACCATGTAGCTGACCGGCTGATGGAACGTCGTGACCCTCCATGTCGGCCGGTGACGCTTGAGCCAGCGCGCTTTTGCCGCCATGTGCCCCGCATCGGGCACGATGCCGGTACGTCGACGAACCAGCCCGGCGGGAATGTCCGTCATCTGGTCAATCGCGCGGCGATCCATCCAGATGAGACACGGACCCAGGGCGGCGCCGGTGGCATCGACGGCGACGCAGCCATCGAGCTGACCGCCGATCCCGACGCCGCGCACGTCATGCGGCGCGACATTCGCCTCGACGAGACAGGCCGCGATGGCGGGTCCGAGCGCGCGCTCCCAGAGCAGCGGATCCTGCTCGGCCCAGCCCGGCCGCGGAAAGCTTGGCTGGTACGGTTGCGAGACGCTCGCGCGCGGCAACAGGTCTTCGCCGGTGACGACCGCCTTCAGGCTTTGCGTGCCGATGTCGATGCCGACGTACATTCCCCACCCTGTGCGCGGCGGCGCCGGCGTGGCAAGCGGCGGTCGGCGTGCGTTTGCAATCTTGCACTTGCAAACTATAATGTTGTTCTACCAACATCGCCATGCCGCAACCGGCTTGGCGGGGATCCGGGGCCGCGCCATGGACTTCATCTTCATGCTGACCCGCAACGATCGCACCGTCGAAGACGCCTCGGAGATCGTCGACGCGGTTGCCGATCTCGGCGTCAAGCACATCGGCTTCAAGGATGTCGGCGTCGAGCCGGCCATCATGCGCGAACTCGTCGGCAAGATCCGGCGGCGCGGCGGAACCACCTATCTCGAGGTCGTGAGCACGACGCCCGACGCCGTGATCGGCTCGCTCGAGGCGGGGCGCCAACTCGGTGTCGACTGCATTCTCGGCGGCACGGACCTCGGCGCGGCACAGCGCATCCTGGGCGCGCTGTCCTGCTACTTCCCCTTTCCCGGCCGGCCGATCGGCCACCCGACCAAGCTCGAGGGCTCGGCCGAGCTGGTTGCCGAGCACTGCCGCGCCGCGCGTGCGCGCGGTTGCGGCGGCGTCGACCTCCTCGCCTACCGCGCCACCCAGGCCGATCCGCACGACCTCGTGCGCGCCGCGCGCCGCGCGCTCGTCGACAGCCGGCTGATCGTCGCCGGCAGCGTCAACACGAAACGACAGATTCACGATCTCGCGAAAGCCGGCGCCGATGCCTTCACGATCGGCTCGGCGGTCTTCGACGGCTCGTTCTCGCCGGCCAAGGGCGGCTTGCGCGGCCAGATCCTGGACATCCTCGAAGCCTGCGACAGCGCACCCGACATGGCGGCGTAGGTCGCCATTTGTTGACAATATGAGCGACGACGCGATTCTCCCGGTAACCACCGCCGATCCGCTCACCGGCCTTCTGCGTGGCGACTGGCCGGACCCCGACAGCGGCCAGGCGATCCGGCTGCCCGCGCTGAGCGTGGTGATCGAACCTGATCTGCGCGGCATGGAGGCCGACCTTGTCGCGCAACTGGGTTTTGGCCGCCGGCTCGCCGTGGTGAGCGACATTGCGACGCGCGCGGTGCTTGGCGAGCGGGTCGAGCGCGCGCTTGACGGCCGCGCATCTCTTCTCGCCGTCACCTTGGGCGACCGGCCCCATGCCGACGCGGAGACGGCGGAACGCGTGCGGCGCGCCACGGCGGAGGCCGACGGCCTGATTGCCGTCGGCTCGGGCACGATCAACGATCTCTGCAAGTACGCAGCAGCCCGCGATCGCAAGCCCTACGCCGTGTTCGCGACTGCGCCGTCGATGAACGGCTATACCTCCGTCAATGCCGCGATCACGGTCGACGGCCACAAGAAGACCCTGCCGGCGGTCGCACCGCGCGGTGTGTTCATGGATTTGGGCATCCTGGCACGGGCACCCGCGCGGATGATCCGCGCCGGACTCGGCGATTCGCTCTGCCGTCCCACGGCTCAGGCCGACTGGCTCCTGTCCCATCATCTCCGGGGAACGACTTACCGCCGGGCGCCCTTCGCGCTGCTGGAGACCGACGAGGCGAGTCTGTTCGGCGCTCCGGAGGCGCTGATGCGTGGCGACCTCGCGGCTATGCGCGCGCTCGCCCGCACGCTCGTGCTCTCGGGGCTGGGCATGACGATCTGCGGCGGCAGTTATCCGGCGAGCCAGGGCGAGCACCTGATCAGCCACTACATCGACATGTTCGCGCCCGGCGACCGCGGCGAATTTCTCCACGGCGAGCAGGTCGCAGTGGCGACCCTTGCCATGGCGCGCATCCAGGAGGCGGTGATCGGCGGGGGTCCGCCCCGGTTGAGGCCCACCACGATGACGCAAGCCGCGCTCGAGCAGCGCTTCGGCGTCGACATCGGCCGATCGTGCTGGGAAGAGTTCGAGGCGAAGCGCGTCACGGCGGCATCGCTCACCGCTCAGCAGCGTCGCTTGGACGAAGGGTGGGATGCGATTTGCGCGAAGATCGGCCCCATCTTCGTCCCGGCAGCGCGCCTCGAAGCGATCCTTCGGCATGCCGGGGCGCCGACCGCGCCGGAGCATATCGGCATATCGCCGCAGTTCTTTGCGGAAGCGGTCGGCCATGCGCGCTTCCTGCGCGACCGCTACACCTTCCTGGACCTGGCCGGCGACGTCGGGCCGGCCGAGCGCCAGGCAACAGCCTAGGCGCCGACCCCGCATCGCCACCATCTGCCGAACCGGCGCAGGCTGATCGGCTCAGAACTTGTGAAGAAATCGACGCGGGAGCGGGTACGATGATTCATGAGCATCGAACCCTCCGCA
>Ga0194120_10007562_pt1 | contig 14791 bp, 16 predicted proteins | sample TA2MahCa65mmetaG_FD_148642 | JGI IMG/M metagenome (GOLD analysis project Ga0194120, IMG submission 148642) | Freshwater microbial communities from Lake Tanganyika, Tanzania - TA2015019 Mahale Deep Cast 65m | ecosystem: Environmental > Aquatic > Freshwater > Lake | place: Tanzania: Lake... | reverse complement strand
AAGCGTCGGCATACTTACAATGGTAGAAAGTCGCCTAATGAGACTGACAAGCTTTACTTTGAGAATCTGAAAAGTGTCTAATAAACTCAGGCCGTACCATTTGTCACGATCAAAGCTTAGTCCTTCCACTTCATTTTTGGGAATATAGGCATCAAGCCCTAAAATCTTGGCAAGCTCTTCATCCACAAAACCATCTTCCGCAATAAATTGCTTATGGCCACCCAGCTTGACTAAGCAACGAAGTGCCCAAAGCACTCCAATTTCAGGAAGGGTTTTGTTTATTGGTGGCATAAGTGTTCTCCTCAATTCTAGGAGAAATTTTATCCTTGGATTGCGACACTTTATGTCGCTATCATTATTAAAATAGCTTATTAGTCTATGAGGAGAAGTAAATGACCATTACAGCTGTTGCACTTATTGGCCAAGGCTCAAACTCTGGCGGGATTAGACCTTCCAGAAAAATTGAACTCTACGAGGGCGGAGACAGACCAGTATTTATGTTAGATCGCCTGTCAGGCAATTTCCGAGTCGACCCTTATCGAAATCTAAGATTATGGCCAACAAGAGAATCCGCACTAGATGAGCTAATTTTCATGATCCTATACATCAGCGAAGTTAGAGAAATCATGCATTTCATGGAAGTGGCTGGATTGCATGAACGTGTATTGCAAAATCGCACAATCAATATGTATGAAGATTTTGGTGATCAACAACGTGCCGATCTCTATAAATTAGTAAAAGAAAATAGTACGTTTTCAAAAATCATGCTTTCTGTTTTTGATGGTTCTATTTTGCTCGAAACGCTAGCACATCTAGAAGACTATCAATGTGAGATTGAGGTTCAACAAACTGTCTACCGTAAGGATTTTGCTAGACTCACGGCAGATTTTGTCGTGACAGGATCTCTATAGAAAGCTACTCGAACACAATGGTGCAAACTGGACTCCATAGATCCAATCGGTAGAGCCAAAAGTTCACTAAAAATAAACCAAAAATCAGGTCTGAAATTTCGATTTTTTCTTGTAACAAATACAGCCAATTTGAATTGACTTTCAAATTGGCTGTAATCAGCTTTATAGCGTAATAAGCCACCATCGATGTTCCCACAAAGACTAATTTTGCTGGGTAGGCAACTTGTACCCATCGAATCTTTTCAGCGTGAGCAAGTACTTGCATATGATGAAGCACAATCATTCCAATCAGCATACCAACAACTAGCGCTATTTCGACTCGTGCTTTAGTCATGATGTACTCTCTTCTGATGCGACAGCTTAATATTTGGTGACAGCGTTTTGACTAGCTTGCTAAGTTCGTCCTGAGCCAGCACTCTGTTTTGTAGCAACATGTTTTTGATGGCATCAAATAAATGGCTATTGTTTGCAATCATATTTAATACAGCCTGATACTGACGTTGCAGATACTGCTGACTAACACGTTCAACCTTTTCCATTTCAGATGCGCTTGGTGCGTCGATAATGACGCATAAATTGCTGCCTGCAGACTCTGCTATTTCCATCTCTGGGGAAATGCCATAAAAACCGAACATCTGACGACATAATCGAGTTGCATGCTCAAGATCTGAGCTTGCACTTCTCACCGTGACGTTTTCATGGCCGAAAGCAAATTGTTCTGCCGCACGTCCAGCAAGTGCAATGCGCACTTTATGGCGGTAATCAGCATAGCTATGTCGTCCATAAGTTGAATAGCCAAAAGCGTATGACTCGGCCACAACACCGTTATAGTTTTTCTCTGGAAAAGCCGTTGCATAATCCGGCACATTCTCACCATCAGAATCAATAATCGCAACTAGCGCATGACCAGCTTCGTGCGCCGCAACAATTTGCATAGTCTCTTCTGAGTTATCAGGATAGGTATCAGCTTCTGCTAGACCTCGCATAGCAAGATTCACCAAGTCGATAAAGTCTAGCTTTCTTTTTTCGCGATAGGCTAATCGTTTTAGATGTAAGGCAAAAATAGCTTGTCTTCGATAATCACTAAGCTCAGCATCAATCAGTTTGCCAACCTTCCCCAAATCTTTTTTTAGGTTGCTAGAACATACATTCAAACCAAGGAGTTTTAAAAAGTCCTGACCTTTTTCCTGTAATGATGATTCAACTAGCTCAAAGCTACGATCGAATACTCCCACTTTTCGCAAAGACTTGCTAAGTTGGCTCATGCTTTCAATCGAAGTAGCAAAGACCACAGGATGATTTGGATTAAATGCGCTAATTAGTGACGACAGGTGTTCTTGAAAGTCTGTGCAAGCCGCATCTTCATTCTTTTTATCTGACTTCTTCGACCACAGGCCGTTCTCGATATAAACCATACAGGGGCCTATCTCGTTTGGGATCTTATGCTGATTTAATGTGTCCATTACCTCATCAGCATTCAAGTACAAAAAATTCAGACCACTATTTTTGGCAAGTAGGCAAAAAAGATCGCGAGCAATTTCCTCGTCATCATTAACGAGAACAACAGCGTGACCCACTAAGTCCCAATCTTTCTTGTTGGCACTATTTTCAATTTGAAGCTTAACCTCATCACTCCAAGCTTTAATACTTTCTATGCGACGAAAATCGTCTAGTGATTTAAAGCGACCAGAAGTTACCTTTTTAGATTTGTTTAATTTACTAGTCCAATCAAAAGTTTTTTTAGCCATAGTCACCCTTTTATTAAAAATTGAGTAGGCGCTTATTATCGAATACGATTGCGACAATTTATGTCGCTTATTGGATGACGGGGGAATAAAAGACGAAATTTACCGTTGAGGGAGTGCTATTATCCATACTCATGCGACACAATAAGTCGTCATGGTGGATTTAATGTTTCTAATTAGTTAAAAATGGTGATTTATGGCTGAAGTTCACGATACCTTATTACGTCAATGGCAAATGTTGAGAAACATTCCAAAATTTCCTCGAAAGATAACAGCTTCAGAATTAACCAATAGACTGGAGAGAGAACATTTCAAGGTAAGTAAACGCACTATCGAAAGAGACTTACACGACCTATCCTCTGTGTTCCCATTAGCGCTCGATGACCGCAATAGACCCTATGGTTGGAGTTGGGAAAGAAATGCACCGGCATTTAATTTGCCGGGAATCGATAAAAATGAAGCGCTTGCTTTATTAATGCTTGAGGGCTTTTTAAGTGAACTCTTACCATCAAGCACCTTAGATGTACTTGCCCCACATTTTAAGCTGGCAAAGTCGTTCCTTGATCACGCCACCAAAGAACAACAAGTTAAATCATGGATTAATAAAGTACGTGCAGTTTCGGCTAACCAACCCTTACTGCCGCCAAAAATTGATCCAGAGGTACAAAGAACAATTTCGGAGTCCTTGTTGATGGATAGGCAATGCCTAGTGACTTACCAGCGTCCGAATCATTTGGATTTAACTGAATATCGCATCCACCCACTTGCCATGACGCAAAGGGGGGGCATCATTTATCTCACTGTTAAGATGTTCGATTATGACGATATTCGAACGCTAGCACTTCATCGAATGAGGTCAGCAAAAATGCTTGAAGAAGCGGCCCATGCTCCACAGAACTTCGATATCGATAAAGAGATATCTCAAGGGCTATTCGGCTTTGGTCGGGGTGAAATGACCCAATTAAAAGCCTTGTTTTCTCCAGAGATGGGGCAACGCCTGATAGAAACTAATTTGAGTCAAGATCAGTCGGTGGAAGTCACCAATGAGGGACGCTATCTGATCACGGCAACCGTAGCTGATACCCCACAATTACAGTGGTGGTTATTGTCATTGGGTACTGATGTTGAGATTAAAGAGCCTTTACATGTGCGCGAAGCAATTGCAACAGCACATCAAAAATCCGCAGATCTTTATAGGTGAATATCCCTTAAAACGGCATCAAAACTTATAACAGGGACTTAGCTTCCGACAACATTAGTAAGTACAATTTAGCACGAGCACGACTTGCACCAACATATAATAGCTCTCGGTTCTCAAAAGTTCTCTGCGTGATACCCACAATAATGACAACATCTGACTCAAGGCCCTTAAAGCCTTGGATTGTGCCAAGCCTTACCTTTCCAGTTTCGATCATGCCTACATGATTGGAGAATTTAACTTGATTGAGGCCAATAATCCATTTTGACTCTTCATTCGTATGACGATGTGGAGCCAGGATCGTGATTCTTTCTGGTGGAATGGATTCTTTTTGGATCAGCTCTTTTAGAAGATCACGTAGCTGATTAGCCATCATTGTGTAATCTTCTGAATACATCATTTCAGGTGAAGCTTTAGACTCAATGGCAAAGTCCATATTTTGATTTAGCCCCCCTGCCTTAAATGCAAACTCACCAATCGATTTTGGATTTCTAAGATTAATATCCAGCGTCATTGGGTGACCAGTAAAGGGTGGATGCCACTCACTTTCTTTTTGATAAATTGATTGCTTCCGATCATAAAAGCAATACCAACTAAATCCTGTGTTACCCAATGCTTCCAAGCCTAGCCACCAAGTACTTCCAAAGTCAGCAGCTTCATCCACGATGATAGTATCGAATCGAATATCGGAAAGCTCAGTCGCATTTAATAGCTCTTCAGCTGCACCCTCTTTGAAAAATTGAGCAGCTTCATTTCTTCCTTCAGGAACAATGTAAGGAAGACCCGCTGATTCAATCGTCTGTTTAACTAACTCATGAAAATTCAGCACGCGAATATTAGGAACATCTTTTAAACAAGCGCCCAAATGCAGGGCTAATTGTTTGTTGTAGCAAGTTAAAAGAACAGATTTGCCAAGCGCAGCATGCTCTCTTGCTAACATGCAAGCTAAAATCGTTTTGCCTGAGCCGGCCCCACCTTCAATGAGTAATCTTGGTTGCGTTCTAAGCATTCGAAACACAGCCATTTGCTGATCAGTTGCTTTTTGAAGCGCATCCACCGTGTCATCTAGCTGAGCAACAAGTGGAATCAGAAGTCTGCAGTCGGGGGCAAGCAACTCTTTGAGGGTTTGCTGCTGCTGTTTACTCCAAGCGGTGTGCTGAGATTTTGCCTCATTGAATAATTTGGTCAGATAACTTTCAACATTCGCAAAAGAGTTTCTATCGAACAAAAAAGCTCTTGATGGGGCTTCTGCACCTGGCAAAGGAATATTCCAAACAACGTCTGGGAACCAAGCAGCATGTGTAATTGTTAAATCATCAACTGCATCGCCTAAACGCTGCTTGAGTTTTTCAACAAGGGCATAGCGATTTCTACGCGCTTGGTTGAAAGGAGATTGTTTCATGATGAGGCCAGAGGCGTAGTACCAAACCCCATTAATTACTTCGATCTCGCCAGCCTTCACTTCGAAGATAACCACTCCATACTGGGGATGAAAAACGACCACATCAGCTTCACCAACCATCTCGCTATCTTTATAGAGTGTGCGCCACTCCACAGCATCGAAAGTCTTCCATGGGCTAGGTAATGCTGAAAGGGCATCCACCACTTTCTTTTCAGCTTGTTCGCCAATCGCGCGAGAAAGATCAATAGACATAAAGACAGTTCAAATGATTAAAATTAATTCGCTAATTCGAGAGATTTCCCTCGAAGCTCCATTAAGCCCTGAACGAGCATCACCATTGCAAGCGTATCAAGCTCACAGTAGCGAAGCAACGCTTCTTCAATGGCTTTTCTCTCTTTATCATTCAAACATGAGAATTGTGTGTAGTTGTAGGCAGTCATCGCCAACCCGCCTTGGTTGATTGCACCACCCTCATCATCATCGCCATCATTTCCAGCTAAGCGAAGTAACATCTCGTTAAGTTCTCCATACTCTTTACCAAAGATCGCTGGAAGCGTTTTATAAGGGTCATTTTCTTTTCTGGAATCCAACCAACGATGAACATCAAAATTCAGACTCTTAATCTTTTTATCTTTACCGTAAATGTCTTCATCTGAATAAAGGGCTTTCATATTTGGCGCATCATGCAAAATGGCAGGAAGCATATATTTAAGCGAAATGCTACCGCCAGCATGCTTAGAGTAATAGCCTTCTTGAACAAGACGATGCAAGTCGACCATGTTTTTGGATCCTTTATGGATAACTCTGCCATTCTCCTTGACCACCGTAATCAAATCGATAAATGCAATCAATTCCTCAGCATCACCGGGGTTTGTTCTTTTGATGACTTCTCTTAATTTTCTGAGGACCGTATTCTCATGATTGTGGTACCGGAATACTGTACCTTTTAACTCGCCATCGGGCATGAGTGCTTTTTTGAGTGCTCGGACAAACTCGATACTGGGGAAGGTATCCGCGGCTGTGCTGATCCATTGGTTTGCATGGCGAATATAAACTTTTCCGGATGCATCATTCTCCATGATGTGATGACTGAACTGAAAAGCCAATGTTTCATACGGGTGCATGCCTTTAAAAAAAGGAATGGCTGGCGCAGAGGTTTCAAAATCAATCATGTGAAGCGGCCATGCCCAGCCATCCATAGCTTCTAGTCTATCCTCTGCTAGAAGAATGGCATTATCTAAATCATTTGGGCTTTTAGCCGCCTCAATTTGGGCAAGTCTCCGCTCAAAAGCCGACATACCCACATCGGCCTCTTCTTTTCCAGAACCGGGACGAATATCGTCAGGTTGAATATCCGCTAAGAAGACACGATTTTTATCTAATGCTTTTTGAGCCATGCTCACACTACCAGAGCCGCCACCCCATATATCAATAGACAATGGTTTTTTGCGATCCAGTTCGCCATTCAAATGAAATTTTTCGGCCCAACACTCGTGAAGACCACTTAGTTTTTCTTGGCTAGCATCGGCACGGAACTGGCAGCTTTTACATTCCTTAGAAATCGTCCCAAAGTAACGGGTACCCTCCTTCTGAACTTTTGATGCCCAAGTAATAAATGTAGGTAAATCTTGGGTCGCCTCCTGGAGTGCGTGAGGGCAATCAACTTCAGAAGCGCGAAGATTGTCTACAACATCTGTCACATCAACTTCTAGCAGAACGTTTAGCCCACCTAATTGTTCTCTTTTAAGATTAGGTAAGGTCTCAATAAAAGGACGTTTATCCTTAGACCCAGGGACCTCTTTGTAAACAATTTTGAAATGTTGATGTAGCCCATTGATATCTGTCATCTTCTCTGGGTTAAGCAATAGCAGCTTTGGCACAATTTTGTAATCAGGGAATACTTTCTTAGCAACCTCAGTTTGAAAAGCAATATCGTAAAGATAAGGCAACCATTTAGTACGGTCCTTTTGGAAACCACTATCAAGAACTTCTTGTTTTACACTCTTAGACTTAACTTCAATGAGTTCCATCACCTTGCTCTGTGGATGAAGAATAAGAATATCTACGCGCACGAATAAATCTTCATGGCGCAACGCCGCTTCCGCAATCACCACTTTTCCTGACTCTGCTAAGCGGGCGTTAGTTTGTGCAATCGCCTCATCATAGACCAAGGTATCAATCGTAATTTTTGCGCTAATTGGGTCATCGTGATATTTGAATTTGGCAAGTTCGCCAACTTGAATACCACCATCTGCTAGGGCTTGAAGAAAATCATTGCCGTCATTCTTATCAAAATACTTTTCATCGTGTGCGCTGTAATAAAGTTTGGTTGGGCACTCTAGCGCCATTTTAAATCTTGATTTGGTCAGCGGTTTAACTTTCATAACATCTCCCAAAGGATGTAAAGCCTATTCTTGAATTATCCCCCGAAAAGGGTATTCCTCAAAATAACAATGATATTAATGATGTCCATCCAATATACACTCCAGATGAGACACCATATGTCGCTAAGCTCATTAAAATTCGCTTATTATGGTCATCTCATAACTACGAATTGCGCCATTAAAATTGGATAGTCACTCCACCACTATCAATAGTGAATGAATAAAAACCGAGTTAGAATGCCTTCAATAGTTAAATATTTAACAAAATGGAAAATTAATTGAGCGAGTCAAAAGAAAGTTCTACTGAAATCCAAGTCATGCTTGAGCGATTGCAAGCACTAGGATATCGCTTTACCGCGCTCTTTACGGAACGAAGTGAATATGCAGTGAATTCAGCCGCGATAAAACTAGCCAAGGGCATTGTGTTAGATACGGAAACCACAGGAACTGGACCTGACGACAAATTAATTGAGTTAGGTATGGTGCTCTTTGAGTATGACCCCGGAACAGGTCAAGTTTATCGGGTACTAGAAACCTTTGATGAATTACAAGATCCTGGCATATCCATTCCAGAAGAGAGCACTAAAATACACGGCATTTCGGATGAAATGGTAAAAGGGAAATCAGTTGACCTTGTTAAGGTAAAAGACTTGCTTGGGCAATCGTCGCTCATTATTGCGCATAACGCCAAGTTTGATCGTAAATTTGTTGAAAAGACCTTTCCCAATTTAGGCTTTGAGCAAAAACCTTGGGCATGTTCTTTTGAACAAATTGCTTGGACTGAAGAAGGTTTGGGTTCAGCTAAATTAGAATTTCTGGCATATCAATTTGGCTTTCACTACGGTGCACATCGTGCCTCAAATGACTGTCATGCTTTACTTGAAATTTTGCAGAAAGCACTCCCTATCTCAGAGGAAAAGGCTTTGCTAAAGTTACTCAGAAATGCTGCATTATCTGAACTCAGGCTGGCTGCCCTTAACTCTCCATTTGATAGAAAAGATCTACTCAAAAATCGAAGATATCGCTGGGATTCTGACAAGAAAGTTTGGAGTATTTCGATTATTGAAACTGAATTGGAAAATGAAATTCAGTGGTTAAAAGAAAACGTCTATGGCGGTAGAGAGTTTCAAGTGGAATTACAAGAGATGGATGCGTTCAATCGATATTCCGGTCGCCAAGGCGCAACTCAAAAATTCACTTATTAATTTAATATGGCAGAAATTAAACAATATTCAGCTGGCGTAGTGGTCGTTAGAAAAATAGAATCTCAGTGGCTTTTTCTAATTCTTCGCTGTTATAGAAACTGGGACTTTCCTAAAGGTGGATTGGATGCTGATGAAAGCTTTATTGACGCCGCCATTCGCGAAACCGAAGAAGAAACTTCAATTACAGACCTAAGTTTTAATTGGGGTGATTCATATTGTGATACTGCAATTTATGCTAACGGCAAGGTTGCTCGGTACTTCATTGCTCAAACTGAACAGTCAGAAATTACTTTGCCAATCAACCCAGAATTAGGCAAGGCTGAACATGATGAATATCAATGGGCCACGCTTGATGAAGCAAGAAATGTGATGCCTCCAAGACTGCAACCCATTTTAGACTGGGCATTTGAGAAAATTAAGTAAGCTTAGTAATTATGGCTAAATTAGATAATGTATTAACCATTGCGATTTCCTCTCGCGCTCTATTTGACTTGATAGAGAGCCACCAAATTTATGAACTAGAAGGTGTAGAGGCTTATTGCAAATACCAGGTTGCAAGAGAGGATGAGCCCTTGGGTCCAGGCGTGGCTTTTGATCTGGTTAAAAAGCTTTTGGCCTTAAATAGCAACAATTCAAAATCACCCAAAGTTGAAATCATTTTATTATCAAGAAACTCTGCGGATACTGGTTTAAGAGTATTTAATTCTATTAATCATTACGGATTAAAAATTACTCGAGCAGCATTTACGGGAGGCTCTAGCACACATCCTTATATATCAGCCTTTGGCGCACATCTTTTCTTATCAGCAGATGCAAACGATGTTCGATTGGCGCTTGAAGCTGGCGATGCTGCCGCAACCATCTTACCAAGCGCTAAAAAGGATAATCAAAGCGAGCAAGTGAGGATTGCTTTTGACGGAGACTCTGTATTGTTTTCAGACGAGTCAGAGCGGATCTATCAAGAAAAAGGCCTAGGGGCTTTTGAAGAAAACGAAAAAAAATCTGCAAAAACTCCACTCTCTGCGGGACCATTTAAGCAGTTTTTATCTATGCTTCACAAAATACAAAATGAGTTCCCCTCCAATCAATCTCCTCTTAGAACCTCATTGATTACTGCTAGAGGGGCACCAGCACATGAGCGAGCAATCCGCACTCTAAGAGAGTGGCAAGTGCGGGTAGATGAAGTTCACTTTTTAGGTGGATTAGAAAAAGGCCCATTTTTAAAAGCGTTTAACGCAGATATATTTTTTGATGATCAGCATGGGCATTGTGATTCCGCAAGGCAGTATGTTCCTACGGCACATGTTCCATCCGGTATCAAGAATTTTTAAGGAGGATCACAATGAACCCTAGGCAGTTTGAAGCCATTTACAACCATTTGATTCAAGACGCTGAAAAAATTGATCATCACAAGCTTTTCAGCCTTAATATAGATTCATCTATTAAAGAAACACCACTTAGTGCAGTTATTTATCTACCGATGTATTCTTCTGGTAAGAAAGCTCACATTATTAGTCCAATGATCGCACATCTAAAAACTAAAGATGGCGGCGACCCACTCACATATTTCAATTCAATGAGTTTAGACAATTTGGAATCAATATGTGGAGAACGGATGGCAAATGGGAAAGAATTTAGTAGTTATTTTTGCGAATTATATGAACTAAAGAAACGGGCAAGACAAATTCAAAATTTTGGTGGGGAAAGTGCACTTCAGCATCTGGTATACAACAAAACCAGCACACTAGACGCAAATAACTTTAATGAGCTTTTCAGCTTCTTAAAAAAATTTACGGGGATTGCCGAGAAAGCTGCTTTACATATTCTTATGGACTTGGGATGGCCTGTAGTTAAGCCGGATAGACACATCCAAAGGATACTTTTTAGATTGGGAGGGTGGAATGACTTTTTCGATGATCAAAGAGGAGAAAAGATACTTGGTAAAAAATTATTGCTCTCATTCCAAAAGAAGTGGTTTGAAACTGTCAAAGAAATAAATAAATATTACAAAAACAACCCTGAGAATGAGCCTGCGATCGGCTATCCTTCACTGGGTCAAATTACATCGCGTCAAGTTGATTTGTGTTTAATGTGGTATTCACAGGATAAGAAAAAAGGGGACACTCTTCTTGCAGAGCCTAGATGTTCGATAAAACCTGCCTGCATACGCTGCAATGTTCCGAATTGTAATGGGCGTCCAAAATCTGTTGAGTAAAATGCAAATTTAAGCTCATAGAAGATGAATTTAAGAAACAACTGAAATGTTTAGCAGTTATGTAAGTATGACCTCCCAACCGAAAAGTTAACAGGTAAGCTACAAGAAATACTAGCAGGTTGCTTAAGCTGAATATAGATAGCGTTTCTGATGATGCATTCCACCCTTTGAATAATCAAGATTGAGCAAAGCATAATATCCATCCCATACGTCAGTATCATCACCCGCTAAGATATAATGAGGGCGGCTATTGGTTCTAGCGGCTATCTTTTCCATTAGCCCGCCTTTTCCAAACCGGTCATAATTTCCACCAAACCCATGGTCTTGAAGCACCATACCAAATAAAGGTTTGCTGATTTGTTGGCAGAACAAAGCATCGTATGTGGCTAAACCATCTGCACCTAGAAACAAAACAGCCAGACGTTTTGGCCCATGTGTTTCATCAAGTTTTTCATCTCGTTCTAGTATTTCTAGAATACCGTAGGGAACAACATCTGCCCAATGACCAGACTTTCGTTTAGCTTCCTCAAATTCGCTTGGCTCAAGATGATGTTGCCAGGGCCCCAGAATCTCACTTTGTTTTAAATCGACTCTTACCAAAGATGAGTATCCCTTAAAACCATGTGCTTTAAGTTCCGTCTCAAGCTCATCTTTTCCAACCCAATAATCCGCATACACAAAACAGTGACAGGCATGACTTGATCCAAAAACTTGGACTGGATGCCCATCTGAACCAGACCCTGGGTAAAAAACGATCCTTGACGAAAAGAAATCACTCATTAGAAATTTATCATTTGGCTCAAATTTTTCCAGCCACTTGGGGAGTGGTTCTTGGTGATTTTTTAGGTATTCAATCATTTCCATTATTTCGATCCATTCTCAACATTAATGCGACACACTTTGACTTAGCCCGAGTTTATGATTCACTTTTTTTACTAGGAATAACTTCATATTCCCAATCATCTACATCGTTTACCCAAACGAGGATTTTCCCATCAGGATTTTGGGTTATCTCAAGCTCATGGACTTCATAACATTCTTGACACATAACCACCTCTGGGCAAAGCTGGTGGGCTCCTGGGCCAGCAATCTCAACTGGTTCAATGTCAGGGTTAAAAAGCTCTTCAACATAGCCTTCACAACCACAGAAAAATTTAACCAAAACTTCCATTTGCTTGCCTTTACCAAAAAGTTATTTGGTCATTATAAATAGTGATGCGACATTAAGTGTCGCATTTTAAAATAATATAGTCACCATCGTTTTGAAAGGAATAAGCACTTGTTAATTTTTGTTTACGGCACTTTGCTAAAAGGAATGTCTCGGTCTCCACTCCTCGCCAACTCAACACTTGTTGGGATGGGCTTTGTGCGTGGACAATTAATGGATATTGGTAGCTTCCCAGGGCTTATTAAAGGTGATTTGCCTGTTTATGGAGAGTTGTATGAAATCAACGATGAAACATTAAAGCAACTCGATTATGTTGAGGGGTATCACGAGTCGTCGAAAGCCAACTCTTTATTTGTTCGAGATCAGGTTACGGTAAACCCATTAGACGGGTCTAGTGCAATTCAAGCGATTACCTATTTATATAACCGTTCGCCTTACAGGATGACCAATATTCCTCATGGAGATTATCGACGTTTTGTTGCGGAACGGAGAAGCCCCAATCAATGGTATCTCGCGTATGGATCTAATATGCTTTCATCACGCTTAGCTGAGCGTGTTGGAAAGTTACAAACCCAAGTAACTGGATACCTAGAAGGGTTCAAACTTGTTTTTAACAAACGAGGGAATGATCATACTGCAAAAGCGAATGTTGAATATGTGGGTATTGATCATCAATGTCCATTTGTGGCTTATCTGCTGGAACCCCACCAAATGAATTACCTCGATGGGTACGAAGGGGTTAATGCGCACTACACACGAGTGGGATTGCCGTATTTCAACCGATTAATGCATAAAAATGAATTGGGGCAGATTTACTTAGCGAACCCCAACAAAGTTATCCGAACACAGAATCCCTCTAAAGATTATCTACGTATCATTAAACAAGGCTATGCCGAGCATGGCTTTGACCCTGATTCAATCGATGCATCAGATAGCTAACTCACTCAAGCGACATGTTTTGTCGTGATGGGGTGCTAGTATTCCAATCCAAATTGAAGGAGAAGAAATGAAGCCATCAGATTTAGCTTTAGAAGCACTTGATCAAATCGAATTTTCTTTGAGCATGTTTTTTGTGGGTGAGCACGCTATCAAAACAGAGGAGCATCCAAACGGTGATAGTCAAGTTACAGTAGAAAACAAGTTTCAATTTGCTGATTTTGAGGACCAGCCATGGTTGGGCTTAAAAATCGAGGCCAACAATGACAATACTAATTCTATATGCATAGAAATCTCATTTTTAAATGTAATTCCAGCTGCTCAAACCGTTGAAACACTAAAACTTCTCAATCACTTTAATAGTCGCGGCAGCCCTTGTGCGTTCTATCTTAATAATTCAAATGTTGTATGCATTTCAACCTATATCTCTTTTACGGGGTATCACGATATCCCAGAATTTGGGACTGATTACTCAGAAGCGCAGTTTCAATCAACTTTTAATATATATGCCTCAATTTTCGGTGTAGCTCGAGCGTGCAAATCTATCTGGGCCATTTCACAACCCAACACATGCGCACTTGATGTAATAAACAACAATTATTAGCCCTTAATTTTAGGAAAACACTATGTCTACAACTGTTTCAAATCAACACCGCATCTGTGCAACTTGCAATCTTTGGGCGGGACCGCGTATTGCCAAATTACCCTATCCGTCAATTTTTGTTGAAACAGATAGTTACGCTAAAGGTGAATGCATGGGTGGAGGCTTTCGCTATATGCAAATGAACGCTATTGCAACCTGTGGGCAGTATCAAAAATGGGCTGTATTACGCTAAGCACCCAAGTAATACCTTAATTTCTCATTTATCTAGGGAGCGCTAATGTACAAGGCAATATGTTTGACTCTTCTGCTTCAACTCATTAATCAATCAGTCTTCGCTGAACCACTCAAACAAGAATTCAGATTTAATGAGGCATTTTCTACAGATGTCTCAAAAATTACTAACCAAGCTTCGGTTAACTCGAGCACTAAGATAAGAGATAACATGCAAGGGAAAGTAACTACAATTCCAGCCACTTGGCGGCTTGTAAATGGCACCGTGAAGCCACCAGGTGAATATGTTATGTTTTTCCAAGATAAAGATGGTGGAGTTTATACTCTCGAGGTTTCAGCATCAGGCTTAATTGGTGGTGGCAACTTTTTATCAATACCCGCTCGTTCTAATTAATATTAAACATAATTCTTGATGTTAATTTTCGGTTTTTAATTTTATTGGCAATAAATAATACTTGCTAACATAATACGTATAATAAGATGTCAATTTGGAGGATATTATGGAAAGAAAAACTTTAGACACAGCTGAAACACTTTACCAAAACAAAGAGTTTGATAAAGCTTTCAAAGCTTATGAATTCTTAGCAAACCAGGGCGATAAAGTTGCTCAACATAAAATTGGAAGAATGTACGATGACGGTGAAGGTGTTGAAAAAGATTTTTTGAAAGCAGCATATTGGTACGAGCAAGCAGCTAAGCAAGGTTACATAGATAGTCAATTCAACTTAGCTGGTCTCTATTTATACGGAGACGGCGTGAAGGAGTCATGGGACAAAGCTTATTACTGGTTTA
>Ga0194120_10007560_pt1 | contig 14792 bp, 15 predicted proteins | sample TA2MahCa65mmetaG_FD_148642 | JGI IMG/M metagenome (GOLD analysis project Ga0194120, IMG submission 148642) | Freshwater microbial communities from Lake Tanganyika, Tanzania - TA2015019 Mahale Deep Cast 65m | ecosystem: Environmental > Aquatic > Freshwater > Lake | place: Tanzania: Lake... | reverse complement strand
TCCAAAATTTCTGCCTCGTGCTGCGAGCGTTGTCGCCGGTGAAATGCCCATGAAATAGGTCGGGGGCTGTCGTCTCCAGGAATGGGCGAAGTGCGAACAGAATGAAGACCGTCACGATGAGTGCACCCAAGACGATCGCGGATCTCTGGCGGCTAAACGACGACAAAAAGCTCAATCCCAGAAGAAAGAACGCGGGAGCCAGGAAATGGGGCTTGAAGATTAACAATCCGCCTATGGCGATTGCGAGCAACACTACACTCGGACGCACAGATCTTGCCAAATCAACGACGGCCTTTAGAACGAGACAAACGAAAAGAACGATCAAGGGTTCCTTACCGGCCACTGACGTCCAGACCGTGAAGGACGGCAGAAAGAACAGCGACAAAATCAACTTGCGCTGATCATTCGACAGACTTTCCAAAAGAAGTACGATCCCCAAGAAAGCAATCGACTGAAACGCGATAAAGACCAGATATTGATTTGCGAAAAGCACCTTTTGGAACATGTAACCAATCGCGAAGGCTACATAAGTTGAATTCAGCCCCTCTCCGCTCTTGGTAGCGGCATCTTCGAGTCCGCCATAAGTGTAGCCGAAAGAGTCGCCGAGCGTCGTAAACTGGGCGACGACGGCAAGCGCGACGACTGAAAACGACGCGCGATAAGCAAAAAGAAGAACATAGATTACCGGCCAGGTGAACGACATTGGCCACCCCCGGTCACCCGAGCAACAGATCGTCCCACTGCGACGTCAAGCCTCGTCACCGACAAGGACTTCCCTGGTAACGATTGTCCACAAGAGCAACATCAGCGCCGCTATTCCAAGACCAACGAGCACGTTGGTACCGAAAATACTGACGAATTCGGGCTCGGTTTGGCGCTCCCCTACATAAGGGGCGATCACGATGCGACCCACATATGGCAAGGATCCTTGCATCAGCATGGCCTGACGCTCTTCGTTGGTAATCAATTGAGCAAGCGATTGGCGAACCTCGATGGCCGTCGCTCGGCCAAGTTGCTCCTCAAGATATTGCCGGCGGCGAAGATTTTCCGCCGCATCCTGTTTACGAATTAGGTCTTCGGCCTCGCGATATGACGTGGTCAAAAGCCACAATGCGAATTCGGCATCTCGATGCGAAAAGGTGACTCGATGGAACTGTTCCGCGCCCTGAGATTTGAACTTCACCACCGCTTTCAGATACCGCCCGAGCGAATGAACGCTTGGCTCCTGCCACGTATTGAGCTTGAGGGTCTTACGCAGCGATTCGTTACCACGAAACGTCGCGTCATTCGGTCTAATCCATTGCCCTGCCTTGGCATCCCAAGTATCGGCAAAGACTCTAGCCAAAAGCCCATACTTTTCGTTCATTAGATTGGCAAATTCCATCGACTCGAGGGCCAACTGGAGTCGATCGAAATTACTGACCGTGCGGGCGCCCAATGTGATCCCGAGGGCCTGCAATCCGCCGCCGCTACCGGACAGAGCGCCGGGTTGCTGCGTCTGGATCGGCAAAACGACCATCTGCGCCTCGTAGACCGGTTCGTATCCCCTTAGAGTTCGCATGCCGTAGAGCAATCCAAGGACAACTGCGATCAGCAGTAACCACTTACCGGCCCAAAAATTCGTGAGAACGACTCTGATGTCGATAACGTCAGCCGGGACGGCTCTTGCTGGCTCGGTTCGAACTACGGTTGGGACAAGAGGCGGGCTCATGATTCGACTTTCGCAGGCGAGATGGCTGTCTGGGCAGATTTCATGCTGGCCGTCCGCCCTTGTGCCGCATTCCTGACCCCCGTCGAGGCAATCGTCAAGGCCATTTCGAAAGCCGATGCCAGGCCAGACATGGCTTGATCGCACTGATCCAGCGAATCTCGCGAGCCGTTAACGCTTGATTAAGACTAAATGCGGTAATTAACTCCCAACCCGAACCATGGGATCGTCGTCGCGTGGAAGCCATACTCATCATCAACACAGTCCTTATGATCGTCGCGATCCTCGTGTCGGCGCTGGCGCTCTACTCGACATCCAAGTTGCGCAAGACAGTGGCCGACGGCATTCAGGGCGGCAACGACAACGCCGGTTCGGTGCGCGCCAGCCTCGTCGACACCAAGAAGGCCATCGTCACGCTTGACGCGCAAATCGAACTTTTGAACTCCAAAGTCGCCGAACACGAGCGCGGCCTAACTGCTCTGCGCAGCACGATCGAAGAAGTCCGCGGCATCGTCCGTCCCTCGACGGCCGCTCATTCCAACACGGCGCGCGCGTCGTGACCTCGGTCTTGCTGTCGCTCAACATCGCCATGGCCTTCGGTCTATTGGGCCTCTCCGCCTACATGCTGGCGATGTTGGCCAGCATCGGCGAAGGTCTGGGATCGGAAGGTACGAACCGCACGGAAAATGAACGCAATGTTCGGCGATTGCTTCGCGAGATCTCGGGTTTCTCTACCGATGTCGGCGTGCGCATCGAACGACAAGTCAAGATTCGCGATCGCATCGGCGTCCAAATCGAGGACGCGGTCAAGCGCGCTCGCACGATGCTGGAACATGTCACGACCCGCGACGGTGAAATGCGTTCGCGCGGCATGACGCCGGAACGACTTGGCCTCGGCTGGGGTGCCTATTTCGACGGCGCCTCGAAGGGCGAACTCGATCGCATCATGCTCCGAATCTGATTGGCGTTGACAAGGGCTCCGGCGTCGGGTTTATCCGCAGGGGCCAAGAGGAAATCTATGGATACGATAATCGTCGGTTTGTTGAGTTTGTGTTGCCTGCTGGCCGTCTTGGCGACTGCGGCCGCGATCCGCCTACGCAATACGGTCGACGCGACCTTGCGCGGCGGTACCGAACAGACCGGCACGTTGCGCGGCGATTTGAACGAGACCAAGAAGATCATCCTCACGCTCGATGCCAAAATCGCGCAGGTCAATCAAAAGGTGCAGGACCATCAGAAGGCGATGCAGGATTTGCGCGCCGTGATCGACGATATGCGCAATCTGATCAGGCCCGAAGCCGGACCGAAGACATGACCTTCGCGCTCCTCCTCACCATGTTCGGCGGCATGGGCATCGCGACGGGGTTCGTTATCGTCATGGGCGTGTTTTTCCAGACCGGGCAATTGGTCACCGATTCGCGCGAGAAGATCATCGATTTCTACAAATCAGTCGCCAAGGTTTCGCGCGAGCTTCCGGTCTACGCCCAAGACATCGACGGGCGCCTCGATCGGATGACCCGCTTCCTGTCGCGAATGGATACCGAAGCCTTGGTCGTCTATGAAACCTCGATGAAACTTCGCGAGGCGGTGCGCAATCGCGCGGCCGTTCTCGCCCAACGCGGGCTTTCCCCCGCGCGTCTCGGCGTCGAAGGTTGGGCCAAATTCTTCGACACTGTGGCCAAGGGCGACCTCAACCGCGTGGTCATCCGCTCCTGATCGTCGGAACACGATCTCAGCTGGCGCGTCTTTCGACCTCGCCGCCAAGCCCGTGAAAGCGCTCGACGCCGCGCAGCACCGACTGGGGCTTTTTTGCCGCCATCAGATAGAGCCGACCGACATATTCGCCGGCGATACCCAGGATCAGCAGCTGCGTTCCCGACAAGAGGAGCACGGCGACGATGGCCGACGCCCAGCCTTGCGGCGTTTCGCCCAAGAGCGCCTCGACCACGACGAAGATCACGCCCAATAGACCGAGCGCGCTGAAGGCAAAGCCCAAGAAAGTCGCGAGCCTGAGGGGCATGACCGAGAAATTGATCGCCATGTTGAGCCAGACGCGGATCAACCGCCGCAGGGTGTAGTTGCTCCGCCCGTCCGCGCGCGGCAGATGCTTGACCTCGAGCGTCCCTATCGACTGCGTCACTTGCATGATCAGCCCGTCGATATAGGGAAAGGGTCCCTCATAGCGCGAGACCTGCTCGACCACGAACGCACTCATGCACCGAAACGACGAGAGGTATAGCCCGCGCGGCTTGTCGACCAGGAAATCGGCCATGCGGTTGGTAAAGCGACTGCCGAGATTGCGCCAGGCCGCATGCTCCTTGTCGCGATATTTGGTGTAGACGACGTCGAGGCCCGATTTCTTGGCATAGTGATAAAGGCGCCCGACTTCCTCCGGCGGATTCTGCAGATCATCGTCCATGGTGATGACATAGTCGCCGCGCGCATGGCGGAGCCCGGTCATCACCGCGTTGTGCTCGCCGAAATTGCGCGCATGATCGATCACGGTCACCGGAACACGCGCTTGCGATGCCGCGCGCCGGCAGGCATCGAGGCTGTCGTCCGGGCTGCCGTCATTGACCAGGACAATCTCGATGCCGCCTTCGACCGCCAAAGCACCGACGGCCTCGACCAATGCGCCGATGGTCGCCGATCCGCGATAGACCGGGACGACCACGCTCAGCCCGAAAGGCCTAGGCATCTTTCACCGCGACAGCGATCACCGAACCTCCAAAAGGCAAACGCAGGCCGATGCTGGCCAGCGCGCGTTCCACCCATAGCACGCCACCGAAAAGACGGTCGAGCAGCATCGGATATTCCTTGACGTCGCTCGTTGCCGACGCGGCACTGCGCGTCAATAGGCGCCGCAAGGCCATCAGGGGAAACAGCAGGCTCACGCGATAGCCGACCAAGACCGGCCGCAGGCCCGCTTCGACCAAGGCACGACGGAAGTCGCTCGCGACATATCGCCTCGCGGTATGCACGTGCCGATCATGGGCCGACATCATCCATTGATAGGCCGGCAGATTGAGCACGACGTGGCCGCCCGGCTTGAGCACGCGCCGAAACTCGCTCAAGGCTCGCGGCTGGTCGACGCTACGGTGGCACAGCACATCGCAGCTGACGATGGCGTCGAGCGTCGCATCGCCGAGCGGCAAGGCATCGATCGAGCCTCGCATCACGTTGGCGCCGCTCTTGTCGCGTGCCATGGCGCATGCGCCCAGGTCGAAGTCGAGGCCGATCCGCTCGATGTCGGCTCGCGCTCGTCCGACGCGACCCAGGATACCGCCCGTCCCGCAACCGGCATCGAGCAACCGTCCGCCTTTGGGCAAAAGCGGGTCGAGCAAGGCCAGGACTTGGGTGTGGAGATCGCGATACCACCACATCCTGTCTTCCAGGCCATGCATCAATTCGTATTCTGCGCGTTCCATGGCGCGATTTCTTTACCCACCTGTCGGTCTTCGAGGGAATAGAAAAGTTAGAAAATCGTTAAAATTCCGAGACCTTAGCGCAAGCACTTGTAGCAGGACCTTGGTCCTTTGCGCTATAAGACGCGGCCGGATTTGGCCGAGCTTAAGGCCAGGGTAACCAGGGAAGACGAAATTGACCAAGGGCACATCATGACGCCTCCGGTCGATCAGAGGCATGTCGGGGTCGAGACCGCGGTCGAGTTCGACCGCGGCCGGCCCTGGACTGCGTTTCGTCGCCTCGCGCCCTATCGCTTGAGCGAAACCGCATTCAAGGCGGTCGTCGGGTTTTTCGTCGCGCTGCCCATACTCTGGACCCTCGAAAACCTGCTGCCGCCGCTCAATTTCGATGTCGCGGCGATCCTCGAATTTTCCGAGCAATGGCTCAACGGCCAAAGGCTTTATGTCGACTTGGTCGACGTCAATCCGCCGCTGATCTTCTTGTTGGAGATGATCCCGGTCTTGCTCGAGCGCTGGTTCGGCCTCGACGCGACGACCTGGATGGCGGCACTCACCATCGTGCTGGCAGGCTTGGGCCTCGGTCTCTTCTATCGCATCCATCTCTCGGTCGAGCGCCGCGATCTCGGCTTCGAACGCGTGCTGGTGCCGCTCACCGCGTTGTTCGTCCTGTTCGTTCTGCCCTTCGAGGGTTTCGCCCAGCGCGAGCATCTCGTGCTGATCATGGCGCTGCCCTATATCCAGCTGGCCGCGCTCCGCGCCCAAGGCCGAGAAGCAAGTCGTGCACTCGGCGTAATCGTAGCGATCTCCGCCGCTATCGGCATTGCCATCAAACCGCATTTCCTGCCGGTCGCCGCGCTGGTCGAATTCTATGTGCTGGGAGCGGTCGGACTGCGCCGAGGCCTGCGCGATCTTGTCCCTTGGACCATGGGCCTGACCTGGATCGTCTATCTGCTCTACGTGTTCTTGGTCATGCCCGAATATTTCACCATTACCTTGCCCTTGGTGCTCAAATTCTATGCGAGCGTGGGCGAGCACAGCGCGATAGACCTCTTCGGAACGCGCAGCTTTGCCCCGCTCGCCATCGGTCTGGCGGCGCTCGGCCTGATCGCGATCGCTCTTGTTCCGTCGGCGCTTTTGCGCGTGATCGTGCTGTTCGGCATCGGCTCGGCGTTCGCCGCCCTTGCCCAGGCCAAGGGCTGGTCGCATCACTATTATCCGCTGCGTGCCACCTTGATCCTCGCCGTCGCGGTGCTTGTGGCGACGGTGCTCGACCGCTTCGTGCCGGCAGATCCGGCGCAGAGGCGGGCGCCGCTCGCGATCTTCGTCGCGCTCCTCATGGGCTCGGCCTATCTGCCGGCGGCGATGAATTTGCCGCCTTTGAAGCGCTATCAGGATTTTCAGAACAGCGACGCCTGGCATCTGATGTCGATCGTCAAGCGCTATGCCGGGCGCCAGCCGATCCTGGTGCTCTCGCCCGGCATCGAGCCCCATTATCCGATGATCAACTACGCCCAAGCGCGCATGGCCATGGACTTCCAGACCATGTGGGCGTTGCAGGGCGCCTATAACGAATGCGAACAGGACGCGCCGCTCTACCGGGCGCCCGACGACATGGGCGAACTCGAGAAAAAGGTCTATGAAGGCGTCGCGGAGGACTTCGCCGACCAACGCCCGGCGCTTGTCATTCTCGACACCATCCCCGGCATTCCGCGTTGTCACGCCGAGGCCTTCAACTATCTCGACTATTTCATGCGCCATCCGATGTTCGCGTCGGAATGGCGCAACTACGTCAAGCTCACCGAATACAAACGCTACATCATCTACCGCCGGAGCTAGCCCGACCCTCGATCAACGCGACGGTCGCGGGATCGACGCCCAGCGTGATATTCGCGCCGATGCCGATCGCGACGCCGCCTGGTCGATGAGGCGAATCCACGATCAGCCGGCCGAGTTCGGTGCCGACGCCATAGCGAATGACCGCGCCCAAGAACTCGCGATCCTCGATTCGACCGGCGATCTTCACGTCGCCTATCCCGCCGAGCGACAGAGCTTGCGGCCTGATGACCAGCACGGCCGGCCCTGCCGCGCCTCGATCGAGTGGCCAATGCGACGATCCCGGCCCGACGAACATCGTCCGGCCATGGAGTTCGACGACATCGCCTTCGATCATATTGGCGGCACCCAAAAACGTCGCGACGAAACGGTTGGCCGGCCGGTCATAGAGCGTCATCGGCGTGTCGATCTGCTGGATGCGTCCGCGATCAAGAAGCGCGATGCGATCGGCCGTGGCGTTGGCCTCTTCCTGATCGTGCGTGACGTAGATCGTGGTCAGGCCGAGTTTCTTTTGCAGCCCGACGATCTCGGAACGCATTTCGAGGCGCAGCTTGGCATCGAGATTGGACAGGGGCTCGTCCAAGAGAAGCACGCGCGGTTCGATGACCAGCGTCCGGGCGAGCGCGACGCGTTGTTGCTGCCCGCCTGAAAGCTGCGCCGGGCGGCGAGCCGCAAGCGCGGCGAGGTCGACCAGATCGAGAACCTTGGCGACCTTCTCGCGGATGTCGCCGCGCGGCATGCGCCTTTCCTCGAGGCCGAAAGCGACGTTCTCCTCGACCGTCATATGCGGCCACAGCGCATAGCTCTGAAACACCATGCCGACCTGACGCTTCCAAGGCGGCAGATCGGTGATGTCTTCGCCGCCGACCAGAATACGTCCAGAATCGGGCCGGCCGAAGCCGGCGATCAACCGCAGGAGCGTCGATTTGCCAGAGCCGGAAGGTCCAAGAAAGGCGAAGAATTCGCCGGGCCCGATGGTGAGATCGACGTTCGAAAGCACGGCCTCTTTGCCATAGCCGAAAGTGACGTCCCTGACTTCAACGCCCGCGCTCACGCTAACCCTCCCTACTCCGTCGTCTCCGATCCTTTTCGGCCAGCCAATGCGATGCCCAGGCGCCGAGTGCGACCACGATCACCGCCAACACGCCGAGCGCCGCGCCCGGGCCGCGACCCGCCGGCGACTGCATATAGACATAGACGCCGTAGGAGATCGGCGCGTCAATTTCGCGCGTCACCAGAAGAAGCGTATCCGACAGCTCGACCGCGGCGGTGGCAAAACTGGTGACGAAGCCCGCCAGTAGCCCGCCCGCCATCAAAGGCAGCACTATGCGTCGGAGCGTCGCGAGCTTGCCCGCGCCAAGATTTTCCGCCGCCTCCTCCAAGCTGCCATGCACTTGGCGCAGCGCCGCGAGACAGGATTGCAGCGCATAGGGCAGACGACGGATCGCATAGGCGATCACCAGCATGCCCCAAAAGGTCGCGAGCGCCCGCCCATCCGGCAGCTTGATGTCGTAGTAGGTCCGCAGAATGCCGATCGCGAGCACGATGCCGGGTACGGCGAGCGAGGCCATGGCGACATAATGCAGCACATTGCGGCCCGGCATGCACGTGCGCAGCACGAAATAGGCGATCGCGCCGCCGACCAAGACGTCGATAGCGGCAGCCAGTCCGCAATACAGCACGGTGTTCGTGACCAATTGCGGGCCTTCTCGGTAGATCGTCGCGTAGTGATCGAAGGTGAAGGCGTCCGGCAAGACGCTGAAGGACCAGATCGTACCAAGCGAGAGGAGCAGGATGCCGAGATGAGGCGACAGCGAAACCAGCAAGGCGACGATGACGAAGCCATGTGCCAGGACTTTCGCCCAACCAGTCAGCTTGCGTCGCCCGAGGCCGCCGCCGCCGCGCTGCTGGGTCGCATAATCCTTGCCGCGCAGCGCCAACGAGGCCACCCCCATCGCGACCAGCGAGAAGACCACCATGATCGCGGAGATGACATAACCCACGGGATCGTCGAGACCGACCGAGGTGATGCGCAGATAGGCTTGCGGCGCCAGCATGTTGGTGACGTTGAGCAGAAGCGGCGTGCCGAGATCGTCGAAGACCTTGACGAAGACCAGGCTTGCGCCAGCGACGTAGCCAGGCAGCGCCAAGGGAAAAACGATGCGCCGATAGAGCGACCAACCGCTGGCGCCGAGATTTTGCCCCGCCTCTTCCATCGAGCCGTCAATATTGGCGAGCGAGGCGGCGAGATTGAGCAAGATGAAGGGAAAGTAGTGCAGTGCCTCGACGAAGATCACGCCGTTGAGGCCTTCCATGAACGGAATCTTGAAGCCGAAAAGATCCATGAGGATCAGATTGACCGAGCCGTTCCGGCCCCAGATCAATTGCATGGCCACCGCGCCGACGAAGGGCGGCATGACCAAGGGCACGGCGCCGAGCGCATGGATCAGTCCGGCGCCGGGATAGTCGTAGCGCGCAATGATGGTCGCGAGCGGCACGGCGATGATGCTCGCCAGCAGTACCGCCATCGTCGCGACGTAGCAGGAATTGAAAAACGACTCGCGAAACAAGGAGGTCGCAAAGAAATCCTCCAAGTTCTGCGTTGTAAAGCCGTCGGGTCCCCAAAATGCGACGCCCATGACGCGGAGAACCGGCAAGACAAGAAACAGCCCGAGGAACGCCGCGACCAGCCCGGCAAGAACGAGTTGTGTCGCGGTCAGGTTCCAGCGGTCAAGCAGCGGCCGGCGGCGCGACAGGGCAAGAGCACTCAACGACCGTTACCTCGCAGCGCGCGTCGCCTGCTCGGCCTTGGCTTTGGCCTCGGCGTAATTCTTCTTGGCAAAGGCATCCCAGCGTTCTTCGAATTCGGCCTGACGGACGGGCTTGGGCTTGTCCTTCTCCGCCGGGCGGAAGACGCCAGCGATTTGCGGATCCTTCGCCTCGGCATCGCCGATGGGGATGGCGCTCGCTAGGCCGCGCGCCTCGCCAAGAAGACGTTTGGCCTCTTCGGTCGGCTTCCGGGCGACAGCGGCGTCGGCGGCGTGGATCGCTTTCCAGGCTTCGTTCAGTTCCTTGAGCCGGAACGTGATCAGCCGGTCATAGAGCGAATTCACCAGCTCATAGCGCGCCTCGGACAGGAAAGAGTCGAAATTGACCGCGGCGCCGAGCGACGTGTCCTTGAACGGATTCGGGTAGCCAGCGGGGGCCTTGTCGTAGACCGCAGGCTGGACCGGCAGGCGCTGGATCTTGGGATCGAGCAGGATCGCTTGGCCCTTTTCCGACAAGACGAAGTCGACAAAGGCCGCCGCGGCATTCGGACTGCGCGTGCCCTTGATGATCGCGACATTGGCCGGCACGACGGCAGTCAGCTTGGGATAGACGAATTCGACCGGAAAGCCGCTCGCCTTCGCCGAAAGGCCGAAGAAATCGATGACGATGCCGACGCCGTATTGCCCGGAATTGACGGCATCGGGCACGCCAAAGCTCCGATCCGACACCGAGGTCAGGTTGCCGCCGATTTCGAGCAGCGTCGACCAGCCCTTGGCCCAGCCCTCGCCTTGCAAGATGGTCTCGACGGTCAGATGCGTCGTACCCGAGCGCGAGGGTGCCGAAATTCCGACATGGCCGAAATAGACCGGCTTCTTGAGATCGTCCCACTCCTTCGGCAACGGCAGGCGGTTCGCGGCGACATAACGCGTGTTGTACATGATGCCGTAGCCCGATGCGGCAAAGCCGAAATAGAAGCCGTCGGGATCATGGATCGGATAGGAGCCGATCTTGGCCGGGATGCCGGAGACTCTTGGCTGATACTTGTCGATCAGGCCGCTCTTTTTCAGGACTTCGAAAGCATCGGGAGCGGAGGCCCAAAAAAGGTCCGGCGGGTTGGCTCGCGTCTCGCGGACGAAAGCGACGCCAGCTTGCGTATTGCGGCTCAGAACTTCGAGCTTAGTGCCTGGATGAGCTGCCTCGAAGGCCTGGGTGAAAGGTTGGGTCACGTCCTTACTGAAGGATGTAACGACCGTGATCTTGGGTTCGAGACCTTGTGCCGTTGCATGACTTGCGACGAAAGCCAAAGCCGCAATCGCGACCCGAGCGCGAAATCCAAGATACCGTTCCACGTCGCCCCCCAACCGCCCTGAGTTTTACGAAGTCTAGCACGAAGCGGCGCAAGGCCGCATCGTCGCTCGGAAATTGACGCCCTCTTCGGCCTCCGATAGATTTTTCCGAATATCGGGCCGGAGCCAATCCGGCGAAATCGGGGAACCATGAGGATCCGCCTGCTCGGAGGACTTCCAGCAGCGGCGGTGGTCTTGGTATTTGGCCTCGCCGTAGGCGCGTTTGCCCAAGAGCGCGTCGTCAGGATCGACGGCTTCGGCGCGAAGACCGGGGCGGTCAGGCTTTTCGGCGTCAATTCCGAGGCCGCGCTTCTCGCCGCCGCGGATGAAATCAACAGATCCGGCGGCGTTCGGTTGGGCGACGGTGCGCGCGGTCGGATTGAAATCACCTTTCACGACGACAGGTGCAACGCCGAGGAAGGCATAGCGACGATCACGCGCATCAATTCGAGCGATGCCTTGGTCGCGATCGGCCCGACCTGCTCGAACGTCGCCGAGCCGGTATTCGGCATCCTGCAAAAGCACGCCGGCAGCGTCTCCGACACGGGCCTGCAATTGCCAGTCTTCACCGACGTCGCATTTCGCCCGGGCCTTGCCAAGATGTCGGAATGGGCTTTTCGCAACGTGCCGTCGGAACGCGCCCTCTATGAAGAGCTTTTTGCTTGGATCAAGTCTACACGGGTCGAGGTCGTTACCGTCTTCGGCGGTATCGAAGGAAACTCGGCCCATTCCCGGGTGGTCTGGAACAACGTCGTCAAGCGCCAGCTCGAAGAAGGCGGCTACCGTCTGATCGGCGAGGTCAAATGGCTCTTGGAAGACACAGGCTTTTCGGCCCAGGTCCAAGACATGCGCAAGGCCAAGGCCGATGTCGTCTTTCTCTCGGCGCACCCTTTCACGGCCTGCGGCGTGCTCAAGGAGATGCGCCGGCAAAACGTGCAACCGAAGTTTCTGATCGGATTGTCGTCGACCGCTTGCCTCGAAATCCTGCAGAACTGTGCCAAGGCGGCTGAAGGCTTGATCGTACCGACGACGTTTGCGCCGGTGACGCCGGCGTCGCGCAAGGCGGCCGAGGCAACGGCGCGACAAAATGGCTCGGCCGATCTCTATTCGGCATCCGCCTACGAGAATGTCATGACGATCCGGCGCGTGATCGAACAAACCCGCGTCATGGCGCGGCCCAATACCGTTCAGGACGACCGCGCCAAGATCCGGGCCGGGCTGGCCGCGCTCAAGCAGACCGAGGGTCTGATCGGACCGGTCGCGCGCACCGAAGAGCGCGAAGCGATCAAGCCATCGCTCTTGGTCCAGGTCAGGGACGGCGCCTGGCAAATCCTTCACCGGCCTTGAGATCAACGCCGACTCGGGCGCTAAATGCAAGACTGGCGCTGGCTGCAAAAGCAAGCCTCGGACGAAGCCTGATCCCATCTCGTTTTTTTCGTGTGTCCTTCGGCCGAATCGTGGCATGAGGGGCGGCCGGCGCGATTCGGGGGACGCCATGCCGGTAGTCAGCGGCGCCCCGGTCGAACAAGCTTTTATCCAGAAGGAAGGACATATCATGAGCAAACAAGCGCTCGCGAACGCCATCAAGGAAGCGACGGGCTGCACGGTCTCCCAGGCCGGCGAAGCGGTCGATTCCGTGGCGGATACCATCAAGAAGGCCCTGAAGAAGGAAGGCAGCTTCTCCTTGGTCGGTTTCGGCACCTATAAGGTCGCCAAGCGCGCCGCCCGCAAGGGCCGCAACCCGAAGACCGGCGCCGAAATCAACATCAAGGCTTCGAAGACTGTCCGCTTCAAGCCGTCCGCTCAGCTCAAGGGCTCGCTCTAAGCCAGGCCTGCTGCGCATTTTCGACCGGCGGTGCCTCGGCGTGCCGCCGGTCGATGCTTTTTTGGCGACCCCGTGAATCGTCGTGCTGGGTCATGGGTGACATGCGCAAACGAAGCTTTCAGGCAGGGGTCATGGAGTTCTAACGTGACAAGGAGAACCGGGAGCGGTTCTCGATGTTAGGCGATAACAGGGGCCCGAAATGCTCGAGCTGCGCCCGAGTTGCGAATGCTGCGATCGTGAGATCTTCCGCCGGACACGGCCGACGCCCTGATATGCAGCTTCGAATGCACGTTTTGCCGGCATTGCGCCGAAACGATGCTTCGCGGTCGCTGCCCCAATTGCGGCGGCAATCTGGTTTCGCGACCGATCCGCCCGGCAGCGGCGCTTGCCAAATTCCCCGCTTCGTCGACCCGCAAGGTCAAACCGAGCGGCTGCGTCAAAGTCGCCTGACGCCGCTTGGCGGTCCGCCGCGCGCCTTGCTTTGGCCGCGCGATTCCTCTAGAAACGCGCCGCCAAAGCCGGGCGCCCAGGTAGCTCAGTTGGTAGAGCACATGACTGAAAATCATGGTGTCGGCGGTTCAATTCCGTCCCTGGGCACCATTTCTCTCCATTCACCAAATATTAAGCATTGACTTAATACCAATCGCGGTCGCACCTCCGATTTGGCTATAATAGGGCTGTCGGAGAACACCGGACATGCGCCTGCGACGTCGAAGCGTTTGGCTGAGCGCGTCCCTGATTGTCGGGACATGTCTCGCCTGGGTCTACGCCGCCCCAGCCCGAGCGGCGACGCTCGAGGCGATCCAGCGCGACCGCAATCTCAAGGTCTGTATCTGGCCCGATTATTACGCCATCAGCCTGCGCAATCCGCGGAGCGGCCAACTCGAAGGCATCGATATCGATATGTCGCGCGCTCTTGGCGCCGATCTCGGCGTCACGGTCACCCATGTCGATTCGAGTTTCGTCACTTTGATCGACGACGTGCTTGGCAAGAAATGCGACGTCGCCATGTTCGGCATCGCGACCACGTCGGAGCGCTCGGCGCGCTTGGTCTTCACCAAGCCGCATCTGCGAAGCGGCATTCTTGCCATCACGACCAGGAACCATCCCTCGGTCAAAGGTTGGGACGATATCGATCGGTCCGGGCGGATCGTCGCGGTCCAAGCCGGCACCTATATGGAACCGGCGATGCGCGACGCCCTCAAGCATGCCGAAATACTGAGTGTTCAACGCCCCCGAACGCGCGAGCAAGAAGTCCAATCCGGCCGGGCCGATGTCTTCATGACCGACTATCCTTACGCTCGGCGTTTGATCGAAACAACGGATTGGGCGCGCCTACTCGAACCGCCCGCGCCGGTCCATCCGATCGGCTACGCCTATGCTGCCGCACCCGGCGACCCGGCCTGGCTTGCGCGTCTCGACGATTTCGTCGCGCGCATCAAGCGGGACGGGCGCCTGAAAGCCGCGGCCCAGCATCACAAGTTGCTGCCGATCGTCGTGTTGGATTAGTTATGATCGCCGCCGCCACGCGACGACGCTATGGCCTCAACGCCACCGTCTTCGCTTTGGCGGCCGTCGCGATCCTGATTTTCGGCGGCGGTCTGGCGCTCCACGTCAAGCGCCTCAGTGGACAGATGGCCGAGGACCATTACCGCACGCTCGATGCCATGTCGTTCTCGACCGCCAACTTCCTAAATCACGCGGCCTCGACCATCGATTGACCTGCCCGGCTTTTTTTGTACCAGGCGATTTGAGAGACTTTGCCTGGACAGAAGGAGCAAGAGATGGCGAGACGAGGATATAGCCCGGAACAGATCATCGGGAAGCTACGGCAGATTGAGGTGCTGATATCGCAGGGGAAACCTGCAGCCTTGGCCTGCAAAGAG
>Ga0194120_10007558_pt1 | contig 14794 bp, 15 predicted proteins | sample TA2MahCa65mmetaG_FD_148642 | JGI IMG/M metagenome (GOLD analysis project Ga0194120, IMG submission 148642) | Freshwater microbial communities from Lake Tanganyika, Tanzania - TA2015019 Mahale Deep Cast 65m | ecosystem: Environmental > Aquatic > Freshwater > Lake | place: Tanzania: Lake... | reverse complement strand
GTCCGGCATCGTCATGGGTGCGATCTGGGCCGATCACTCGTGGGGCCGGCCGTGGGGCTGGGACCCGAAGGAAGTCTTCGCGCTGAACACCTTCATCGTCTTCGCGCTGCTCATCCATGTGCGCTGGCGCGTGAAGGACAAGGGCCTGTGGACGGCGATCCTGGCGGTCGTCGGCGCCGCAGTCATGCTCTTCAACTGGATCGTGATCAACTTCGTGATCACCGGCCTGCACTCGTACGCGTGAGCGGGCTTCTTCTGCCTCACCCATCCGCAAGCGAGACGCCGCGGCGCTCCTTGACGAGCAGCAGGCCGACCACGAACGTCATCGCGGCGATGGCGATCGGATACGCCAGCCCGGCGTAGATGTTGCCGGTCCTGTCGACCAGCAGCGTTGCCACATACGGCGTGAGCCCGCCGAAGACGCCGTTGCCGATGTGGTAGGGCAGCGACATCGAGGTGTAGCGGATGCGCGTGGGGAAGAGCTCGACGAGGAACGCCGCGATCGGCCCGTAGACCATCGTGACCAGCAGCACCTGCACGAAGACCAGCACCACCATCATCACCTGATTGAAGGGCTCGGCGAAGTGCATCATGCCCCGGTAGATCGGCACATACAGCAGCGCAGCGAGCAGGCAGCCCGCGAGGATGATCGGCTTGCGCCCGATCCGGTCGGACAGGCTGCCGAAGAAGACGAAGAACGGCGTGGCGAGCAGCAGCGCGTAGACGACCGTCAGGTTCGCCTGCACGAACTCGATCTCCGCCACACGCTGCAGGAAGAAGAGCGCGTAGAACTGGCCCGTGTACCAGACCACGCCCTGGCCCGCGACGGCACCAAAGAGCGCGATCAGGACGAGCCGCCGGTTTTCCGGCCGCGCAAAGCTCTCGGCGATCGGGTTGCGCGAGAGGTTGCCGGCGCTCTTCGCCTTGGCGAAGAGCGGCGATTCCTCCATGCGGATGCGAATCCAGTAGGACAGGATCACGAGCAGGATCGAGAGGAGGAACGGGATGCGCCAGCCCCAGTCCTCGAAGGCATCCTTGCCCAGCCACTGCCGGCACGCCAGGATCACGCCGAGCGATGCGAAGAGTCCGAGCGTGGCGGTCGTCTGGATGAAGCTCGTGTAGAAGCCCCGTCGCGCATCGGGCGCGTGCTCGGCGACATAGGTCGCGGCGCCGCCGTACTCACCGCCGAGCGCCAGTCCCTGCGCCAGGCGCAGCACCGTGAGCGCGAGCGGTGCGAGCACGCCGATCTGTTCGTAGCCCGGCAGCAGCCCGATCAGGAAGGTCGAGCCGCCCATCAGGAGCAGCGTGAGAAGGAAGGTGTACTTGCGCCCCACGAGGTCGCCGAGCCGGCCGAACACGATCGCACCGAAGGGGCGCACGATGAACCCCGACGCGAAGATCGCCAGCGTCTTCAGGAAGCCAGCCGTCGGGTCGTCGCCGGGAAAGAACTTGGCCCCCAGGATCGTCGCGAGGCTGCCGAAGAGATAGAAGTCGTACCACTCGATGAGCGTGCCCGCGCTCGCCGCACCGATCACCCGCCAGATCAGCGACTTTGGGGCGGGGGCGGTCACCGGTGACTCAGTGTGCTTGGTCATCGACGATTCGCCACCTCACCCCGCCTTGCCGGCGAAGCGCACGGCGCCGCCGAGCGATTCCTGGATGCGGATGAGCTGGTTGTACTTCGCGTTGCGGTCGCTGCGGCAGGGGGCGCCGGTCTTGATCTGGCCGCAGTTGGTCGCGACCGCAAGATCCGCGATCGTCGCGTCCTCGGTCTCGCCGCTGCGGTGGCTGAGCACCGCGCGGTAGTCGGCCTTGTGCGCGATGTCGACTGCGCGCAGCGTCTCGCTGATCGTGCCGATCTGGTTCACCTTGACCAGGATCGCGTTGGCGCAGTGCTCGCGGATCCCGCGCTCGAGGAAGTGCGGGTTCGTCACGAAGAGATCGTCGCCCACGAGCTGCGTGGTCGCGCCCAGGCGCTTGGTGAGCTTCGCCCAGCCGGCCCAGTCATCCTCGGCCAGGCCATCCTCGATCGAGCAGATCGGCCACTTCGCGCACCAGCCCGCCCAGAGCTCGATCATCTCGTCGCTCGAGGCCACCTTGTCGGGCGCGCTCTTGAAGAAGCGGTAGCCGACCTTGCCCACGGCCTTCGCTTCGTTGGCGAGTTCGCTCGTCGCCGGATCGAGCGCGATCTTCACCTGGCGACCAAGGTCGTAGCCGGCCTTCTTGACCGCGCGCGCGATGTACTCGAGCGCTTCCTCGTTGCTCTTCAGGTTGGGCGCGAAGCCGCCCTCGTCGCCGACGGCGGTTGACAGGTGCGCATCGTGCAGCACCGTGCGCAGCGCGTGGTAGATCTCGACGCCCGCGCGCAGCGCATCATCGAAGGTGTCGAAGCCCCACGGCTGCACCATGAACTCCTGGAAGTCGACCGTGTTGTCGGCATGCTTGCCGCCGTTGAGGATGTTCAGCATCGGCACCGGCAGCGTGCACGCCGCCGCACCGCCGAGGTAGCGGTAGAGCGGCAGGTCGCAGCCGACCGCCGCCGCGTGGGCAACCGCCATGCTCACGCCGAGCGTGGCGTTCGCACCGAGCTTGCCTTTGTTGTGTGTGCCGTCGAGCGCCAGCAGTAAGCGATCGATGCCTTCTTGGTCGCGAGCATCCTGACCCTCGAGATTGGGCGCGATGATCTCGTTCACATTCGCGACGGCCTTGGCGACGCCCTTGCCGAGCCAGCGCGACTTGTCGCCGTCGCGCAGTTCGACCGCCTCATGTTCACCGGTGCTGGCACCGCTCGGAACGGCCGCGCGTCCGGTCGCGCCGTCGGCGAGCGTGACCTCGCACTCAAGGGTTGGATTGCCGCGACTGTCGAGGACTTGGCGCGCGTGAACAGCATCGATCGAGAAGCTCATGGTGGTGTCTCCGGTGGGGTCAGCGTAGCGGTGCTGGGTATCGAGGTGTCGCCCCAACGAGAACGGCAGCGACATCCTTGACGACCCAGCTCATGTTGGCCATGGCCGTCATCGTGCGGCTGGCTAGGTGCGGGGCCAAGTGGGCGTTGGCCATGCCCAGCAGGGGGTGGCCGTGTGTGAAGGGCTCGGGGTCATGCACATCCAAGATCACCTGAGCGGCCGGTCGCGCGCCGAGCCAGGTCGCTAGCGCCTGATCGTCGATGACGAAGCCCCGGCTCGTGTTGATGAGGACCGCATCGTCGCGCAGGCGCTCCAGCAGCGGCGCGCCCACGAGCCCGCGGTTGGTGGCGCGATCATCGACATGCAGCGTCACCACATCGCTGTCGGCGAAGAGCTGCTCGATCCCGCACGGCTGTGCGCCGTGGCGCGCCGACTCGGGAATCTCCAGCAGATCGTGGTAGATGCAGTGGAACCCGATCGCGCCGGCGACCTGTGCCACGCGCTGACCGATGCGGCCCATGCCAAGGATCCCCAAGACGAGCTCATCCATCTGCCAAGCACCGAGGACGTCTTCCCGCACGTCGTCCCAAGCATCCTTCGCGAGCGGCCGATCCAGGAAGAGCCGCGGCCGCAGCGCATCGCACAGCAGGCACACCACGTACTCGACGACCGCCTGCGTGTTCGCGTCGGGCGTGTGCACGACCTCGATCCCGCGTCGGCGGCATGCAGCCACATCGATGTTGTCGAGACCGACTCCCGCGCGCGCGACGACCCGCAGAGCGGGCAACCGTTCGAGCAGCGCTTCATCCACGATCGTGTAGGTGCGCACGACGAGCGCTTGGGCGGTGGCCGCGGCCTGCGCGAACTCGGCGCTCGTCGGAGAGCCCCGCACGATCCGCGCGCGCCCGGCGAGCCAATCGATGGCTGCGTCGTCCAGCGATTCGGTCACGATGCAACTGGGCAGGCTCACGCGGGAGAGGGTAGCGGCGGCACTCGCGGCCAAGGGGCATCGCCTCGTGCCGGTCCGCCATCGTCTCGTGTCGGTCCGCCATCGCCTCGTGCCGTTCCGTCATCGCCTCGTGCCGGTCCGCCATCGTCTCGTGCCGGTCCGACATCGTCTCATGCCGGCCCGCGATCGTCTCGCGACCGTCCGCGCGTGTTCGCGCCCCGCGCTACCTTCCCGCTTGTGAGCGTGCGCCGCGACACCGCCATCCTGTGGAGCCTTGTGGGCCTGTTGGCCGTCACGCTGCTCTGGCCGATCTGGATGGTGCTGCGCGGGGCGTTCCAGGATGGCGCGGGCGATTTCACGCTCGCCCACCTTCAAGATGTCTTCCGCGATCCGCTTCTCGTGCAGGGATTCGGGAACAGCTTCCGCCTCGCGGCGTGCACCACATTCCTCGCGATCCTGCTGTCGTTTCCCCTCGCGACGGTCGGCGCACGATGCGCGTTCCGGGGCAAAGCGCTCCTCAACGCTTTCGTGCTCGTGCCGTTGATCCTGCCGCCGTTCGTCGGCGCAATCGGCCTTCGTCAAGTGCTCGGTCGTCTGGGCGCGCTCAACGCGCTCCTTCAAGACATCGGGCTCACGACGGCGCCGATCGACTTCCTGGGCGACGGTGGCTTCTGGAGCATCGTCGCGATCCAGGGCTTCAGCCTCTACCCGATCATCTACCTGAATCTGGTCGCTGCGCTCTCGAACATCGATCCGGCGCTCGAAGAGGCCGCGCGCGGCGTGGGCGCGGGGCCGTGGACGCGCTGGTGGCGCGTGACGCTGCCGATGGTCCGCGGTGGTCTCTTTGCCGGCGCGACGATTGTCTTCATCTGGTCGTTGACTGAACTCGGCACGCCCTTGATGTTCGAGTACCGGGTCGTGACGCCGGTGCAGATCTTCGATGGTCTCAAGGAGCTCGAAACAAGCCGCCAGCCCTACGCGCTCACCGCAATCATGCTGGCGATTGCTGTCTCGCTCTATCTCGCAAGCAAGTACATCTTCGGTCGCAACGCCGGCATGCAGTCGACCAAGGCGAGCATCCGTCGCGAAGAGCGCCCGCTCTCGGGCTGGCAGGGGATCGCGGCAGCGGGTCTCTTTGTCCTGGTCGGTGGCCTGGCCTGCACGCCGCACCTTGGCGTCCTCTTGAGCAGCGTGGCTGTGCAAGGCGAGTGGTACGGCACGGTCTTGCCGCAAGCGTGGACCGGACACCACTTCGTCGAAGTCGTTTCGCACCCGCTGTCGGCCGGCGCGATTCGCAATTCGTTGGTCCTCAGCCTGCTCGCCGTCGTCGTTGCGATGGCAGTGGGTCTGATCATCGCGCGATCGCTCGTGCGCGGACGCGGTTGGGGCAAGCCTGTGCTCGATGGCATCGTGATGCTCCCCTTGGCCGTGCCGGGCATCGTGATGGCGTTCGGCATGATCGCGTTGAGCATGTCGTGGCCGTTCAACACGAGCCTGCTCAAGCCCTACACCGACATCCTGGGCGCAACGCCGAACCCGTTCCCGTTCCTCGTGCTTGCCTATGCAGTCCGGCGCCTGCCGTATGTGGTGCGCGCCGCCGTGGCGGGGCTCGAGCAGACGCCGGCGGAACTCGAAGAAGCTGGTTCGATGTGCGGCGCCAAGCGCTCGATTGTCACGCGCAGGATCGTCTTCCCGCTCGTCGCCGCGAATCTGGTGGCCGGTGCGCTGCTGGCGTTCAGCTTTGCGATGCTCGAAGTCAGCGACAGCATCCTCTTGGCCCAACGCGAGAGCGATTACCCAGTGACCAAGGCGATCTACGCACTCGCCGAACGACTGGGTGATGGACAGGCGATCGCGAGCGCGCTCGGCGTCTGGGCGATGGCGCTTCTGGCTGCGACGCTCCTCGGCGCGAGCCTGGTCCTTGGCAAGCGCTTGGGTGCGGTCTTCCGCGCGTGAGCACGATCGACGGTCCGCGTCGCTGAGCCTCGCTTCGCCAACCGCCCGTCTGCGTGGGTCGGTCCTATACTTGCCGGACCATGCCGTACACGCTGATGCCCGACGAGGGCTACGGACTCGAAGTCGAGACGCTGGAGTACCTGAAGGAGCACGCTCAGGGTCCGGACCGTTGGGTGCTGAACTTCGGTCCCCAGCACCCGGCCACGCACACGACGCTGCGTCTGGTGCTGGAGCTCGACGGTGAGCGCGTGGCCCGCGCGACCCCGCACATCGGCTACCTGCACTCGGGCTTCGAGAAGCTCGCCGAGCACCACGACTGGAACCAGTATGTGTGCACCGCGAGTCGGATGGACTATGTCAGCCCGATCGTCAATGACATCGCCTGGCACCACGCGGTCGAGACGCTCTTTGGCGTCGAACTGACGCCGCGCTGCATGGTCGTGCGCACGATCCTGGCCGAACTCGGCCGCATTCAGAATCACCTGCTTTGCGTCGGTGCTGCCGCGCTCGACCTTGGTGCCTTCACGGGCTTCCTCTACGGATTCAACGAGCGCGAACGGATTTACGACATCATCGAATATGTCAGCGGTCAGCGCTTCCATCCGGACTGGACGCGCGTGGGCGGCGCCTGGCGCGACCTTCCCGATGACGAGACCTTCCGCCGCATGGTGCGGAACTTCATTGATGTCCGGTTGCCCAACGCGATCGCGGATCTCGAGAACCTCTGCAACCGCAATCGCATCTTTGTCGACCGTCTGCAGGGCGTCGGCGAGATCAACCACGACGAGGCCATCGCGTGGGGACTCAGCGGTCCCAATGCGCGCGCGAGCGGCGTGCGCCGCGACCTGCGCAAGGATGAACCGTACCTGTGCTACAAGGCGAACTGGGACGGTCAAGGCGCCGAGGCTGTGCGCTTCAATGTGGCCGTGGCGACCGAGGGCGATTGCCTGAGTCGCTACCTCGTTCGCTTGGAAGAGATGAAGCAGAGCCGTGCGATCATCGACCAGCTCCTCGATCGCATTCCCGGCGGCCCGATCGACACCACGCACGACCGCAAGCTTCGCGTGCCGCAGAAGTCCGAGGTCTACGGCTCTATCGAGAGCACGATCCAACACTTCGAGCTCTACATGCACAATCGCGGCTTCGTCGCCCCGGTCGGCGAGAGCTACGCAGCGATCGAGGGCCCCAACGGCGAGATGGGCTTCTTCGTCGTCGGCGACGGTGGCCGCTGCGCGTTCCGCGCCAAGTGCCGTCCGCCATCGTTCATTCACTTCCAAGCCTTCCCCAAGATGATGGAAGGCCACCAGCTCGCCGATGTCGTCGCGATCATCGGTTCGCTGAACATCATTGCTGCCGAGCTGGACCGGTGATCGCCGGGGACCGTCGCAACGACCATCGATTGACACGCCAAGGACTAACGACATGAGCTGGAAGACCAAGCCATCGAGCACCATGCAGATCCCGCGCCGCGCCGAGCCGTTCGTCACGGCGGCGGTCGCCGAACGCTGGGAGCGCGACATCGTCGCCAAGTACCACGTGCGCAAGGGCGCGCTCATGCCGATCCTGCACGAGATCCAGCACGAACACCGCTGCATCCCGTACCAAGCGATGGTCGAGGTCGCGCGGTTCTTGGGCATCTCACCGGCCGAAGTGCTCGACTGCGCCACCTTCTACGAAGAGTTCAGCCTTGAGCCGCGCGGCCGTTGCACGATCGGCATCTGCCAGTCGATCGCCTGCGAGGCGTGCGACCACAAGCCGCTCCTGGACCACTGCCGCCGCACGCTGGGCATCGAGCCCGGCGAGACGACCGCCGACGGTTCGTTCACGCTGCTCGCCATGGAGTGCCTTGGCTCGTGCGATACGGCGCCGGTTGCGCTCTTCAACGAGACCCTTCACGAGAAGCTTGATGTTCCCACGGTCGATCGCCTGATCGCGCAAGCACGCCAGGCGCCCGCCGGCGGCCACCACCACTGAACCGCCATGCAGCGTCGCGACCAGGACATGAGCGTTGCCGAGAGCCTTGGCGCCTTCGTGGGTGCCATCTGGGGCGGCATCACCTCGCGCCCCGGCGAGCCCGCGCAGAAGCCGGCCGAAACCACGCGCACCGTGGCCACGCGTGTCGAGGACCGCGAGGTCGACGGCGTCGTCCTCCGACGCACCATCATCGACGAAGTCATCGTGCCGCCCACTGACGGTGCGGCTCAACAGGACCACAGGACCAACCATGCGACTCACTGAACCCGTCCTCACCAAGCGCATCCCTGGCTGCGTGCCCGGATTCAGCGATGGCGGCACCGCCGCGCGCACCACCGTGTCGTTCGAGCAGTACAAGGCGACCGGCGGATACGCCTCGCTCGCGAAGGCGCTTGACATGGAACCGGCCAAGGTCATTGAACTCGTCAAAGAGGCCGTCGTCCGCGGGCGTGGCGGCGCGGGGTTCCCGGCGGGTCTCAAGTGGTCGTTCCTTCCTCAAGATGATGGCGCCGGCCATCGCTATCTCTGCATCAACTGCGACGAGGCTGAGCCGGGCACCTTCAAGGACCGGCTGCTCTGCGATTTTGATCCGCACCTGATTCTTGAAGGGATCGCGATCGCGTGCCATGCCTGCAAGCTCGACACCGCGTACTTCTTCATTCGCGGCGAGTACCACCACCAAGCCAAGGTCATGGAGAAGGCGATCAAAGAGGCCTACGCCGGCGGCATCTTCGGCAAGGGTGGATTGATGCGCCGAGCGGGCGCGATCAGCGTGGATTGCTTCCTGCATCGTTCCGCTGGCGCGTACATCTGCGGCGAGGAGACCGGTTTGCTCGAGGCGATCGAGGGCAAGCGCGGATGGCCCCGCGTGAAGCCGCCGTTCCCCGCAGTGAAGGGCCTCTTCGGCCGCCCCACGATCATCAACAACGTCGAGACTCTGGCCGCCGTCGTGCCCATCGTCGAGAAGGGCGTGGCGTGGTGGAAGGGGATCGGTGTCGAGAGTTCGCTCGGCGGTATGCCCAGCTACGGCACGAAGCTCATGGGCGTCAGTGGTCATGTGAATCGCCCGGGCGTCTTCGAGGCTCCGCTGGGTGTCAAACTCAGCACGCTCGTCAACGACTATTGCGGCGGCATGCGCAAGGGCAAGCGCTTCAAGGGCGCGATCGCTGGCGGCGTGAGCATGGGTGTGCTTGGGACCGATCAGTTCGACGCCGCGATGGACTTCGACATCGGCCGTGCGTGCAATGTCCTCGGACTGGGCACGGCGTGCCCGACGGTCTTCGACGAAGACACGGACATGGTCATGGTCGCACGCAACATCGCGCGCTTCTTCAAGAACGAATCGTGCGGCCAGTGCACGCCGTGTCGCGAAGGCAGCGGCTGGATCTACAAGTTGCTGTGCCGCATTGAGCAGGGCAACGCCACCACGGCCGACCTTGATCTGCTCCTTGAACTCGGCATGAGCATGGGACTCACGCCGGGCACCACCATTTGCGGCTTGGCTGACGGCAACAACTGGGCCATTCGCACGATCGTCGGCAAGTTCCGCGGCGAGTTCGAGAAGCGCGTGAAGCCCAAGTTCGTGCCCGTTCATGTGAGCGCGCACTGAGCCCTAGAGTGCCGCCCGCACGGTGCCTCGGCCGCCTGCGCGGAGCTCGACCTCATGATCGGTAGCATTTCGTCCATGGTTCCCGTGGTCGATGTCCGCTTCGATGCGCCGGTGAAACGGCTTGAGGCCGAGCGCGCCTGGGTCCAGGACCGTCTCTCCGCATGCATCCCCCTCGTCGCCGGTCCGGTGCGGCGCGTGACGGTCGAGATCATCGATGACCATCGGATGGCAGCCCTGCATCAACGGTTCAGCAGCGTGCCCGGCACGACGGATGTGCTGACGTTCCCGGCGAGTGAGGCGGGCGAGCCGATCGAGGTCGACATCGCCATTTGCGTCGACGAGGCCGCGCGTCAGTCGCGCGCGCGTGGACATGAGTTGCGTCACGAGCTGCTGCTGTACGCACTGCATGGTGTCCTCCACTGCACGGGCTTCGACGATCGCACGCCTGACGACCACGCCCGCATGCACGCTGAGGAGGATCGCATCCTTCAGGCGATTGGGCTCGGCGCCGTCTACGCGCGCGAGGAGCAGCCGTGAGCGGCGTCAACCTAGCGCTCCTTCTCCTGAGTTTGCTGCTGGCGAGCTACTTCAGCGCGCTCAACCTTGCGCTCGTGGCCGTGAGTCCGAGCCACTTGCAGCGCAGGCTCGATCAGCGCGGCCGCGGTCCTGTGGGGCCGTGGATCATGCGTGAGACCGTCGCGCTCGAGCAGTCGGTCGCGTTCTTGCGGACCTTCGGTCGGCTCGGCGCGCTCGCGGTCGTCCTGCTTTCGATCCATGAGAACGATCCGGACGGCACGCTCGGCGCGCAGGCGATCATGGCACTGGCCATCGCCGCGCCGATCGTTTGGCTGACGACGAGTGTGGTGGCCGGCGCGATCGCCCGTCACGCGCCCGCGTGGATCATTGTGCGCAGCGTGTTGGTGTTGCGCGGCTGCTGGGTGTTTTCATGGCCGCTCGTGCGCTCCGTGGGCTTTGTCGATGAGGCCGTGCGACGCATCGCAGGCGCCGAAGAGGGTGCAGTGCATGCCGAGCGCGAACTTCTGCAGACGATCGAAGATGCGCACCGAGCCGGCGGCGTGGACGAGACGCTGGCGACGATGATGGAGAATGTCGTGGCGTTCAAGGGCACGCTGGTGAGTGAAGTCATGACGCCGCGCACGGCGATTGAGGGACTTCCGTACACGAGCGACCTGCAGGTCATCCGCCAGTTCATCCTCGGCGCCGGCCACAGCCGCATCCCGGTCTACCGCGACAGCCTTGATTCGATCGTTGGGATCCTCTATGTCAAGGACCTGATTCGATACCTTGGCGACGAGACCGAGGACTTCGAGTTGTCGCGCCTGCTGCGCGTGCCCGTGCGTGTTCCCGAGACGAAGCCGGTTCGCGAATTGCTCTTGGAATTCCAGCGTAGCGAGGTGCACCAGGCGATCGTGGTCGACGAATTCGGCGGCACGGCTGGCCTGGTCACGATCGAGGATGTGCTCGAGGAGATCGTGGGCGAGATCGTGGATGAGCATGAACCTGAGAACGAGATCATTGCCTCGATGTCCGGAGACCCCGTCTCGGGATGGACCGTCGACGGCCGTTACCGCGTTGACGACTTCAATCGCGAGACGGGACTGTTGCTTCCCGAGGACGAGGACTACGACACCGTCGCGGGATTCCTGCTGTCGTCGCTCGGACGCGTGCCGGCGACGGGCGAAACCCTTGAATCGCACGGCGCCACCTTTACCGTGGGCGAAGCCACGGCAGCGGCGATCCGCAGCGTGAGCGTGCAGTTGAAAGCTCAGCCGAACTCGTCGCCGCGGAAGGTGCTGGCCAAGTAGGCATCGCGCACCATCGGATCGTTGATGATGTCCTTCGGAGCACCATCGCGCAGGTTGCGGCCTTCGTGAATGATGTACGCGCGGTCGCAGATGCGCAGCGTTTGCTGCACATTGTGGTCGGTCACCAGAATCCCGATGCCCGTGTTCGCCAGGCGTCGCACCTCGCCCTGCAGCTCTTCGACGGTGTGCGGGTCGACGGCAGCGAAGGGCTCATCGAGCAGGATCAACCGCGGTCCGGTGACGAGCGCGCGAGCGATCTCAAGGCGCCGTCGCTCGCCGCCCGAGCAGGTGCGCGCCTCGTCGCGCCGCTTGTGTTCAAGCCCGAACTGCGCCAACAGCGCGTTGCAGCGGGCGGTCCGATCAGCGCGCGTCAGGGGCAGCGTCTGCAGGATCGCCATCAGGTTGTCTTCGCACGAAAGCCGCTGAAACACACTGGGTTCCTGCGCGAGATAGCCCATGCCGGCACGCGCGTGCTGGTACATCGGCAGCCGCGTCACGTCACGCCCGTCGAATTCAACAGAGCCGCTCTCGGGCGCGATCATGCCGATCGCCATGCGGAAACTCGTGGTCTTGCCGGCACCGTTGCGGCCGAGGATTCCAACGATTTGCCCGGCGTCGACGGTGAAGCTCACGCGGTCGACCACGCGCCGGCCGCTATACGACTTCACGAGTTCATGGGCTGCAAGCAGCGGCACGTCGGGAGTGTAGCGGTCCCGCTAGCATCGACCGTCATGCGACAGCTCACAGCCATCGTGCTCGCGTGCGTGCCGTTCGCCGGCTGCGTGGAGCGCACGGTCAGCATCACGAGTGACCCGCCGGGCGCGCGCGTGTGGATGAACGATCGCGAAGTTGGCACGACGCCGTGCGAGGTCGGCATTCGCGATTACGGCACATACGACGTGCGCATCGTCAAGGATGGCTACGCCGCTGATTGGAACGGTCGCAGCGTGGCAATGCCGTGGTGGGATGCGGCGGGTCCAGACTTTGTCGGCGAGATTCTTCCGGTCGATTTGCGAACGCGCTCGACATGGCATGTCACGCTCCTCCCGCTCTCGAAGGACGAAGCAGCGCTGATCGAACGCGCACGCGCCGCTAGGGTCGAGGCATCGAAGCCACCCTTCACAAAGTGATTGGCGGCTCGTACGGCGGAACGATCGACGGGCCGTGCACTCTGCGTTCGTCGTCTTCGTCGGTCGAGTCCTCGCTAGCGAGCAGCGTGGCGCGCGCATGCGCTCGTGGAATGAACTGGTCAGCGGCTGGGCATCGGTCCCTGACGCAGTAGGCGATCGAGTTCGACGATGCGTGCCGTCAGCGGCGCGTTGGCAGGGGGGAACTTGAGTTGCGCGAGTTCGCTCGCTCCGACCCACCGAACTTGAGCGCACCCGATCGCGCGCGGTAACGCGTCGGCCGGCGCGGCGGCCCAGAAGAGCTCAAGAGTGAGCGGTCCGGCCTGGATCGCCGACCCAGTCGCGCGCAGGTCTGACGCCGCGAGACGAACGCCCACCTCTTCAAGCACTTCACGCGCCGCCGCTTCTGGGGCGGACTCGCCCATTTCGACCTTGCCGCCGGGCCACTCCCAGTAGCCCCCGAATCGGGCGGTTGGAAGACGCTGGGCGACCAACCACTCCAACGCCCCTCCAGGGCCGATTCGGACGATGGCCGCGGCGGCGATGGGAGGGGGCATGGGCCGAGATTATCAGACAGGCACCGCGTCGTGGGTCCGATGCGCAAAACCACTTGGAAAATCAACGAAATCAGGGTCTCGTCACCCATTGACGGACGCCCGCCGTCGTAGATACTCCGGATCCAAACTTCTTCGCGGCCTTTGGCCGTGGTGCCGCCGTTCGAGCGTGTCGGAGCGTTCGGACGGCGGTTTTTCTTTTGGCACCCGCGTGCGCAACCGTCGGTTCGCTTCGCAACGCTAGTAGCGTCCCGAACATGATCGATGCCCTTGCGTTCGTGCTCGCGACCGATGTCGGCTCCGAGCCGACTTCGACCCCGAAGAACCTTGAGCCAGCTGCTGCGGTCATGTACGGCGCAGAGGGCACGAGCGCGTTCACCATCCTCGTCGGCGGCGGATCCGATCGCGATGGTGCGTCGTATGCGCAAGGAATCGCTGAGTATTCGTGGTTCGTCGCCGAGGGGCTAGGGCTTGGCTTGTATGCGAGTGGAATCGGCGTGTGGCAGCCCATCGAGGATGCCGCGGGGGGTGGCGTGGGCTTGGACCTTCGCTGGCACTTCATTCGTGAAGCATCGTGGTCGGTGTACGGCGAACTCGGCTGCGGCGTGCAGTTCACGAACCACGATGTTCCCGCGAACTCCACCGACACAAACTTCGCTCCGTGGGCCGGGTTGGGCGTGCGCCATCAACTTGACGCGAGCACATCGCTCATGCTCGGCGTGCAGTGGTTCCATCAGAGCAACGCCCGAACCGACGAACAAAACCCCGGCCGGAACAGCATCGGTGCCTATGTCGGTCTGAGTTGGTCACTCTGAAGGCGCCGAGCGCGTCAGTGCGCAGAATCATGGCCCTGAGGGCGAAGGACCGATGACATTTCCGGGCCCAGCCGGGATGAACCCGCGGCGCCCCGCTCCGTCAAGGGAGTCTGCATGCCGACGCTACACTCCCATTGCGTTTCGACCGAGGCTTCTCGCGTGAAAACCGACACCCTGACCCAACCTGAACAGAGGGCACCCTTGGCCGATGCCGGGCTCCGCCTCGTAGGGACCGCCGCGCTGAAGAGCCTGCCGAGCGACCATGCCGGCATGCTGCTGCTGCGGCAGGCCTGCGTTGCTCAGGCAGCCTTGGTCGCCGAGGCCATGCGGCTGCAGGTCCGGCTCAAGCAGGACGGCCGCTGCGACCCGATCAAGAGCATGACCGGGGCCAGCAGCCTTGAGCGCGCTGCAGCCGAACTGGCTGAACTGGTCCGGATGCTCGATGAGCGCCTGTCAACCGAAGCCAGCCGGTAGCCTTGCCCCGTGTGCAACAACGCGACCGCTCTCAAGGAAGTTGACGCGATCGACGCGTCCGACCCGGCCCGATTCATCGCACGGCTTGACTCCATCCGCGACTTTCGCGGCGATGTGACGCTGGACCTTCGCGACGGCGCAACCCTCGAGGGCTTCGTCTTCGATGTGATCGTGGGCGGCGATCTCGATTCATGTGCACTCCGCCTGCTGGTTCCCGGCGATGCGACTCGGCGGTCCGTCGCCGGACGCGAGATCGCCGCCATCCGGATCACGGGACGCGATGCGGCCGCGGGCAAGTCCTGGGAGAACTGGGTGCGTCGCTACGCCGAGAAGCGTCGTGCGGGCGAACGCGCGAGCATCGAGAGCGAATCGCTCGACTGACCGCGGAATGGTCGCGCAGCTCCTGCGGCCGTCGCTCCCTTTGGGCGCCGGTGTGACGCATCGCTTGCGCAGCACATCTCCTGCGGCCGTCGCTCCCTTTGGTCGCGGCATGCCTCGTTCGCTCAGACAGTCCTCGCCTGCTCAGAAACTGGCGCGGCAGTCAACCTGTGGTCACTGACTGGCACTGCGCGCCAGCTTTCCTCGCAGGCTGCGGAACTCGCTC
>Ga0194120_10007553_pt1 | contig 14797 bp, 10 predicted proteins | sample TA2MahCa65mmetaG_FD_148642 | JGI IMG/M metagenome (GOLD analysis project Ga0194120, IMG submission 148642) | Freshwater microbial communities from Lake Tanganyika, Tanzania - TA2015019 Mahale Deep Cast 65m | ecosystem: Environmental > Aquatic > Freshwater > Lake | place: Tanzania: Lake... | reverse complement strand
GATCCTGATGGACATGCAGATGCCGGTGCTCAACGGCGTCGATGCGACCCGCGCGATCCGCGCCGATTCGCTGAACACGGCGACGCCGATCCTGGCCTTGACCGCCAGCGCCTTCGACGAGGATCGCCAGGTCTGCCTGGCCGCCGGCATGAACGACCACATCGCCAAGCCGGTCGAGCCGCGGGTGCTGTATGAAACCCTACTGACATGGCTGGAGAAGACAGGATGAAGCCCGACCTTTCCGTGCCCCCCGCACCTTCCGCCTCTTTGGCGGCTGCTGGGCGCCTTGATGAAAAACCAAGGTCAGCCGCGCAGCGGCGAGACCGGGACGTTTTTCATGCCCCCCGGAAGGCCCAGGGCCGGGCGGTTCGCCGGAGGGTGGCGCGATAGCGCCGTCCGGAGGCGAACTGCAAGGCTTCCCGAATGGTCGTCGAGTCATGGTGGAACGATGAGAGGCGACCTTGTTGTCGCCGAACGAGAGACGCAGGACGACCGGGGCGCCGAAGGCAATCACCGTCCCGCAAAAGACGGCCGTGCGGCGTCGGGAACGCCGTTAGGCATAGCATTTTCGTGGGACACGCTTAGCGCGACCCAGTCCGCGCCCAGGCCGTCAGCGCCGCGTTGCCCATCCGCCGGAGCGCCTCGATCATCCGTCGCTCGGCGGCATCCGCCTTTTCCAGGTCGCCCCCCGCGTCCTCCACCGCTCCCAGCAGACTCTCGATGCGGGCGCGCAATCCGGGATGGACATTCAGACCTTGCAAAAGGATCGGATCTCGCTCATCAATTCCAGGCATGGCGGCTTCCTCCGGCGGGGCAACACAGATCGGGTGGGAATTCCATACCGCGCGTCACTTTGAATCGCACCCGCGTAAGGATGGCCAGTGGCCAGGTTATGGAATAGATGGGCGGGCTGGAGGCTTACGGTCGAGGGGCAAAGCTTTCGGGACGGCTTTCTCGCCTTCTTCCGCCGGACGCCCGGTGTCACCGCGGATAAACCGGAGGTCATCGGGCATGTCATGACCGCGCCTGTCACCGTGCTGCGAGACGACTGCTCCATTGCCGAGCTCATCCCGCTCATGGCGTTTCAGGGCTTGCGGCAAATTCCCATCGTCGATGCCGAACGGCGGTTGGTCGGCATGGTGCATCCCTCCCGTCTCATCGCCGCGCTCTACCGTCGGCAACTGGCTGCCCTGACACTGCAAGCCCAGGCCAGCCAGTCATCGAACACCTGAAAAATACGGGTCATAAGCACTCGATGAGTGCGCGCGCTCCCCGGGCGCATCGGGGCCGGAGCTTTTGCGCATTCCCGCGCCGTGACTGACCTTGCCTCTCCTGGAACTCCCGCCGGCGCCGATTCCTCAGAACGTGACGATCGCCTCGATGAACCCGTAGTTGCCCTGCTGGCCCGTGTATTGGGCGTTCATGATGTCCTGGCCGAAGGCGTGACCATAAAAGAGATTGAAGGCCAGGTGATCCAGCGGCCGCACGTTGACCATGACATGCGTCAGGTAGGCCAGGTTCTCGAAGCCGCCAGTGGGCGCGCCGTTGTAGCCGAAGACGGTGTTGCTGGTCGCGCCACTGCCAGTGTAGACCAGGTCCTGGCTCTGGTTGACGCTGAGCCAGTGAAAATCCCAGCGCACCATGACGATGGGGTGCGGCTTGAGGATCGTCTGCAGGAATATGTCCCGATTGTTCATCATGTTGTAGAACGGAAACTGCGCGTACATCCAGGCGGTCGGCAGCATCTGGAAGAAGGTCTGGTGGTCGCGGTCACCGGGATTGGCGTCGCCCGATGCGCTATTGATGCCAGCCCGCAGCCAGGGCCGGCTCCAGACCTCTGCCCACTGATAGCCCGCCTCGGCGCCAAAGGCCCAGGCCCCGTGATTCAGGCCCTGCCAGTCGCCGAACTGGCCATAACTGTAGACCGTGCCGTCGGCCTGCCCCTCCCCGATGGGCAGCACATGGGCGGCGGTCGCGCCCAGGGTGTGGATTTCGATGGGCTGGCCCTTGGCCTTGATCCGCGCGGGCTCGGGGCGGTTGTCGGTCGCCACCAGACCCCGGTCATCGCTGTAATAGTAGTAGGACAACTGGCCGAGGGTGTCCTTGAGCCATCCGGCATCGCGCAGGTTCAGCGCCGCGCCGGCGACGTTGATCGCACTGATGGTGTTCATGCCGTCGATCTCCAGCCCGCCGAAGGTCGGCATGAAGCCGAAACCCGAGACTTCCACCGTATCCGACAGGTAACCCAGCGTACCGCCATCGAAACTGCGTCCGGTGTGCGTGTATTCCAGAGTGCCGATCAGCCGCTGCGCCAGGCGGGTTTCCTGAATCCATTTGAGATTGGCATTCCGGGCGCCGCCCTGGGCGGCATCCCAGTAGAACTGACGGCCGCCGCCGAGGTAAAACTGGTCGTGCCTCAACTTCAACCAGCCTTGCCGCAGGAAAGCCGCGTTCTGGGTCGTGGTCGGGGTGTTGGCGTAATAGGCCGCGCCGAGACCCACCCCGTTCGAGGGCAGACCGGCGATCGTGCTGTTCTGGAATTGAGCTAAGGTCTCGAGCCATTCATTCTTGAGACGCAGGCCGAGTTGCAACTTGTTACCGACGAACTGGTAGTCGGATTCCTTGGGCAGCGCTTGGCCCTGGACAATGGGGTCGCCGAACCAGTCGACGAACTCGCCGCGCAGGCGCTCGTTCAGTTCCAGCCGCATTTTCAGGCCTTCGTGTGGCTCTATCTCGGCCCGCCAGGGGTCTGGGGGCTTGCTCTCCGCCGGCTTTTCGGCCGCCTTGGCGGCGGCGGGAGGCGACGCGGGCGTTTCAGTCACCCCTGCCTGCGCGGGCAGGGTGGCGGCGCTGGCCAGCGCCAATGCCAGCAACAGCAAGCCGCCGCTGCTCACCAGCGCTTCGGCGTGGCGGGTCCGATGGTTGTACAGGTTGGGGCCGTTTCTGCGCCGAGTCGGGGTGTTCATGTTTACAAGGGGGGTGTCGGTGGGGCTCGCACCCCATTCATCCATTCGTGCCTGAGTGGCGTTCTCAGGGCGTGCCGCCGGCGGCGACCGACCACAGGCTGATGCCGTTCGGTTCCTGGCCTACCGGAATCCGCGCCACTTCACGGTCGGTCGCGGTGTCGATCACCGAGAGGTCGTTGCTCACGAGGTTGGTGATGTAGGCCGTTTTCCCGTTCGCGGCGACCACCACGCCATGCGGCGCCTGGCCGACCGGGATGGTCTTGACGACTTGTCGGGTGTCGAGGTCGATCTTGTAAACGACGTTGCCCACCGGTTGCTCGAAATAGAAGCCCTGGTCCGCGAGATAGACGTAGCGGGAATCGGGCGTCGGGTACAGTTGCAGCGGTCCCTTGGCGGCGGCGGGCAATTCGGCGAACGACAGCGCCTGGCTGGCCACATCGACGATCGCCAGGCGTTTGGTGTTGAAGACGCTTGCCAGCGCCGTCCGGCCATCAGGCGTCACGCCGGCCTGGACCGCCGCGCCGCCGAGGGGCACATAGCGCATGCCGCCGGACCGCGTATCCAGGACGCCCAGCGTCCCGCCCTCCAGCATGGCGACATAGCCGCTGCCGCCGTCCGGCGACAGCCGGAGGCCATGCGGCCCTTGCTCCTTCACGCCCGTAAACCCTTGAATCGCATAGCTGCCGGTGTCGATCCGGTAAATCCGCTGTTGATTTTGCGCATTCACGAACGCGGTGTGGCCATCGGGCGTCACCACGACATGCGACAGATGGGCCATGGGCGCGATGCCGATGCGCCGCTGGATGGTATCCGTCGCCGGGTCGATCACGATCACCTGGTCCAGGGCCGGGGCGCCCCGATCCGCGTCGCCCTGGTCATGCCCGTGATGGCCTTGCCGGTTGGCGGTCACCCAGACCGACTGGCCGTTCGGCGCCACCTGGACGTTATGCGGCGCCAGCACGGCGGACTCCCCGTCGAGGGTTTCCGTCAGGTCGATTTGGCGGATCACTTGCCGGCTGTGGGTATCGAGGACCGCAATCTTGCCCTCGCCCTCCAGGGCTATATAGGCCTTTTCCGGGGGTTCGGCCGCCGGCGCGGTCAGCGCGGCTGTCATGAGAGCGGTACCCGTCAGGGCGCGCAGCTTGGTCTTGATGTTCATGGGGTCTTTGGGTTGGATAGCGGAAAGGTTCAGCGCTGACGCACCACTTGGTAAGGCCGGTTCAGGTACCCGAGTGGCGCGCTCCAGATATGCACCAGCCGGCTGAAGGGGAAGATCACGAAGAGGGTCATGCCGAGTATCAGGTGCAGCTTGAACACCCAACTGACGTTAGCCACCTGGTCCGCCGCCCCGGCCCGGAAGGTGACGATGCGTTGCGCCCATTCCGCCAGAAGCAGCATATTGCCGCCGTCAAGATGGAACAGCGACACCGGCAGCGTGAGCAGCCCCAACACCAGTTGCGCCATCAGCAGATACAGCAGGACGATATCCATGCGGCTACTGGTCGCCCGGATGCGCGGGTCGTTCAACCGGCGGCGCAGGAGGATCAGCAGACCGTAGAAGCACAATCCACCGAAAATTCCCCCGGCAATCATGGCCATCAACTGCTTGGCCGAGGTCGAGAGCCCGAGAGTGTGGTATACGGCAGGCGGAGTCAGCAGGCCAAAGAAATGCCCGAGGAACAGTAACAGGATGCCGGTGTGGAAATAGGCGCTGCCTCTGCGCAGCTCGCGGGCGCCGAGCAACTGGCTGGAGCTGCTTTTCCAGGAAAATTGGTCTCGCTCGAAGCGGATCAGGCTGCCCACTAGGAAAACCGACCCCGCTATATAGGGGTAAATGCCGAAGAACAGGGAATCGAAATAGGACATGGTTGTGGCTCCGTTAGCGTGAGAGTCGCGCGGGAGGCGCGCTCCAAATCTCCCTCTCCCAGCGGGAGAGGGCGGGGTGAGGGAGAACGGTCATGGCGTCCGCTTCTTTCATATCCGTGGGGTGGCGGGCGCCATGACCGTTAGGCAAGGTCGGCTTGGCGTGGGGTGATCTTGACGGGTTGTGCTCCACTCCGCGCGGTCCCGCAAGCCGCGGCCGGCGCCATGAAGGAGACGGCTTCCTCGGCCCAGATGGCGTCCATCCGGACGAGCGTATCGTCCGGTCCCTCGGCGGCGACGGCGGCCTGGATGGCGGCCAGTTCCGTTGGCTCACCGAGCAGATTGGAGAGGGCGTCGAACACCGCGCGGTATGGGTTCCGGCGTTCGGCCAGGCGTGCGCCGAGGAGTCCCAGGACCGGCGCGGCGTCGAGCAACTGGCCCAGGGCGGTTTCGGCGGGGAGCAGCGAGAGGAATTCCAGCAGCAGGGGCAGGTAGTCGGGCAGTTCCCGGGCGGCCAGCGCATAGCCGTGGGCGTCGTAGAGTTGGAGCAGATCGACCATCGCCTGGCCGCGATCACGCGACTCGCCATGGACATGCTCGAAGAGGTGCAGCGAGAGCGACCGGCCCCGGTCGAATGATTCCACATAGCGCTGTTGCAGTGTGACGAGGTCGGTTTGCCCCAGTTCCCCGAGCAGTTTGCCTAGCGCCGCCCGATTAGCGGGGTCGAGCCGACGTTCCGCGCCGATCAGGGTGGCCAGTTCCGGGAGCGCCGCGATCAGGTCGGCCGTCGGATAGCACAAGAGCGCGGACAACGCTTTCAGGATGCGCATGGCCTTACTCCTTGCGTTCCAGGGTGACGCGAATCGGGAATGCCTTGCGCTCGGTCAGCGACTTGCCACCGAAGAGGTTGGGCTTGCCGGGACCCTCGGCACAGCCGTTACCGAAGCTGAAGCCACAGCCGCCCCGCTCGCCATAGGCGTCGAAGGTGTCGCTGGCGTATTCGCGATGGCTGGTCGGAATGACGAAGCGGTCTTCGTAGTTGGCGATGGCGAGATAGCGGTACATCGCTTCGACTTCGGCTTCCGTCAGACCGACGCTGTCGAGGAGCGCCTTGTCGGTCACGCCATCGAGCCGTTGCCGGCGATAAAACGCCCGCATGGCCAGCATGCGCTCCAGAGCCAGCGCGACCGGGGCTTCGTCGCCAGCGGTCAGCAGATTGGCGAGATAGCGCAGCGGAATGCGGAGCGCGTGTACATCGGGGATTTCGCCGTTCTGGCCCAGTTCGCCGCTGTCCGCCGCCGACTGGATGGGCGAGAGGGGCGGGACGTACCAGACCATCGGCAGGGTGCGGAATTCGGGATGCAGCGGGAAGGCCAGTTTCCAGTCCATCGCCAACTTGTAGACGGGCGATTCCCTGGCGGCCTCCAGCCAGGCTTCGGGGATGCCCGCTGCCCGGGCCGCCGCCTGGACCGTTGCGTCGTGTGGGTCGAGGAAGATGTCCAGTTGGGCCTGATAAAGGTCTTGCTCCGCCGCGACGCTGGCCGACTGTTCGATGCGGTCGGCGTCGTACAAGAGGACGCCGAGATAGCGGATCCGCCCGACGCAGGTTTCCGAGCAGACGGTCGGCTCGCCGGCCTCGATGCGCGGATAGCAGAAGATGCACTTCTCGGACTTGCCGGTCTGCCAGTTGTAATAAATCTTCTTGTATGGACAACCGGATACACACATCCGCCAGCCCCGGCATTGATCCTGGTCGATCAGCACGATGCCGTCTTCCTCGCGCTTGTAGATCGCGCCGGACGGGCAGGACGCCACACAGCTCGGATTCAGGCAGTGCTCGCACAGGCGCGGCAGGTACATCATGAAGGTGTTTTCGAACTGGCCGTAGATATCTTTCTGCACGGCCTCGAAATTGACATCGCGCGCCCGCGATTCGAACTCGGTGCCGAGGATTTCCTCCCAGTTCGGTCCGCCGGCGATTTTTTCCATCCGCTGACCGGTAATCGCCGAGCGGGGTCGGGCGGTGGGCATGGCCTCGGTTTTAGGCGCATTCTGCAAGTGGGCATAGTCGAAATCGAACGGTTCGTAGTAGTCGTCGATCTCCGGCAGGTCCGGATTGGCGAAAATATTCGAGAGAATCTTGCGTCGCCCGCCCGCCTTGGGTTCGATCTTTCCGTCGGCCCGGCGGACCCATCCGCCATTCCAGCGGTCCTGGTTTTCCCATTCATTGGGGAAGCCGATGCCCGGCTTGGTTTCGACGTTGTTGAACCAGGCGTATTCGACGCCCTCGCGGGAGGTCCAGACGTTCTTGCAGGTGACGCTGCAGGTGTGGCAGCCGATGCATTTGTCGAGATTCAGCACCATGCCGATTTGCGCGCGAACTCTCATGATGTGGCCTCCTCCGGGGTGGCTTGGATGGTGGCGGGGGTATCGTCCAGCCAGTCGATCCGGTTCATGCGGCGCACGATCACGAATTCGTCGCGGTTGCTGCCGACCGTGCCGTAGTAATTGAAGCCGTAGCTCTGCTGGGCGTAGCCGCCGATCATGTGGGTCGGCTTGATGGTCGCCCGCGTGACGGAGTTATGGATGCCACCCCGGGTTCCGGTAATTTCCGAACCCGGCACGTTCACGATTTTTTCCTGGGCGTGGTACATCATGGTCATGCCCTCGGGCACGCGCTGGCTCACCACGGCCCGGGCCGTCAGCGCGCCGTTGAGGTTGAAGACCTCGACCCAGTCGTTGTCACGGATGCCCGCCGCCGCCGCGTCCTTTTCGCTCAGCCAGACGATCGGTCCGCCCCGCGACAGGGTCAGCATGAGGAGGTTATCGGTATAGGTGCTGTGGATGCCCCATTTCTGATGCGGCGTGATGAAGTTCAGCACGATCTCCGGCTGGCCGTTCGGCTGCCGCCCCCGGATGGCCTCCACGGAACGGGTATCGACCGGCGGCTTGTAGACGCACAGGGTCTCACCGAAGGCGCGCATCCAGGCGTGGTCCTGGTAGAACTGCTGGCGACCGGTCAGTGTGCGCCAGGGGATGCGTTCATGGACGTTGGTGTAGCCCGCGTTGTAGGAGACGTGCTCCGATTCCAGCCCGCTCCAGGTCGGCGAGGAGATGATCTTACGCGGCTGCGCCTGCACGTCGCGGAAGCGGATCTTGTCGTCCTCGCGCGGCCGGGCCAGGTGGGCATGCTCGCGGCCCGTGATCCTGCCCAGCGCCTCCCAGGCCTTGACGGCGACCTGGCCGTTGGTTTCCGGCGCCAGCATCAGTATCACCTCGGCGGCGTCGATGTCGGTCTCGATGCGCGGCAATCCCTGGCTGACGCCGACCTCGGTCACGATCCGGTTCAGTCCGGCGAGTTGCCGGACCTCGGCCTCGGTGTTCCAGGCGATGCCCTTGCCGCCATTGCCGATTTGAGTCATGAGCGGCCCGAGCGCGGTGAACATCCGGTAGGTGTTCGGATAATCGCGCTCGACCACGGTCAGGTTGGGCAGGGTCTTGCCCGGCACGGGCTCGCACTCGCCTCGCTTCCAGTCCTTCACGTCCAGCGCCTGAGCCAGCTCCGAGGGCGTGTCATGCAGGGTCGGCGTCAGCACCAGATCCTGTTCCACGCCCAGATGGCCGGGGGCCAGTTCCGAGAAGCGGCGGGCGATGCCTTTGTAGATATCCCAGTCGCTGCGCGACTCCCAGGCCGGGTCCACCGCCTTGGAGAGCGGGTGGATGAAGGGGTGCATGTCCGAGGTGTTGAGATCGTTCTTCTCGTACCAGGTCGCCGTCGGCAGCACGATGTCCGAATACATGCAGGTCGTGGACATGCGGAAATCCAGGGTGACCAGAAGGTCCAGCTTGCCTTCCGGCGCGGGGTCATGCCAGACGACCTCCTCCGGTTTCATCCCGCCTTCCTGACCGAGATCCTTCCCCCGCACCCCGTGTGTCGTGCCCAGCAGGTGTTTCAGGAAATACTCATGGCCCTTGCCGGAGGAACCTAGAAGGTTGGAGCGCCAGACGAACAGGTTGCGCGGGAAGTTGTTCGGGTGGTCCGGGTCCTCGCAGGCGAAGCGCAGCGCGCCGCCGCGGAGCTGTTCCAGCGCGTATTCGGCCGGAGGCTGGCCGGCCGCGGCGGCTTGTCGGCACACTTCCAGCGGGTTCATGCCGAGTTGCGGGGCGGAGGGCAGCCAGCCCATGCGCTCGGCGCGCACGTTGTAGTCGATCAGGCTGCCGGTCCACTCCTTCGGGTCGGCCAGTGGCGAGAGGATGTCCTGGACCCGCAACTGCTCGTAGCGCCACTGGTCGGTATGACTGTAGAAGAACGAGGTGCTGTTCATCTGCCGGGGCGGGCGGCGCCAGTCCAGCGCGAAGGCCAGCGGCAGCCAGCCGGTCTGTGGCCGGAGCTTCTCCTGCCCCACATAGTGCGCCCAGCCGCCGCCGGACTGACCGACGCAGCCGCATAGCATGAGCATGTTGATGATGCCCCGGTAATTCATGTCCATGTGGTACCAGTGGTTCAGCCCCGCGCCCAGGATCACCATGGACTGGCCGCGGGTCCGGGCGGCGTTGCTGGCGAACTGGCGGGCCACGGTAATGACCTCGCGGCGTGGCACGCCGGTGATGCGTTCCTGCCAGGCCGGGGTGTAGGGCGCGTCATCGTCGTAGGAGCTGGCGACATTCCCGCCGCCAAGGCCACGATCGATGCCGTAATTCGCCGCCATCAGGTCGAATACCGTGGCGACGAGAGCGGTCTCGCCATTCGCCAGCGTGATCCGCCGCACCGGGAGCTGGCGGTACTGGACGGAGTCATGGTCGGTATGGGTGAAATGTTCATGCCGGCCGCCGCCAAAATAGGGGAACGCCACCGCGACCAGCTCGTCCCGCGTATCGATCAGGCTCAGGCGCAGGTGGATGGCGGCCCCGTCGGCGGATTTTTGCTCCAGGTTCCACTGGCCCGCCGACCCGCCCCAGCGGAAGCCGATGGACCCTTGTGGCGCGACAATCGCGCCGCCGATCTGGTCATAGGCGAGGGTTTTCCATTCCGGCCGGTGGTCTTGGCCCAGTGCGCCGTCAAGGTCGGCGGCGCGCAGGAAGCGCTCCGGCGCATAGCCCGCGCCATGCGGGACCAACCGCACCAGGCAGGGCAGGTCGGTGTTTTCCCGGACGTACTCGGTGAAATAGGGGTCCGGGTTGTCGAGATGGAATTCCTTGAGGATGACATGACCGAAGGCCATCGCCAGCGCGGCGTCGGTACCCTGCTTGGGATGCAGCCAGAGGTCGGCGAACTTGGAGGCTTCGCTGTAATCGGGGCAGATGACCACGCTCTTCGCGCCCCGATAGCGCACCTCGGTGTAGAAATGGGCGTCGGGGGTGCGGGTCTGCGGGACATTGGAGCCCCAGAGGATCAGAAATGTCGCGTTGTACCAGTCGGCGGATTCGGGCACGTCGGTCTGCTCGCCCCAGGTCTGCGGCGAGGCCGGCGGCAGGTCGCAGTACCAGTCGTAGAAGCTCATGCAGGCGCCGCCGATCAGCGACAGATAGCGGGAGCCGGCGGCGTAGGACACCATGGACATGGCCGGAATCGGCGAGAAGCCGATGATGCGGTCCGGTCCGTAGGTCTTCGCGGTATAGAGATTGGCGGCGGCGATGATCTCGTTGACCTCGTCCCAGTCCGCGCGGATAAAGCCGCCCAGGCCGCGTCGGGATTTATAGCTCGTGGCCTTGCCGGCGTCCTCGACGATGGAGGCCCAGGCTTCGACCGGTTCCAGCGTCGCGCGGGCCGCCCGCCACAGTTCCGCCAGTTCGCCACGCAGCAGCGGATATTTCAACCGGTTGGCGCTGTAGAGATACCAGGAATAGCTGGCCCCGCGGGCGCAGCCGCGCGGTTCGTGATCCGGCAGTTCGGGGCGGGTGCGCGGGTAGTCGGTCTGTTGGGTTTCCCAGGTCACCAGACCGTTCTTGACATAGATTTTCCAACTGCACGAGCCGGTGCAATTGACGCCATGGGTGGAGCGCACCACCTTGTCATGCTGCCAGCGCGCCCGGTAGCCGTTCTCCCAGGAACGGTCCTCGTTGGTGACCATGCCGTGACTACCGGCAAAGGCGCCCACCTTTTTCTTGAAGAACAACAATCGGTCGAGAAAATGGCTCATCGGTTTATCTCTTGCGTGACAACGAATCGGTCCAGGCGGCGCTCAGCAGGGCATTTCCGCGTGTCGGCGGGCGTAGTACCACCAAGTCAGGGCGATGCAACTGAGGTAAAACGCCATGAAGGCATACAGCGCCGCCTCGGGGCCGCCGGTGGCGGCGATGGAGGTGCCGAAACTCTTCGGGATGAAGAACGCGCCATAGGCGGCGATGGCCGAATTGAAACCCAGCACGGCGGCCGATTCCTTGGCGGCGTCGCGGCGGGCCTGGCTCAGGGCGGCGTCCGAAGCGTCCTTGAGCGACCGTTGGTGCGCCGTCAGGAAAATCACCGGGATCATCCGGAAGGTCGAGCCGTTGCCGATGCCGGTGGTAAAGAACAGCAGCATGAAGGCCAACAGGAACCCCCAGAAATTGCCTCCCGCACCGTGCGTGGGCAGACAGGACAGCACCGTCAGAACCCCCGCGCTCATCAGGACGAAATTCCAGAGCGTGACCCGCGCGCCGCCCAGTTGGTCGGCCAGCCAGCCGCCCACGGGCCGGACCAGCGCGCCGACCAGCGGTCCGAGGAAGGCGTAGCGGGTGGCGTCGACGGCGGGGAACTGGGTCTTGATCAGCAAGGGCAGGCCCGCCGAGTAGCCGATGAAAGAGCCGAAGGTGCCGGTGTAGAGCCAGGACATCAGCCAGTTGTGCTTGCGCTTGAAGATCACCATCTGGTCCTTGAAGGTGGCCCTGGCCGAGTCGATGTCGTTCATGCCGAACCAGGCGGCGATGGCGGTGACCACGATGAAGGGCGCCCAGATGAAGGCGGCGTTCTGCAGCCAGACCTGTTTTGTGACCCCACCCTGCAGCAGGGTTTGCGGTTCGCCGCCCAAGCCGCCGAACAGATCCGCCATGATGGCCAGCGGCACGACGAACTGTACCGTGCTGACGCCGAGATTGCCCAGCCCGGCATTGAGTCCAAGCGCCATACCTTTCTGCGACTGCGGGTAGAAGAAGCTGATGTTGGCCATGCTGGAGGCGAAATTGCCGCCGCCGAGGCCGCAGAGCAGCGAGAGGATCAGCATCACCAGATAGGGGGTCTCCGGGTTCTGCACCGCGAAACCGATCCACAGGGACGGCAACAGCAACGAAGCGGTCGCCAGCGTCGTCCAGCGCCGGCCGCCGAAGATCGGCACCATGAAGGAGTAGAAAATCCGCAGGGTCGCCCCGGACAGCCCCGGCATCGCCGCGAGCCAGAACAACTGGTTGGTGTCGTAGGGGAAGCCGGCGCCCGGCAGGTTGATCACCACAACGCTCCAGACCATCCAGACCGCAAACGACAGCAGCAGGGCGGGTATGGAAATCCACAGGTTGCGCCGGGCGATGCGCTTGCCGCTACGCTCCCAGAAATCCGAATTTTCCGGTTCCCATTCGGTCAACAGCCGGGGCGCCGGGTGGGGGAGTTCCGGTAGGTAGTGCGCGATGGTTGCCAAGCCATGCAGAATCTTGCGCTCGGTGTGCTGGATGGCGAAGTGCATCCAAAGTAGTGCGATCATGGCCACGACGAACAGCAACATGAAGCAACTGCTCCAGATGCCGATGACATCGTTCAGCATGCCGAAGGTCAGCGGCAGCAGGAAGCCGCCCAGGCCGCCGATCATGCCGACGACGCCCCCGACCGAACCGACGTTGTCCGGGTAATAGACGGCGATGTGCTTGTAGACCGCCGCCTTGCCCAGTGACATGAAGACGCCGAGCACGAAAATCAGCGCGACGAAGCCGGCCGGCCCGATCGCCAGAGTGAAGGTGATGGGCCCACGCGCGCCATGGACCAGATAGTCGGTAGGCGGGTAGGACAGGAGGAAGGTAATGGCCGCCGACACACCGAGAGTCCAATACATGATGGTCCGCGCGCCGATTCGGTCGGACAGCCAGCCGCCAAAGGCGCGGAACAGGCTGCCGGGGATGGAATACATCGCGCCCAGCATGCCGGCGGTCTGGATATCCATCGCGTAGGCGCCCACCAGATAGCGTGGCAGCCACAACGCCAGGGCGACGAAGCCGCCGAACACGAAGAAATAGTAGAGACAGAAACGCCAGACCTGAATGTCCTTCAGCGGCTGCAACTGATCGAGGAACGGGGTAGCGGCCCGACCCTGAGTTCGCCGGTCGCGCAGGACCGGGTCGTCCTCCGCCGCAAACCAGAACACAACGCCCATCACCGCGATGACGGCGGCCCAGATCAGGGCCACGGTCCGCCAGCCATAGGCGACGAGAATGAAGGGCGCGGTGAACTTGGTGAGCGCCGCGCCGACGTTGCCCACGCCGAAGATGCCCAGCGCGAAGCCTTGGCGCGCCGTGGAAAACCAGCGCGAGACATAGGCGATGCCCACCGCGAACGAGCCTCCGGCGACGCCGACGCCCAGAGCGGCGACCAGATAACCGGTGTAGGTGTCGGCAAAGGTCAGCAGGAACGTCGCCAACGCGGCCGAGAGCATCAGCGCGGAATAGAGAATCCGTCCCCCGTATTGGTCGGTCCAGACCCCCAGGGTCAGCCGGATCAGCGATCCGGTCAGGATGGGCGTACCGAGCAGCAGGCCAAATTCGGTTTCGTTGAGGCCCAGTTCCTTCTGGATTTGCACGCCGATGATGGAAAAGATCGTCCAGACCGCGAAGCAGATCGTGAAGGCGACGGTACTGAGGATCAGGGCGCGCTGTTGGCGGCTGGCGGCAATGATGGCTTCCATGACGAATCGTTCCAGTTATTACAGTTTATGTGTATCGATAGGTTGACTGGATCGGCGGGGCGCGGCCACCGAACCCGGACTCACGGAGACGGGTCATCATGGGGGCGGGATGAAACCCGCTCGCTCGTGAGCAATTCTTACCGTGGGTGGAACCGCTTTTTCCTAGTTTTTAGGGTCACCGTCCCCGGCTTTAATCAGACCTAACGCACCTTTGCCGACATAATTAAACGCATGAGTGACCATCGGATAAAGTCCATCTTCGGCGGTGGTAAATTCCACAATTGCTCCTTGCGCCGGCGCTAAATCGACGGCTTGCGAACCATAATGGCCTTTATTTCCTGGAGTGAGCTCCATACCTTCTTTAATGACACGGTTAAAGATAGTGCCGACGATGTGAAATGAGTTGTCCTCATTCGGACCGGCATTCAGGACATACATCCTTACTTTTTTCCCAGTACCCACCTCGATCGGATGATCTTTATACTGATTGGCAAACCCATTAAACACCACATAATCGGGTTTATGCTCCGTGGCTTTATGTAGATCGGTGTTATGGCCTTGTTCACCCAGGTAAAACTCACTCTGGACAATCGCAAACTCGTGATCGACCTTCGGTAAACCTTCGGCGGGTTCCACGATCACCATGCCGTACATGCCGCTGGCGATGTGGTGCAGGGCGGGATTCGAGCCGCAGTGATACATCCATACCCCGGCATAATCGGCGCGCCATTCATACAGTTTGTTTTCGCCTGGGTTAATGCTGGTCATTTCATCATTCCAGGCCACTTGACTGGCATGAAAGTCCACTGAATGCTGCAATTGGTTGGTGGATGGATTTTCCAGATGTACCCGTACGGTATCGCCTACCCGTATATGCAACACTGGCCCCGGGACTTGACCGTTAAATGTCCACAGGTTTTGGGATATTCCTGGAGCGACGAAAGTTTGTTTTTCGTTTGCAGTCAGATAGATGTCATGAACTTTGCCTGCTTTCAGCGGCGGCGCTTTAGGGTCACTTACCGTATAGTTCGCAGCCGGTTTTGCTTGATTTTGTTTGGCGCTACCAACAGGCTTGGCGGATGGAGGATCTTCATTATTGACCACCAC
>Ga0194120_10007552_pt1 | contig 14799 bp, 11 predicted proteins | sample TA2MahCa65mmetaG_FD_148642 | JGI IMG/M metagenome (GOLD analysis project Ga0194120, IMG submission 148642) | Freshwater microbial communities from Lake Tanganyika, Tanzania - TA2015019 Mahale Deep Cast 65m | ecosystem: Environmental > Aquatic > Freshwater > Lake | place: Tanzania: Lake... | reverse complement strand
CTGACGGGCTGCCGGAGATCACAAAGGTGACGAAGTTGGCCAACCCATCGGTCCCGTTGCCCGAGTTCAGGCAGTAGCGATCCTGTCCGTCGTCGGCGACGATGAAGTCAAGCTTGCCATCGCCGTTCAGGTCGTCGACCCCGAGTCCGTACGGGGCGAGTCCTGGATAGACGATGTCCTTCGTCCACGCCGAGCCTGTTGCGTTGGGGTAGAAGATCGCGATGTCCTGTCCAGTCGTCAGCGTGTTCACGCGGACCACATCGGGACGACCGTCTTGATTGATGTCGCCCGGCTCGCACATGTTTCCGAACTCGCTGGCGAGCTGCGACGCGGTCATTCGTGTGGTGCCGGAGTCGGTGAAGTAGCCTGGATTCGCGGCACCCTGATTGATGAGGAGCCGGTTGTCATAGTCCTTCGTCGGGTCTTCGGCGGGGGACTGCTGGCACTCGCCCGTGTCCGCGGTATCACCGTCAGAGTTCAGGTCGTAGCAAATCGTCTGGCCGGACGTTTCGGGAGTGTCGTAGTCGACGAAGTAAATGTCGACGAACCCGTCGCCGGTGTAGTCCGCCACGGCCGCATCGCACGCGCGTGGGTTCGCCGTCACGCCAGTCTTGCTGACAAGGGTGGGGATGCGGTTGTCCTCGAAGCGGAAGCCTTGCCACTGGCCCTGCGCGTTGTTGCCCAAGTTTCGATAGACGCGCGGCTGACCAAGCATCGTGCTGACATGGTCGCTCATCGTCGTCACAGTGATCAGGTCGAGCCAACCATCGTTGTCCACGTCAAAGGCCTCGACATCACGGTCGTTGGCGGCGTCAAGCATGCCCAGCGATCCGACTGCATCCGCAGCGGCGCCAAACTCCGGCGTGCGATCGACCAACACGCCGCCTTCATTCATGAAGAGGATGTCGCGGAATCCGCCCTGGACTGAACCTGGGAACTTGCGCATGCACGCCAGATCGAGGTCGCCATCTCGATCGAAGTCAGCGACGCAGAAATCGTGCTCCAGGTTCGTGTTCACGATGAGCGAAGCACTCGCGACCATGCGGGTCGACGTCTGCTTCTGAAAGGTCGACCACTGTGCGCTTGCCGTTGCTGTCACAAGCGCGGCGAGCGCGATGCTGGTGTGCTTCATGTCGTCTCCTGAACGAACATTCGGGTCATCGGATCGGGCGAAGATTCAAGGATACGCGACTCATCCGCAGGAGCCCCAGCCGGCGAGCAGGGTGCCCAGATCGACGCCGTTGGTCACGCCGTCGCCGTTCGTGTCGGCTTGATCCGTGCCCCAGGCGGCGAGCAGGATCGCAAGATCCGCCCCGTTGCGCTGGCCGTCGGCGTTGAAGTCAGCGACGCAACCAACGCAATCGTCAGGCGTCAAGTTGCCGTCGAGATCGGGTGCGCCGAGCAGGATCTCCATCAGATCAGACTGGCCGTCGCCGTCGCAGTCGGCAGTGCCCTGCGCGCCTTCGTAGGCCTGCATGAATGCATGCGCATCAACCATGTTGATGAGTCCGTCCTGATTGATGTCTGCCACGCCGCAGTTGGTGTCCGGTGATGCCGACCCAGTCGCGAAGCACGCTTGGAACAGCGGAAAGTCGAGGGAGTCGACCAGATGATCCGGCTCCAGGTCGAACTCGAGCTTGCCAAGTGAACCCAAGAACGAGATCAATTGGGCCTTCTGCGTTCCGCCGAGTGCCATGAAGGCCGCAGCGCTTGCCGCGCCCTCGCCGAATGGCCCGTGAAGTTCGATCGCCTTCGTGACGCGCGTGGCGAACGTGCCGCCGGCAGCGGCGCCGGTGTGCAGCATCGGGTCGCGCGTGCGCAGATTCCATAAGACCGGAGTGCGCATTTCGCTTTCGTCTGCATCACCCTGCTGGACGCCGTCGCCAAGGCCACCCATGTTGTGCAGGAGGAAGTCGCTGTAGGGCTTGATCGCCATGTTGCGGATCGCGGTCTCGAGCGATGGTGAGTCTGAAGTCGTCCAATCGCGGACATGGCATGCGTTGCAGCCGATCGCGTTGAAGACCGCTTCGCCGGTCATGCCGCTCTTGGGCGTCTGCGGCGGTTGGGCCAAGTAGCGCTGGAAGTGCGTCACGCGGTCGATGAAGCGGAAGCCCTCGGAATCGGGGGCATCCTCGGGGTCCGCGACGGCATCGCACTGTGTGAGAATGGCCGTATTGCCGTTGGGCGCGTTCTCAACAGGAACGAGGTCGTTCGTCAGGCCCATCTCATTCCGCGAGGCGTCGCCCGAGAAACTCAGCGTGCTCGCGACTTGGGCCTTCCAGCCGAACCGACCAGCGCGAAGCGGACCCGTGGGATCTTCAAGCAAGTGGACCCAGTGAACTCGACCGGAGATGCCGTCTCCGTTGGAGTCGGTCCCATCAGCATTCGCAGCGATCGCCGCGTCGGGGATCGCCTCAATCAAGCCGAACGCCAACGACGAGTTCGTGATGCGCTGGACGAACACGGTGGCTTCCGGTGGGACGACTTCGGCGCAACCGGGCGAGATCGCCAACGACTGCAGGAGCGACTGCGTCTCGCCAGGGAGCAGCATGAACTCACCCTTGTCCTCAATCCCGTAGTGGTGGACCGCGATGCTGCCCCAGCCGCCGATCGGATTGGTGTGGCAACTGACGCAGTTGCTCTTGTTCATGATGGGCCCAAGACCGCCGGCGATCGTGACGGGCGTCGAGTACGCCTCGTGGCCGGCCCAAAAGAGTTCGAGTTGGGCAGGGGTCAGCCCGTCGAGCGGGGCGCCCGCCTTGGGTTGAAGCGCCACTTGCGCGTTGGCGAAGGGCGCGACGGCCAAAAGCGTGACAACGGGGAGCATCGTGGGTCGCATGGATCGGGCCTTACTCTGAGTCGTCAGTGTGTCGGGCAGCATCAAGAACACCTTCAGGCGACCCACCAAACGAGGGTCGCCGAAGGGGCCTTCCAAGTTCGCAGGGAAGGACGGTCGCGGGATACCCCATGACTATTCACCCGGGGCATCGGTCGGGCAAGCCGAAGGGGATGGCTTGCGGCGAAAAATAGCCCGATCCCACCGGAATTTTGCTCCGTAGGATGGGCTCATGCGCGCCTGGCTCACCACGCTCCTTGCGGTCATCGCCGGCTGCTCAGACCCGGCGGACGACCGAGGTGGGGTCCCGGCAGCGGGCACGCCGAACCAGGTTGCGCCCGAACCATCGTCTTCGGCCGACTCCGTGACCGACCAGCCACTGCCGCCGCCCGGGGATGACCGTGCGCGCGTGGCGCTTCAGCTCATCGCTCGCAACCATCCCGAGCAAGCCGAGCCCGTGGCGCGCGCACTTCGATCGGCGTACCCCGACCAGCCGCGCGCGGCGTTCGTGCTCGCGCTCAGTTTGCACAAGCAGAAGCGGTATGGCGACGCAGTGCCGTACTTCGAAGAGGCGCTCGCGGGCGCGAACGCAATCGACTCCGCTCAGCGAGCGCAACAGTTCCCCGAGCATGTGCATGTCGCGCACTTCTTGGGTTGGGCGCGTTACTACACCGGCGACCTCGATGGCGCGCGCGGCGCGTTCGCGTCGCATGTGGCCGCGGTGCCGACTGCGGGCGATTCGTGGTACGGCATCGCCGTCGTCGAGATCGATGAGGACCAGATCGATGCCGCCGCCGCAGCACTCGAGCGCGCGTTGGCCTGTCTGCCCGATGCGGAGCGCGCAGAGGACTCGCGCAGTCGGGATCGCGGAAAGGTCTTGGCGCGTCAGGGCGACTTGGCACTGCGCGCAGACCGAACGCAGGACGCGGTCGACCTGTATCGCCGCGCACTGCGAGCGTGGCCTGATCACTACGAAGTCTGGGCCAAGGTCGCGCGCTGTTACGACCGACTTGGCGACACCACCGCCGCCGACCGCGCACGCGTCGAAGAACTCAACGCTCGTGAACGCGTGGGCCGCATCCTGGACGGGCCGAAGGGATCGACACCGTGATGTCGGGATTCATGGTGGTGCCCGCGATGGTCGTGCGCGCGATCGTAGTGTGCAGCGTGCTGCACGGGCCGTGCATGGCGCAGGCACCGGCCCCAGCCGAGCCCGCACGGACGATCGGTTTCACTGATGTCACGGCTGCCAGCGGCGTTCACGCTTCCATGACCAGCGGCGTGCAGCCGAGTTCGCACATCTTGGAAGTGAAGGGCGGCGGTCTTGCGCTGATCGATCTCGATGACGACGGCGACCTTGATCTCTTCATGCCCAACGGCGCCACGCTCGTCGATCCCACGCGGGGACCCGGAGCTCGACTGTGGCGCAATGATGGCGGACTCCGGTTCACCGACATCACCGAAGCGAGCGGCATCACGCACCGCGGCTGGTCGTTCGGCGTGGCAGCAGGCGACATCGACGGCGATCGCCGCGACGACCTGTTCATCGCGTGCTTCGGACGCAATGCGCTCTGGCTCAATCGCGGCGGAGGACGCTTCGAGGACGCCACGGACGCGTGGGGTGCGGCTGGTCCAGGCGGTTGGAGCACCGGATGCGCGCTCGCGGACCTCGATGGTGACTCTGACCTCGATCTGTACATCGCTCGCTATCTCAGCGTCGACCCGGCCAAGCCGCTTGCTCCTGCGATGTTCAAGGGCCAGCCCGTGATCAACGGCCCCAAGGGTCTGGCGCCGCTGGGCGATGTCGTCCTTCGAAACGATGGCGATCATTTCACGGATGTGACCGCGCCGAGCGGTGTCGGCGCAGTTCCCCCAGGATTCGGACTCAATGTGATCGCGTGCGATGTCACGGGCGACGGGCTCATGGATCTTTTCGTGGGTAACGACTCGAGCGGCAATCACTTGCTCGTCAATGAGGGCAACTTCAAGTTTTCCGAACGCGCACGCCACCTTGGCTGCCGCACCAACCTTGAAGGCATCGAGCAGGCCACCATGGGAGTTGCGCTGGGGGATCTCGATGGGAACGGGCGCCCGGATCTGCACACGACCGTCTTCTCAAGCGATACGAACTCACTGTTCCTCAATCGCGCCGATGGTTTCTGGGATGATCGGACGAGCCAGTTCGGCACCGGTGCGCCATCACGATCGCTGTGTGGATGGGCCACCATCCTTGCTGACCTTGACCATGACGGCGACGAGGATCTGTTCACCGTCAACGGCCACGTCTATCCCAACGCGACGAAGGCCGCATTCGATTCCGAGTATCTGCAGCCACGGCTCGTCTTGGAGCGAAAGGGCAACCGGTTCTCGCCGCTACGCAGTGATGCGGCGTGGCTGAGTGAACCGCACCGGGATCGCACGGCGGTGTTCGGTGATCTCGACGGCGACGGCGATGTGGACGCCGTGATCGGCGAACTCAACGGCCCGCTGCGCGTGTTGCGCAACGACCACGACGGAACGGCGGACTGGCTTGTGGTGAGTTTGCGCGACACACGAGCGAGTTCGCGCAATCATCGCGCGGTGGGAGCCATGATCACGATCGAGCAGGACGGGCTCGTGCAGCGGCGCTGGCTTGCCGGTGGCGGGCCATTCCAATCCACCTTCTCGCCCGATGCCCATGTCGGCTTGCCGGGCAAGGGATCGGTCAAGGTCACGGTGCGCTGGCCGGACGGCTTCGAGCAGGTCGCGATGACCGAACCCGGGCGTCGCTTGGTGCTTGATCGCGGCGCTCCGTGATGACGCGTGATGCCCCGGCGGCGGGGCGCGGCGACAAGGCCCCGCGGGGTCGCCGCTGCGGCACTCGTTCAGTGAATGACGACGACGGTCAGGCGCTTCTCGCCCTTGGGCAGATTCACGCGGACCGTGTCGCCCACGCGAGCCTTCATGAGCGCTTGGCCCATGGGGCCAGTGGAGGTGACTTCGCGGTAGTTCAAGTCGTCCGCATCGGTCAGGCTGCTCACGATCTTGTAGCGATCCTCGCGGCCGGTCGCCTCGTCGCGGATGGTGATCTCGGCGCCCAGGAACACCATGTCGGTGGGCATTTCGGACTGGTCCACGACCTGCACGCCGGCCAACCGCGCTTCGAGTTCGCGGATCTTGGCGTCGTTGATCGACTTGTCTTCGCGCGAGGCGTGGTAGTCGGCGTTTTCGCGCAAGTCGCCCTGGGCTCGTGCCTCGGCGATGCGTTCCACGAGCTGCTTGTCGAGCGCGCGGAGCGACGCCAACTGCGCCTCGAGGCGCTCCTTGTCAGCACGAGTGACCAGTTCCATGACGAAAAGGTAGCCCGACCAGCAGACTCACGCAAGCGTGACGGGACGACGGGACCATGCCAGGGCCGTGCAGAGTGCCGCGGCCGCGATGATGGCCGTTGCCAGCGTGTCGCTCGTCATGGCTTCGTTCACTGGTCCAGGGCTCGGATCGGACAGCGACCAGGCGACCGAGAGCGCGCCCGGCAACGCGCGCGCCACGTTTGGTGCTTGGAATCCCAGCGAGATCCATGGAGCCTCGGGTCCGACCGCGAGCAGCACGATGGCGATGCTCGCAAGCACGCGACGGACCATGCGATCGGTGCGTAAGCCGACCAAGAGCACGCTCGCAGCGATGGCGATCGCGGACATCAAGCTCGCATCCAGAAGCAGCAGTCGATCTCGGCTCCATCCGGAGATCGCGCGCAACGGGAAGATCGTGACATGCACGAGCACCACAATCGTCATGGCGTCGAGCACCACGGTCCTCACGATGGCACCTGGTCGAGTCAGGCTGAGGCGTGCGAGCGGCCATGCCACGACGGCACCGGCGGCCACCATGAGCGTGAAGGTCTGCACCGCGTGCGCCACGCCTGCGCGAGTGGCGGATGATGGCGACACGAAGCCGGTGCTGATCGCCCACGATGCCCCGAGCCAACAGAACGCTGCCAAGACCAGCCAGCGGGGAAGGGGCGTGGTGGTGCGTTTAGCGGGCGCTGGCGCAGTCGACGCGGACATCGATGCTCGTGGGGTGTCCGTAGTCGATGCGCCCGTGCTTGGCATACAAGAACGAAAGGTACTCCAGCTTCTGTCCAGTCGGCACTTCTGCAGGCGATGTAGACGCTGGCGAACGCCCCCACACGATGGTGCTGCCGCCGGTCGTGACCAGTTCCAATGACCCGTCCTTGGCGTGACGACCGACACTGATCGCTGCGACTTGACTTCGCCAAGGCTGCGCGTCAAGGGTCTGGAGCAGATCGATGGCGTCCTTCAGCGCCGTGCCATTCCATGCGCCCGCGACAGGCGGAGTCGGTCCCGCAAGGCCGAGCACGCGCACGAGCGATGGGCCGTCCTTCGCGCGGTAGTCGCGCGCCATGCGGTGACCGCGTGCATCACACAGGTGATCGAGTCCGCCATCCGTGACGAGCGCCGTGGGGGTCGCGTAGGTCGCGATGACCTCGATACCGTCCTGATCGACCAAGCGGACCTGTTCAACCTCTTCGAACCAACCAGTCGACTCGAGGTATCGCTCCAGCGTCTGAAGCATCTCGCGCCCATGACCCGCGGCGACGATCGACTGTGCGGCATCCTCGATCGGCTTCATTTCGGCGGTCGTCATCCAGCGAGGCGCGTTGGGAAAGCGGATGGCGGTTCGTGCCGCCGTTGACCCATACGCGTTGCTGCGCAACCGGGGAAGCACGACGGTGAACATGGTGACGATCACCGCGGCGCATCCGACCCATGCTCCGATGGTCACGACGCGCTCGGCAGTGGCTCGCCAGGATGCTTCGGGTGCCTTAGACGACGACGAACGCGACGACATGAAGGGGACTATCGGCCGATCCCATCAGGACGGGCGAGATTTCAGGGTTGTCGCGATCGTTCGGCGAGCGCAGACTCGACGAGCGTTCGGCAGAGTGCTGGGAAGGGCAGCCCGGCGTGGGCAGCGGCCTTGGGGACCAGGCTCGTGTCGGTCATGCCCGGCATGGTGTTGACTTCGAGCATCCACGGGCCTCGTTCATCGACCATGAAGTCGACGCGCGAGATGTGACGGCAGCCCAGAGCCCGGCAGACCTCGACGGTCGCCGCCTTCGCGCGATCGGCAATGCCCGCCGGCAACTCGGGGTCGAGCACATAGCGCGTGTCCTTGCGCACATACTTTGCTTCGTAGTCGTACAGCCCCTCGGCCGGCACGATCTCCACGATCGGCAGCGCACGGCCGTTCAGCCAACCCACCGTGATCTCGCGGCCGGTGATGAATTCCTCGGCGAGCATGAGGTCGCGCCGGGAAAACGCAGTCGTCAGAGCATGGTCGACCGCCGCGCGGTCCTTGCAGACGAAGAGATCGACGCTGGACCCGTCATTGCTGGGCTTGATGACGACCGGCGGATCAAGGTCAAGCTCGTCGCCTGGGCGAAGGACGCGCGCCCGCGGCGTGGGCACGCCCGCCCGCGCAGCGATCGTCTTCGTGGCGGCCTTGTCCATCGCAAGGCGGGATGCGTTCGAGCCGCAGCCCACGAACGGGCGCCCCGCAGATTCCAACAGTTCCTGAAGCGGTCCGCCCTCGCCCCAGGGTCCATGCAGCACGGGAAACACGACGTCCCCAGGCAGTTGGGCGAGTTCATCGGCGGTCAACGAATCGACCGCTGCCTCGATTACATCAAAGGTGCCGTCATCACGAAGCGCCTGAGCGACACGCCCGCCGCTGCGCAGACTGACCTCGCGCTCAGCATCAGGGCCGCCCTTCAGGACGAGCACGCTGGCTCGACTCATGACCCGTCCCCGTGGCGGCTCCAGAAGACCACTTCAGTCTCAAGGGCAAGCCCCGTTCGGTCGAACACGACGCGCTTGGCGAGTTGCACCAGTTCGCGCAGGTCGTTGGTGCGCGCGCCCGGCTCGCATGTGAAGAAGTTCGCATGCCGATCGCTGATGAACGCCTTGCCCACCCGGTGGCCCTTGAGCCCAGCTTCATCGATCAGTTTCCCCGCGCTGACGCGTTGGTTCTGGGCCGGATCGACTGGGTTCTTGAACATACATCCCGCGGCGCAGTTGGACATCGGTTGGACCGACCTCTTGTAGGCCATGTACTCGTGCACGCGCGCGCGAACGACGACCGGATTCTCTTCGCGCATCGAGAATGTGGCCCACGCAATCACGCCGTCGGGCAGCGTGGCGTGACGGTATGCAAAGTTCAGTTCGCTCTTCGCGTACACGCGCAGTTCGCCGTCAGGGCGAACGATGGCCACCGCATGCACGGCATCGCCGATCTCGCCGTAGCGGCCGCCGGCATTCATGGCGAGCGCGCCGCCGATCTGCGCGGGGATGCCCGTCATGCCCTCGATGCCAGTGAGCCCGCGGCGCGTGCACTCGGTCACCAACTTCATCAGGTCGTGCCCAGCGCCGACCTTCATCAGCTCGATGCCGCCTTCGGTGTTCACTTCGAGCGAGGCGAAGGAGGGATCGGTCAGGCTGATGACCACGCCCTCGACCCCTGCATCATCGACCAACAAGTTCGCGCCCGAACCAAGGACGCGTACGCGGATCTGGTTGTGCAAACAGCGGCGCAAGAGCTCGGCGAGCGCTTCGGGCGAGCGCGGATTGACGAGCGCGTCGGCTCGGCCGCCAATGCCGAACCAAGTCAGCGGCCCCAGCGGAGCATCGGCCTGGACTTGAACATCAAGGTCGCTGAACAGGTTCGTCCAGTGGCGATCCATGGTGGCGCTCACGGTGCGGTCCCGGTGGCCGCGCCGCGGGCCAGCCAATCTCGCCCGATTTCCCACACTGGGCCGGCGCCCATGACGACGACCAGATCGCCGTCCTGAGCAATGCCGTCGAGTCGATCGACGATGCCTTCGAACGATGGGACATGCCACGCTTGTGCGCCGCGGTCGCGCAGCTTGGCGACGAGGTCCGCGCTCGACACGCTCTGTGCGTCCTCGGCGCTGTCGCGCACGAAGTAAATGTCAGGCACGAGCACGATGTCGGCGTGCCCAAACGACTCAGCAAACTCGTTCAGAAGGTGACGCGTGCGGCTGTGTTGATGCGGCTGGAACACGCAGATCAATCGCGTGGGTGACAGTCCTGCACGGATGGCCCGCAGCGTGGCATCAACTTCGGTGGGGTGGTGGCCGTAGTCGTCGTAGACGCGCACCGTGCCGCCAGATGCGAGCGTGCGGTCACCCATGTGCTGGAGCCGACGGTCGACGCCGCCAAAGGTCGACAGGCCCTCTTCGATGCGCGATCGATCGGCACCGACCCAGGTCGCCAGGATGCCTGCCGCGGCGGAATTGAGCACATTGTGGTCGCCAAGCAGTCGGCTCGTCCATCGCAGCAGTTCGGATCCGCGGTGCGAAACGCTGCATTCGCGCGTCTGAGGATCGAACTGCACGCGATAGTCCGCCAGCGCAGCGAAGCCGAAGGAGCTCACGGCGCACGACAGACCCGCGGCCACGCGACGACGATGCGCGCCATCGTGCGCAATCAACAAGCGACCGCCTTGCGTCCGATCGGGCAAGCGTGCGGCGAACGCATTGAACGAGGCGATGATCTCGTCGAGTCCGCCGGTGTAGAAGTCGAGGTGGTCTTCCTCGATGTTGTTGATCAGCGCCAGCGTTGGGCGATGGCTGTGGAACGAGCGGTTGTACTCGCACGCTTCCGCGACCATGACACCGGGGGCACCGGCCAGCGAGCCGGCGGGAATCCGCTCAGTGCCCACGCGACTTCCGCCGCCGATCTGGTCGCAGGTCGCTCCAACGATGAAACTCGGATCGATGCCCGCGATGATCAGCAGGTGGGCGAGCATGCCGGTCGTCGTGCTCTTGCCGTGCGTCCCAGCGATCGAGATGCCAGTGCGTCCGATCATCACGCGGCCGAGTGCCTGCGCGTAGTTCAGGACCTCGATGCCCTGTCGTCGCGCGGCCTGAAGCAGTGGATGGTGATCCTTGACGGCCGCGCTGGCCACCACGAGGTCGCACGCTGGCAGGTCGGTGGGCTGCGCATCGACCGAGACGGTGATGCCGTCGCCACCGAGCCGATCGAGCACCTCGCTCCACGATTGATCGGTGCCGCTCACGCGCGCTCCGCGACGCTGCAAGAGCTGCGCGAGTCCGCTCATTCCTGAGCCACCGATCCCGATGAAATGGACGCGCTTTCCGCCGAAGACCGGATCGGTCGACGCTGATGGCGCCGTGCCCGAGCCACACTGCCCAGCTGCTTCGCTCCGCATTCGATTCACGCCTTCCTGGCCACGCCATCCGAACCACGACTCGTGCCTTGAGTGCATCCGCCGGGCATCCGTTCCCGACGTCGATCGATCGTACCCAAGTGCCGGGTTCCCGTGAGCGCCCGACGATGGTTCATCGGCATGCGCCGCTGCGGTGCATCGACGATTGTCCGACGCCGGAATCCATACACTCCACCCATGGCGAAGGACGACGAAACGGTGCGCGCACAGGTGCTCATCGTCGACGACGAACCCGAGCACGCCCAGACCATGGCCGAGGCGCTGCGCAAGCCCGGTCATGTGTGCACGGTCGTGCATTCGGCGGCGGCCGCGGCCCAGGAATTGCAGGGCGGGATCTACGACGTCATCGTGACCGACCTCGTCATGGAGCGCCCGGACGCCGGGCTCGCGGTGCTGGCGCAGGCCAAAGCCGCGCAACCTCAGGCCGAGACGATCCTGGTGACCGCCCACGGCGATGTTCCGACCGCGAAGGCGGCGCTGCAGGGCGGGGCGTACGACTTCATCGAAAAGCCGCTCGACTTGGTCGTCTTCCGCAATCTGGTCCAGCGGGCGGCTCAGACGGTTGCGCTTCGCCAACAGAACCGCAGCCTGAAGACCCAGCTCGACGCCGCGTACGGCGTCGACGGGATCGTGGGCCAGTCGGCGGCGATCCAACAGGTCCTGCGCACGATCCACCAGGTCGCCGCCTCCACGATCCCGGTGCTCATCACTGGCGAAAGCGGAACCGGCAAGGAGCTGGTGGCGGCGGCGATCCATCGCCACAGCAAGCGCAAAGAGAAGCGCTATGTCACCTTCAACGCGGCCGGCCAGGCCGAGAGCCTGCTCGAGGACCAGCTCTTCGGGCATGTTCGCGGCGCGTTCACCGGCGCCGACCGAGACCGCGAGGGCGTCTTCGAGTACGCCGACAAGGGAACGGTGTTTCTGGACGAGATCGGCGACATGCCGGTCACGATGCAGCCCAAACTTTTGCGCGTGCTCGAGTCGGGCGATGTGATCCGCCTGGGCAGCAACGACCTGCGCAAGGTTGATGTGCGGTTCGTCAGCGCGACCAATCGCGACCTGCGCGACTCGATCGCGGCGGGCCGATTCCGCGAAGACCTGTTCTTCCGGCTCAAGGGCGTCGAGATCCGATTGCCGAGCTTGCGCGAGCGCCGCGACGACATCCCGCTCTTGGTCAATCACGGCATCGGCAAGTACGCCAAGGAACTCGGCCGTGCACCGATGCCCGTCTCGCAGGCTGCAATGATGCGCCTGGTCGCCTACGACTGGCCCGGCAATGTGCGCGAGCTCATGATGGTCGTGCACCGCATGGTCGTGACGACGATGGGCGATGCCATCGATGTGGGCGATGTGCCCGAGGAAGTCCGCGCTGCCGATCGTGACGAGGGTGGTGTCGTTGCATCCGATGGCGCGCTCGCGGGTCTCGACATGGCGCAACTCGAGAAAGAAGCGATTCGCCAGACCTTGGCTCGCACGCAGGGCAATCGCGAGCAGGCAGCGCAACTCTTGGGCATCGGTGAGCGCACGCTGTATCGCAAGATCAAGGACTACGGTCTGCGCTGATCGCACCCATGCGAAACGACTCCAGCATCTTGGTCCGTCACGTGATCGCGGAGATCACGAAGGTGCTCGTCCTCACCACGGCGGTCATGGTGATCGTGGTGGCGTTCGGCGCGGTCATTCGGCCGCTCGCGCAGAACCTGCTCGGTCCGCTCGGCGTGGCGAAGTATGTCGCGCTCGCAACGGTCCCCATGATGCAATTCGCGCTGCCGTTTGCTGGGGGTTTCGCCGCCACACTCGTCACGCATCGCATGGTCTCGGACAACGAGTTCCTGGCCATGAGCGTCTCGGGTCTGAGCTATCGCAGCATCTTCAGACCCCACCTGATCCTGGGCATGGCGCTGGCCGTGATCATGGCGATCTTGGTGAACGCCGTCATCCCACCGTTCTGGGCCGCGATGAAGTCGGTCATTGCGCAGGATGCCGCGGCGGTTTTCGTCGCGACCGTCCGTGACGGCAAGGCCTTCAACGCTGGCCGCATGATGATCTACGCCGACGAGGCGGAGTTGCTCGATGCGCCGGACGGCGTCGCCGATCGCGTCGGCATGCGCGGTGTGGTCGCCGTCGAGTTTGGCGCTGGCGGCGTCCCCCAGACGGAGTTCGTGGCCGAGTCGGCGGTCGTCGATCTGTACCGGATCGAGGGCCGCGCTGGCCAATCGCGCCTCCTCATGAAGGCGTCCATGCGACAGGTGAATGTGGTTCGCCTTCAGGACGGCACGGTGGCGTTCGTCCCCGAGGCGAATCCCGACGCCGTCGAGGTGCAGAGCTCGTCGGACCGAAGTCCGAACATGGCCAACTTGCTCGACCTCGTGTCGATGATGCGCAACCCCGATGTGAGTGCCGACAGCGCGCAGCGACGGGCCGAGATCGCGCGATTGGTCCGCAGTGCGCGCGCGCTGGCCTTGGCCGATGCCCAACTGCGGCGTGGCATCGCCGTGGCGTTCGTGGATGACCGTTCCGGCCGCCGTTACGAACTGCGGGCTGCTGGCATCCAGAGCGGACACGCCGTGGGTGCGCCGGGGGGCGCCGTGATCATCGAGGAGTCGCAGGATGGCCGGCTGCTTCGGCGCGGGCGGGGTGAGTCGGCCAGGTTCGACCTCGCACCGCTCGATCGTGGCGACGATCCAGCGACGGCGGTCCGACTGTCCGTCACCTTGATCAAGCCCACTGTTGAAGGACTGTCGTCGAACTGGCCCGAAACGCTCGATGGTGTTCGGTTCGAGACGACGCTCCCGGCCGCTGCGTTGAGCGCCGACGCACTCGAAGAGGAAGCGCTCGCGGCATCCAAGAATGCTGCGCTGCTGGGACCAATTGCCAACTCGATCAGTTCGACTGTCGGTGCCTGGGTCGAACTTCGGCGCGATGTCGTGTGGGAGGCGACGGCGCACGCGTGGATGAGATTGTCCCAAGCCGTCTGTGCGCCATTGCTCCTGCTCATGGGTGCAGTGCTTGCCGTGCAGTTGCGCCGTTCGAGCCCGCTGCTCGTGTACGCGATTGCGTTCGTGCCGGCGATCCTCGACATTCTGCTCATCAACTCGGGTCAGCACGCGATGCGCGATGGCGACCTGCTCTGGGGCTTCGTCGTCATGTGGTCGGGCAATGCAGCGGTGGCGGGGATCGTTTGGTGGGCGTGGCGCAAGGTGGCGGTGCACTGAGGCAGCAATGCGGATCCTGGATCGAACCATTCTCCTGCGATTCCTCGGCAATTTCGCCGTGATCTTCCTGCTGCTGTTCGTGTTTGCCGTGTCGATCGACACGATCGTGCAGGCCCAGAAGTTCGTCGATGCGGCCCGCGCGGCGAGCACCGACGGCCATGCCAGCGTGTTGGGCATCATTCGCGCCGTCGTCGACTTTCACGGGCCGCGCATCTTCCAGATGTACCAGTACCTCGCGGGACTGGTCGCCGTGGGCGCGATGGGGTTCACCTTCGCGCAGTTGCACCGCAATCGTGAACTCGTGGCCATGATGGCGGCCGGCATCAGCCTGCCTCGCGTCGCCCTTCCGATCATCGTGGGTGGAGCACTGCTCGGCTCGATCCAGGCGTTTGACCACGAAGTCATCGTGCCACGATTGGCCGCGGTGCTCATGCGCGAGCACACTGAACTGGCGAACAAGGGTCCGAAGCAGGTGTCGGT
>Ga0194120_10007549_pt1 | contig 14800 bp, 8 predicted proteins | sample TA2MahCa65mmetaG_FD_148642 | JGI IMG/M metagenome (GOLD analysis project Ga0194120, IMG submission 148642) | Freshwater microbial communities from Lake Tanganyika, Tanzania - TA2015019 Mahale Deep Cast 65m | ecosystem: Environmental > Aquatic > Freshwater > Lake | place: Tanzania: Lake... | reverse complement strand
ATCTGATCAGTGACTATTTGGTCTACGGATTCAAACTTGACGGCACCGGGTGCCATGTCTTCCTCTAGCGCGGCGCGTTTGTTGGGCATGAGAGCCATTTCTCTCAAACCATGTTTAACTATGAATGTATCCTTGATAAAAGTGGCTTCTTCGTAACTGATTTCAATATCTAACTGCACACGCACGTGCATGCCGGACCGCAAAATACGATCGGCATTGTCAATGACATAACTGAGGTCCCAAACATTGTAAAGAGGTTGATCTGGCCAAGCATGATACTCTGGCTCTGTGCCCCACTCTAAGATCATGCAACCTCGCTGATCATCACCTACATCGGCAAAGTTGTGTGGAAAAGCATTGCCGATGTAGGTGATGTTGTTTTTTTGTTGCCGCAAATGGAAATGACCTGAAAACACCTGATCGAATCCACCAAAGTGTTCCACTTGAATTATGCCATGATCCGGCATCTCTACCATGGCATTCATCTTGAAATGTGGCAGTTCAAAGTGGCCAAACATGTATTTGCTGGATATCTTGGAGATGCGCCGGTGATCGTCGCCTACCAACCAAGGTGCAATGATCACATCTCCTTCCTTGAACCAGTCGTTGACGATTATGATATTGGGTATGTGCCGGGCCCATTCTGTGGAGTATATGTCTCTGCGATCTCTGTAGTAGAGATCGTGGTTACCAGGTATGAAATAGAATCGATCAAACGCCGCACTCAGTTTTTCTAGGGCTCTAAGGCTGTATTGCAGGGTTTGCATGTTGATGGAAGCTCGATGGTGGCTCCAATCGCCTAAGAACATGCCGGTTTCACAACCTTGTTGTTTGGCCGTGGAGATAAACCAATCTACAAATCGATCACAGTCCTGATTATGCAAGAGGCTGTTGGACTTTAGACCGAAGTGTAAATCTGTAAAAACAGCGGCCTTGCGGAAAAGATTCATATTTGGTAGATGTTTTTTTTAAGGTCTACATTATTTGTGGGGAATTTGTCAAGACCATCACAAGTCATCTCATATCCATGTTTCCTTAGGGTATACTGAATTAGGCTTTCTGTGGTTAGACTAAGGTATTGATTTGTCCAATCTAGTTTTTTGTCATTGAGCGTGCAATGGATGATTTGATCATGCAATAGATCTTGCCCAAGATTTTTTTGGAGCGACAACATTTTATGATGGAATTGTAAAAGTTTTTTAGGATCTTTTTTGTAATCTAATCCGGAAAAAATCTTTATTTTTTCAATGGTGGATAAAAAGTTAGATAACAAATCTGAAATGGGGATCATCAGGCACATGTCGTTGTGTAAATTGTCTGGCAGATACCAGTCAACTTGATGTTCCCAGCTTGGCAGAAGATAATAGCTTAAAAATTCTCTTTTGATCCATTGAGGTATGTCTTGTTGATTCTTGAACAAAGGTCTGTTCCATCTTTTGCTTATCTCACACAGATCTATTTCTCCTATAGATATTTGCCAATCCCACCAATTTGAATTGACCTTGTCTATCCAGTTGTTTATGGCCAAAATCTTGACCTCTGGAGTGGGATATAACAGTATCACACTCTTAGTGGTGTCGACAAACCATTGTATGTTTTTTTTGATATCGTCAGTTTTTTGGTCTTTAGGATGTATCTTTGCCACTGGTAGATCTAGATCTGTGTTAAGATAGGTTCCCCAATCTCTGGGTTCAAACAGTTTGAACTTGATAGAAGAAAAATCTCTTGAATCAAGGCCTTTGTGACTGGTTCCTAAATCAGTAAAAGGATCAAAAATGATGTCTTTTTCTAATATGAGAAATTGAAGCGCCCAATGGAGATACGAACCATATGCACCACTGTTGTAGACTATCAACACTGTGTTTTTCACATGCACTTTCTGTCTGGAAAATAATTCTGCACCATTAAATCTCAATCAATGTCGCAGGTTATGCAATGTAATCTATCCCAATGCTGATAGACTTTATTCATTGGTTTCCGGAGTAACGAGATATTTTTTGCTAGCATCGGCATATTGTCTGGTCCATGATGGGTTGAGTCCGTTTATTTCGAGAATGTCATCTCGAATATTTTGCATTTTTTTCTCGATGTTGAGAATACGTGTAAAACTATTAGTTATTGCAGCAGTATAGTAAGCAAATGGGTTTTGACTCTTAGATTCGTCAAACTGCAAACCAATTTGACTGAGCTGCAACAAGGCCTGCCCCCGCATTTCCTCATTGTAAGTATAGCCTCGCCAGTTACTTCTCGTGGCATATCGTTCACACAGTTTGACAAACATGTGTGCTAATTTGTTGGTCATTTTGCCGTGATGTCTACAGAATTCGCCACTATCCAAGGCACCGCGCCAGTGTGATTTACCCACCACAAAAGGTTGTTTTTCAGCATCCAAACAATAGTGAAAAAACGGTGGAAAGTTCAATCTCACATGGTTCATGTCCAGTACAGGTATCTCAGTCAGCTCGTCGAGTTCACTGTTTTCTTCGTCATTTTCAATGACCAACAACTCATCCAGCTTTTGTTTTTTAACTTGTGCCTTGGTAGGCCGTTTGGGCGCCTTGGGTATGTGATCCCACGTGGTGATGCGGAATACCAGTTCGGTATGCAGGATCTTTTTTTCCTTGATGTCTGCACCAGTCTCGCGTTTGATGCGGTCAGCACGATTGCGCCGAGCCTCAGCTATGGTGCGTTGATTGATTTTGTCCAAACTAGGCAGTATTATGTCAAATTGATGATCAGTGACAGGATTTCTATAACTGCAATAGCTGTTTTTGCTGAGGTGTATTTCTTTGAGTATATCTCTGTTGTTAAGATAGTTTGTTTTTATGGGTGTCTTGATAGACATTGCGACGTAATCTCCTATACTGTAGTTATTATACAACATTGTGCATTGTTGTCAATTTTTTGTTGGTTAAACTTAGCCGTTTTTGTAGGTAATAAATAAAACAAGAGAGCCATTATGGCACTGCGAACCTCACCCTCACCTATAAACAATCCACCTGACCCGTTTGTACCTCGCCAGGGTCAAGACGTCAGCAAATCTATAGTTGATAAACCCGCACCGCAATCCAATCCACTTGAACAACGAGCTCGGGGGCCTGTGCTCCCGCAATCTATAGTTGATAAACCCGCACCGCAATCCAATCCACCTGAACAACAAGCTCGGGGGCCTGTGCTCCCGCAAGTTGTGGTGCCTGAGAGGCCCCCTGTTGCTCGAGTAGATCTTACGCAGCCTAAAATAATTCCTCCGGATGCCAAAAACCTAGCACCACAACCTCAAGGCGGCAGATTCACAGAAGCATACAATCCTGAAACTGGATTGTATGATGTCTATGATTTAGACAAGCCTTCTACTGCCATGACAACAGGGTTAACTGAGGAGCAAGCCGTAGCCACTGCACAAGATCTAGCACGAGCTGGCACAAGTTCTACTGTATTGCAAAATTCTGGTGTGGCTTATGAAGCTAATGGATTTTTAAGACCAGGTTGGTCGCTTGACGAAGAGCGCAATCCGGTGTTTATTGGCGACGGCTTTATTGAACCTAGGGGCAGCGCGTTCAGTAATGTAATAGGCGGCGAAGGCGGCGCAGTGGTGCCGGGCGGCGACCCCCAAGGCCTCGATCTTGGTGGGGCCATCGGCGATTACGTTAGTTCCCGGACACCCAACATAAACACGCAACGGCAAAGAGCTGGTGATTGGCGCGTGCGACTTCAGCTTGCACCAGGTTCCAATTATTTTTACAACAAAAGAAGTTCACCTCATTATGGTATAATGGCGCCATTGGTGCCCACAAACGGTGTGATCTTTCCTTACACACCACAAATGACTGTCAACTACGTTGCTGATTATACATCAGTTGACTTGGTACATGCAAATTATCGCGCTTACTTTTACAAAGGTAGCAGGGTTCCTGAGGTTACCATAAATGCCCTTTTCACTGCCCAAGACACCAATGAAGCGGAGTATCTCTTGGCAGTGATACATTTTTTACGTTCTTGCACTAAAATGTTTTATGGCCAAGACAATTTGCGAGGTACCCCACCACCCATGGTTTTTTTAACTGGTCTAGGTACGTTCCAATTCGCAAATCATCCGTGTGTGATATCCCAGTTCCAGTACAACTTGCCCCAAGATGTAGACTACATTAGAGCTCGAGACAAAGAGGTACCATTTACATCAGCTGGTGTTAATCAAGGTGCTGGTTTGGGGTATCGGCGGCCTCTTGTCGATTCTGCATCACCCAGCTTCAGTCTTTCCGGTGTTTGGGCTCGGTTAACTGGAGCAAAATTACCTACTGGGGCTGTGTATGAAAATCAAAATCAGATATCAGACCTCGGACTTGGGGAGCCAACCTATGTGCCCACTAAGATTGATATACAGTTGACTCTGCTGCCCATGCAGTCACGACTACAAGTCAGCAGAGAATTCAGCCTTGCCAACTACGCCAGTGGTGATTTATTGAGACGAGGATTTTGGTAATGGCCAATACAGTAACATACGCATTGTCCAGTGTTTATTATGCCACACCAATGCTTAATGAAATTTATCTGGGACCTATGGTCAATAGGTCTATTCCTAGACTAGGTGACGACATTTATTTCACAATCAATCAAACCTACAATCTACGTCCCGATCTATTGGCCAATGATTTATATCAAAATTCTAATCTTTGGTGGGTGTTTGCCCAACGTAATCCCAATACTTTGGTTGATCCTTTAAGCGATTTTCGCGAAGGGGTCAAGATTTATCTTCCCAAACTCAGTACCCTTCGCGAAGTTTTGGGATTTTGATCCATGTCTAATCATCTTGATGATCAACACCAAGACGCGGCCGGTAATTTATACGACCCTGGCAGCATTTCCTATATTCCAGTAGGCCAAGTTGCTATTCCACCGGGACTTTCAGGACCTATATCTAGCCGGCCTAATCCGTTATCTCAATTTAGTGGCTACAACTATAGCATCAGTATTTACATATTAAATATCGCCGAGTACCGTAAGATTGTGCAAACAAGGAAAAAAATTTTGCCCCCCACGACACAACTTATCATTCAAAGTGGTGGCATCCAAGAAACTACAAAACCACGCAACCCATACTTTGATGTAGATTTTTACATCGATAATTTAAAGCTTGTCAGTTTAATAGGTACGCAAAATCCAAATAGAGCTCACAACACAGCTACCATGGATTTTTCAGTAATTGAACCCACTAGTATTACGTTTATTCAACGTTTACGCAAGGCGGTTAGAGCTCATGTAGATCAAGGAAACAACTCAAACACAAGTGAGATGGGTCAAAACTTTCTTATGATAATAAGATTTTATCCCTCCCAGAATGAAATCAACGACGTCATTGCCGATCCCAGTGACGGCTATCTTCAATCATCTAACTACGGCCAATTCCTAGGAAATTTAACTGCTGCCGGTATTGCATCCGATGCTGAGAAAAGTGACCGCCATGCCATAATTGAAAAATGGATACCTTTTACTATAGCCAATATCACTTACAGGTTGGCTCCAAATGCAACCGAATATCGCGTAACTGCCCTTTGTCCTCATGTCAGTGCGGGTTATGGTACAATGAGAAGCACAATACCTTTTGACTTTGAACTTCAATCCCAAGATGTGGCCACACTGCTCAATGGCAACACTTTAGAAAAAAAGGGAACCACGCCAGTTGAAGAGCGTCGAGATGCACAAAGGGGCTCGTCACCATATGTTAATCCACCACCTAATGCCAGCGCATCCGTGAAAACATATGTAAATGGTCTAGCACAAGCTCTCAACCAACATCAACAATATTTGATACAGGAAATAGCAATTCCCGGCACTACAACTCGCAAACCGCAGCAGCAAAAAATAGCCGATCAATTTGAAATCCGGTTGGCTCCGGTTCAAGGCCTACAAGATGCAAAGCTCACTCCACATAAGATCACAGAGAAATCCTCGACGGTGACGCCGCCGCCAGCCACCGGCGCGCAGGCTCTAGGCCGGAATCAGCCCTATGACCCAAAACAAAGGCCTTGGGTAATTAGAGCAGGCACACCTATTGTTCAGGTAATTGATATGGTGCTGCGCAACAGTACCTATATTACCAAGCAACAAAATGCAGAATGGGATCCCAAACTGCAGACCTGGGTACCCAGTAACACAAGGGGGGTTGTGATGTGGTATAGGATTGGCGTTCAAGTCGATCCCATTGACTACGATGATATGCGCGGAATGATGGCATTTAAATATATTTACTTTGTTACGCCATATCAAATTAACAATCCCAGAACTCCACGTTATGCCGAGCACAATAAACCTAGAGGTGTTCACAAAAAATACGATTACACATTTACTGGTAAAAACACAGAAGTTATAGATTTTAATTTTGATGTTAATTACTATTATTATACTACATTTGGTAAGAATACACCAGCTCGCGCAAATCCACCAGTTAGCTTTGCCCCATCAGCCGTCAATCCAGCACAAAATTTCGCGGCTAAAGTCAATCAAGAAAATACTGGAGCAGATGGCGAGTCTAACATGATGGCGGCCCAGTTGGCGAATAGACTGTATAGTCCCATAGATGTAGCAAAATCAAAACTAACTATTTTAGGTGATCCCGACTGGATCCAGCAAAGCGAAATTTTTTATAATTCTCCTCCACCAGATACGTATTATGCTCCATTTATGCCTGATGGCTCAATTAACACAGCAGCCAGTGAAATACTGTATCAAGTTAAAATACACACGATAGATGATTATGATATCCGCCTAGGTGTGGGTACAGGGTTGGCAAACGCCTCCGATGCAACGAATCCAATTTCGGTGCCGTACCATACAATTCAAAGTATAGGTGAGGTCAGTATTTTTGCTGCAATGATATGCACCAGTAATTTTAGACAAGGTCAGTTCACCCAAGAACTCGAGGGAATTATCAGGTTATTTTCATCGCCTACACCTGCCGTTGCCCCACCAAGGTTAATGACCATGGCCCAGTGGTCCGACGGACCACCCACGCCGAGGGTAGTCGATGAAGATCGTGGTCCAGGAGAATAATTGCCGCAAGATATGCTCGATAAGTAAAACATTATGGCAATAGACTACACAAGAACAGCTGGTACTGACCCGCGGTATAAAGACACTCGAGGCGGATCTACCATTAAGCCAGGTATGTATGTGGGAGAGGTTCGCCAGGTTGTAGACAACACTCGCAGTGGCGTAGTTAGAGTTTGGATCGAAAAAGATATGGGGGAGGATAAAAACGATGAAATAAATTGGAGATCGGTGCGCCCAGTGAGTCCATTTTACGGCACTACTGATTCTGGGGTTAACCAACCTGACGGTCAAGGAAATTATATTATTAACAAGCATAGCTACGGTATGTGGTTCACGCCACCAGACATAGGAACGAAATTAGTTTGCTTTTTTGCAGACAATGACCCAAATTTTGGATATTATCTTGGTGCCGTTATTGAGCAAGGGGTCAACCATATGTTGCCGGCCATTGGTGCAAGTTCCAATTACAAGTTGGATGATGGAGCACAGACGAGTTATTTTTCAAGTTGTTCTAGATTGCCTGTTACTGAATACAACGATGATAACCAACAGCTCACAGAAAATCCTAGGTTTTATGATAGTAAGAAGCCCATACACTCACTGATAACAGCTACAATGCTGCAACAAGGCGTGCTCAAAGATCCTGTGCGTGGTGTGATTGGTTCCAGTGCTCAGCGAGAAACTCCCAGTGCATGCTACGGTATTAGCACACCGGGACGCCCTATCTACCTGGGTGGCATGCAGGATAAGGATATTTTGCGACAAGTACAATCAGGCGCAGTGAGTCTGCAAGACGCCACTGTGGTCGCACGCAAAGGTGGCCACACCATTGTGCTAGACGATGGGGATTTATCAGGAAATGATGCTTTGGTACGCATTCGCACGGCCAAAGGACATCAAATTACCATGAGTGATTCTGGTGATTGTTTCTTTATCATACATGCCAACGGACACAGCTGGATGGAGTTCGGAAAAGAAGGCACCGTGGACGTCTATTCAGCTAACTCCATCAATCTACGCACTCAAGGCGATCTCAATCTGCATGCCGATCGCAATATCAATATAAATGCCAAAGGTAGTGTCAACATCAAAGGTGATCTAGACGTTGCTATTGAATCTAAAATAATAACAGCCAATGCTGAAAAAGCCATGTTACTGTACAGTGATAGTTTTGTGGGCATTAAGTCCGATGGCACATTGAGTCTTCAATCTAATAAATCAGGCACATGGGAAGGCGGCGGCGACCTAATATTGAGTGCAGGATGTATTTCACTCAATGGTGGCAGTGCACCTGAAGTTCCAAAACCCAGCAATATTTTCAAACAAAATCTTCCAGACACCAAATGGGTCGATAACAAGGGTTGGGAAATACAAACAGGAGAAATAAAGACCATTGTGTCTCGAGCACCCACACACCAGCCTTATTCCCTCAGTGGGCTTGGAATTACTGGCGGAACAGAGGTTGTAGCACCTAGCCCACCCGAGACCTCTGAGGATATTAAAGCTCGTGTGGCAGACCCTGCCGTACAAAATGCGCTTGAGAACCAGATAGACATTGAAGATCTTGAAAGAGAAGCTAGGGCCGACAGCAGTATAGGATCTCTTGAAGACTGGGGGGTCACTGCTGTGTTAGCACAGAACAGTAAGGATGCTGGTCAAAATAAGTTAGATATTACTGCAAAAGGTATAGGACGATTTGCAGCAACTCCTGCAGTGCTTGAAGCTAACGGATATCTCAAACCAGGAACCAATGAATTTTTTATCCCCGGTAAACCTGGGGACCTACTCACTGATTCGGCAATTGAGATATGTCGTGACCCGTCAGTATGGACCGGGAAACAGGGAATCACTAACATGTATTCATTCCTAACAAATTCAGAGCTGCAAAAAAAAGTTCAAGAACACGCTCTTGCCAGTGGATATAATCAATTGGTTTCACGTGGTGTGATAACTGGACAAGAAAATCCGGATGTTATAGCCGGCTTGACCAACGCCGCTGCCAGACACGGTCCAGAAGCTGTACAATCATGGATAAAAAATGATACAGATGATTCTTCCCTAGTCAAAGACATTAATCGATTAGTTCGCGCTGGTCAGTATGCGTATCAATTTGCAAAGGAAAAAGTTAATGAAGCCATCAAAGGATTTAGCACAGTGGCAATTGGAGCCAGCAACACCATTAACAGATTGAATATAGATGAGGCAGTAAGACAAGTAATAAACAATCCCAAGATTAGTCCGTTGGAATACACCAATCCATTTAACATCTATCAATCTGTATCAAATGAAAATCTAGTATATGGTGGTGACGATCCCATTGTGATAGACAATATTAATCGCGAACGGCGCAGCCGGGGTTTATCAGACTTATCGACGGAGAAAATTTTAGGTGGGAACGCCACGCCCATGCCCTCATGGGTGATCCCGCCACCGCCAGGTGCTATAGTGTCCGCCGCCATGGTCGAGTTGCTTAACCCTTTGACTGGCGAGCGCTGGACGGCACCAAGCGGGGGATTTTCGGTAAATACCGGTGCAGTGAACCGAGATTTTCTTGGGTGAAGGTTAATTGACAACTTCTCAACCTAGCACCCCAATAACAATGATGTTCACTAATCTAGGCTGATTGCGATTGTAAATTAATAAATACAGTATGGCCACATTTATTGGATTTAACACTATAAATCAATACAAAAAGTTTACTCTTACGGACTTTGAATTGATTAAACGAGATTTATTGAACTTTTTAAACATTAGACAGGGCGAACTGGTGGGTCGCCCGGATGTGGGTACAAACATGTGGAATCTGGTGTTTGATCCGCAAACTCAAAATACAGTCGAACTTGCCAAGGAAGAGATGAAGCGTGTTGTAAGTCAAGATCCGCGTATTCGTCTTGCCAGTCCAATCGAATGCGAGCCTCAACTCAATGGCATCCTATTAGAATTAGAAATACAAACTGTGCCAGGTCAAACCGCAGAATTTTTGCGTGTGTTTTTTGACCAGCAAACACGCACTGCTTCTTTGATCTAAAACTACTCAGTTTATTCAAACCATAAATACTTCAGAGAAGGTATTATGGCCAAAACTATTAGACAAACCTCGATCTTTGGAGTGGAAGATTGGAAACGCATCTATACCACTTATCGCGAAGCCGATTTTCAAAGTTATGACTTTGAAACATTGCGTAAAAGCTTTATAGACTATATCCGAATCTATTATCCAGAAGCTTTCAATGATTACATAGAATCTTCAGAGTTTGTAGCCTTGTTGGATGTCATGGCTTTTATGGGCCAAGCACTGGCCTTCCGCAACGATTTAAATGTGCGTGAAAACTTTCTAGACACTGCAGAACGTAGAGATTCAGTGGTGCAGTTGGCAAATCTAGTTGGTTACACTCCCAAGAGAAATCAAGCTGCACAGGGATATCTCAAAGTTTTCAATGTGTCTACTACAGAAAATGTTGCAGATCTCAATGGTTTTAATCTCAGCGGTGTAACCGTAAACTGGAATGATGCGACCAATGCCAGCTGGCTAGAACAGTTTACGGTTATTGTAAATGCGGCTCTGGTATCCAGCCAACGTTTTGGCAAACCTGGTGCATCCAAGGATATCCTAGGCGTAGAAACACAGGAATATAGCGTGAATTTAGCACCAGGATTCCTGCCAGTGATACCTTATTCATCCATAATTAATGGAGTAGTTACGCAATTTGAAGCAATCAGTAGCACATTCCAAAACAAAAATTTTGTATACGAACCATCACCCCGTCCAAATGGCATTTTTAATATACTGTTTCGTAAAGACAAATTAGGATTTGGCAGCCCCAACACCGGTTTTTTCTTCCTTTTCAAACAAGGTACCCTACAAAATCAAGACTTCAGTCTAGGGGAACGCATTGCTAATAGCGTGGTTCCGATTAACGTTGAAGGTATTAACAACGAAGACGTGTGGTTGTATCAATTAGATGATATAGGCGATATTCAACACGAGTGGGTCAAGAAAGATTCTATCTATACCGCTGCAGGTGACCAATTGCCCTTAGATAAACGCAAATGCTTCAGTATCACATCTCGTACCAATGATCAAATCAACTTGAACTTTGGTGATGGTGTGTTTTCTGAAATACCCACGGGCAATTTTCGAACCTACGTGCGAGCATCCAATGGACTGCAATATATCATCAACCCTGACGAAATGCAGGCTATTGAAATTTCCATTGGATATATCAGTCGCATTGGACGAGTTGAAACCATTACGTTTATTTGCGGTCTCAGTCAGGCAGTAACTAATGCTGATGCTAGGGAAACTATTGCAGCAATCAAACAACGTGCTCCAGCCAGATACTACACGCAAAATCGCATGGTAAACGGTGAAGATTACAACAACTTGCCTTATACCTTGTATGGCAGCATAGTGAAATCAAAAGCAGTAAATCGATCATCAATTGGTACCAGTCGCTATCTTGACTTGATAGATGTCACTGGCAAGTATTCATCTACCAATATAATTGCCAACGATGGACTAATTTGGGAAAATGTGGCTGTTCCTAGTTTTACTTTTACCTTTGTTGATACAAATGATATTGCCAACACAATCATCAATGAAGTGGAACCGCAGGTGTCCAGTAGAGGAATGTTAGAGTTTTATTATCAACGTTTTCCTAGACCCAACCTAACACCTTTAATAATGAAATGGCAACAAACCACTACCGCTACCAATCAAACAACTGGATATTTTAAATTTGCTGCCAGTAACGCGCCTGCTCCCATTGGTCCACAGGCCAGCGACAATAAAAAATACATGGCACAGGGGTCGTTGATTAAATTTGTGCCACCCACAGGTTATTATTTTGATGCCAACAATAGGTTGAAGTTAGGCACACCATCATTGCCCAATGAGAGACTGATACTTTGGGCCACTGTGAGTGCATTGGTGTTGGATGGTACCAATTTTGGTGTTGGAAATTTAGCCAACGGTATTGGCCCTGTGACTCTCAACAACTTTATACCCACTGATGCTATTCCGGTTGAGGTCATACCAAAGTTTGTTACTGATATACCAATCTCAGTACAGCAATCCATGACCGATCAGATTAAGTTTTATAAAAATTTCGGCATGGGATACAACAATCTCACTTCAACCTGGTACGTAATCACAGCCAATAACCTTAATCGAGCAATTACATTTAGCCAAGCTTTTGCTGAGGATCAATCAGGACAAGGATTGGATAACAGTTGGTTGGTGATGTTTGAAACCGATGGCGTAACCTATACAGTAAATCACAGGTCTCTGCAAAGATTTTGGGGGAGTATTTTACAAACAAGATTTTTTTATGATGGATCACAAGCAGTATATGATCCTCGTACAGGATCAATAGTCAATGATTTTATCAACTGTGTGAAAACTAATAATAAACCCGATGCGAGTTTGCCACAAAACAGTGATATCGTTATGGATATTATTGCACAGCCTGTGCAAGGCGATGGTTTTGTAGATGATTTCCAGGTGCGCATTAGTTTCACAGACTTTGACAATGACGGGGTAGCCGACGATCCTGACTATTTTGAAACTATCGTGGCCCCGAATGTAAATCCAACCAACAAGTATGTGTACTTTCAACGCACAGTAGATTTTGACAATCTTGAAAGATTTTTGCCATTGGCAGCCAAAGACGTAGTCAGTAAGTATGCTAACAAAGATCAAATTGAATTGGCCAAGGCTGAATATGCTCACGGTCAATATTTTTATGCCACCGAAGAACTGGCATTTTATGAACTGGATGTTGCTTTCAATGGTGTCCGCAGCATCAAGTCAGTAGGGAACATAATGGCAAAAATTGGACGTCAAGACCTGTCATTCCAATATCGACACAATGCTCCATTGAGCCGCAGGATTGATCCTGGATCATCCAACATCATTGATGTGTATTTGGTCACACAAGCTTATTACACTGCTTACCAAAACTATATTAAAGATTCCACTAACACTGTGATCGAGCCAAGCCCACCTACTATGGATGAATTGCTTATGTCCTTTGCTACTCTGCAAAAGTACAAAATGATATCGGACAACGTAATCTTAAACTCAGTAAAGTTCAAACCGTTGTTTGGTGCCAAAAGCGATCTTGAACTTAGAGCAACTCTAAAAATAATCCGCAGTATAAATTCTGTGGTCAGCATCAGCGAAATCAAGAGTCGTGTGGCAGCAGCTCTCAATGAGTATTTTACCATTGACAACTGGGATTTTGGTTTCACCTTTTATTTTTCTGAACTTGCAGCCTATCTTCACAAACAGTTAGGAGATCTTATGTCTACCGTGGTTTTGGTACCACAAGATCCTCTTAAAAACTTTGGTGATCTGTTCGAGATACGCTGCCAACCCAATGAAATATTTGTTAATGCGGCCACAGTAAATGACATTGAAGTAATAGATGCATTGACCAGCAGTGAACTTAGAACTGTTTCCAAAAATGCTGTGGTGTAAAGATGGCTAGAATACGTACAGTAGATTTTCTACCAGAAATCTTCCGCACAGAGACCAACAAGCAGTTTCTTGGTGCAACGCTGGATCAATTGGTCCAAAACCCCACATTTAAAGCCACCCAAGGTTACATTGGTCGACGTGTTGGTCCAGGAGTAAATCCCAATGACAGTTATGTCGTTGAACCCGTTAAAATTAGGACCGATTACCAATTAGAAAGCGGAGTGGTGTTCCTCAAACCCAATACCAACACAGTGGAACACGCTGTGACCTATCCTGGCTTAATCGATGGCATAACAAACAAGGGAGGCAATGTTTCCCGTCATGATCGATTGTGGGCAAACGAATATTATAGTTGGGATCCTTTTGTGGATCTTGACAAGTTCATCAATTATGGACAGTATTACTGGATGCCCAGCGGTCCCGATCCGGTAGATGTTTTTTCTAGTCCCATAGCACTCACAGATAATTTCACTGTCACACGCAATACTTCTGACTATACTTTCAGCGGTGTTGCTGGACAGAATCCTACTATCACACTGGCACGCCAAGGAACTTACACCTTTAATGTGCAGCAAACTGGTCATAAATTTTGGATACAGGCGACGCCAGGTGTATCGGGTGTGTTGCCACAAACACCCAATCAAAGCAGTCGTGAAGTAGTGGGCGTGATTAACAATGGGGACGATAACGGCACCATACAATTCAATGTGCCAGCAAAATCTGCACAAAACTTCTACTACACTTTGGCTGATGCTGGTTCAGTTTCTTTTGCAACAAATTTACGGTTCGATCAAGTCAACAATGTCTCAGTGTCTGAGCTACTTAATAATCACGGTGGCATAGATGGAATAAGGGATCTTGATGGTCGCACAATTATTTTCTTGACCGATGCTGGTTGGAGTTTTACTGGGTTGTATGACAGCACTGGACAACCTTATGATTTCACAGCATATGATGAAAGCGTAGAGATCACACTTAACAGTCAAAAATTTTCTGTATGGCGCATCAATTATGTGTATGATGATCCAATCAATCCATACATCAAGCTCACTGTGGAACGTTCAGTTAGCAATCTCAGCAAGCTGTTGGTGCAGTATGGCGATAAATTTTCCAACATTAGTTTTTACAAAGATGCTTCGGGATTGTTTGAACGTGTGCCATTACTCACTGCCAATCTTGATGTGTTGTATTATCAGGATCAAGATAATCCAGCCATGTTTGGGTTGATAAGGCTTGTGGACAACTTGACAAATGTACCACTTGTAGTCAATG
>Ga0194120_10007547_pt1 | contig 14804 bp, 20 predicted proteins | sample TA2MahCa65mmetaG_FD_148642 | JGI IMG/M metagenome (GOLD analysis project Ga0194120, IMG submission 148642) | Freshwater microbial communities from Lake Tanganyika, Tanzania - TA2015019 Mahale Deep Cast 65m | ecosystem: Environmental > Aquatic > Freshwater > Lake | place: Tanzania: Lake... | reverse complement strand
ATATTTCTTGATAAAAAGCGAAGCTTTTTATCAAGAAATATCAAGTTTTTGTTGACATTGCAACGAGTAGTCCAATACTTATTTTGATAAAAAGCGAAGCTTTTTATCAAGAAATATCAAGTTTTAGGCTACTAGTTGCAACGGACGACAAAATATTATTATTAGGAATTTTTTCCATATTTGGTTGTTAGGATTTATAACAACTTTGATATATTGGTTTTACATGGGAAATGTATTTTTGTTAGGGACACATCGTTTTCATATTGTCTCAAATGAGAGTCAACTCGGAAGGCTATATTATTCTGGTATGGGGGAATTGTTTTAGCATTTCTAGTTTTCACCTGTTTTATAAGAAAATTATCAGGAATAAAAGGATTAGTGTTTTCAAATACATTATTATGTTTGTCAATTTTCATCTACGAAATCAAAAATGATATTGCATTCTATGTGGCTGTTGGATTGACAACTTTCGCATATGGTATAGCTATACCATCTATCAATACATTAAATAGTATAGTGGCAAAACACTACAGTTCTATTCTGCGAAAATCAATTGGATTAGTTGTAACTGTTTTGACCATTTTTCAAGCCCCTGCACGATTCCTAGGACCAACATTATTTACACTGAGTATTCATCCTAACGAAAATGATGATGATTATGCTGGTGGATGTGATTTCTCACTATCGCAATATAATACAACTACCTGTGTTTTACGACATTATGAATCAATGGTTCCATTATATAATTGTGTTGGATGTGTTATCATGTTATACAGTATCTACATGATTAAGAAAAGAACAGAAGAAAGAATGGTAGTAGTATTAGACGATCTGGAAGAGGATGGACGAGATACACCTATCTTGAACAAAGCTACTAGCGATGGACAGTTGGATGTTCCTAATGATTTACAATATGGATCACATAATGATGATACACATCAAACAATCAGAGAAAGTTGGTTATGTGATCATGTTAGGAAACACTTACCAGAAAATTAATTATTTGTTTATGTTAAATTGTCTAAAACTATAACTTTTTTCAAAACTATGTTTTGAAAAAAGTTGAAAAATCAAAATATCTGAAGATCCCAATAAAAATTGATATATATTAAATACACATTCGTGTGAAATGGCTTCTGAACTGTCTCGCGTTCGCCGTTCTCACAGTGTCTCGTTTGACACTGTGAGCGGGCTTCTCTCTGGAACAGACATCTCTGTTCCAGAGACTGTTGCTGATGAAATGGTTTTGGCTGTTTCCGAGACCAATGCGGAGCCCAAAATGTCCGCCAATCAAGTAGCCAACTATATTGCTGGCTATTTGACATCTGGCTATGACATTATAGCCAGACATGTCCACGAAAGTGAGGATAAGCCGAGTCTTGTTCGTGTGAACTTTGTGGGAGATAAAGGACTTTCAATGGCGATGCTTGCCACCGTGCCAATTGGTGGCGTAGAGGAGATCGGACAGGTTCCTTGCACCATGGAAACTTCGGTTATCAGTCTGGTAGCCGGCAAATGGGTGTCCGAACACCTGACATGCGAGTTTATGTTCGATGATGCAGGACTGAATATGATGGAAGCGTTTCTCCGCGAAAATTGCCCGTATAAGCCGAAGCAGGTAGCATGCCCACTTGAGGCGAAGATTCTGGAACTTGCCCCGAGGGAGTTCGCGCGGCTGGTTGGGCATTGTGAGAACTACTTTCTGAGTAATACTTTTACTCAGGGAGCGTATGTGGTGGTTAGTGCACTCGTCAAGAAAATTCCAGTTGATGTATACGCCAAAATTATCGCGGATCAAGTTTCGATGAGCAATCCAACCGCGTTCATCAACGCGGTTTCAATGGATCCCGAAACTCGTGGCGGAATCTTTGCTACTTTGCCAGACGAGGCTATTGCCGAACTTGGTTTGCTACGCGAGCGATATCTCAAGGTTTTCGCGACGGAGGTGGCAAAACTGGACGAGACTACTTTGGAGAAGCTTCTGCACTGAGTGTTTGTTTTTATTTGTGTGAAAATTCTCTTATTTTTGAAATATGTTTGATATTTCAAAAATAATAAAATAAATTTTCTAAATATTATTTATTTTTGTGCAAGTATCACGAGTCATATTTAAAAACATATCAAATCTTCCAACACGAAGATGATTATTCATATCATCATGTAATCCGCGTAATTCATCAATTGATGATGTTGTTGTTCCAATAAATATTACATTTGGAACAGAAGCAATGGAATCTAACATTTCATTGAATGTTTGTTTATTTTTAGTATGACACAATCTAGAATCATATTCTGGGCGTTCAATTGCCACTTCTCGAAAAATAATATCAATTTCATTAACAATGATAATTATGGGACATTCTTTTTTAGAATGTGCAAGAACAAAAGTTTCAATATTGACTCCAACTGCTGATGGATTAAAATTGTCTACTAATTGAACAATAATATTTGGATCATTTTGTTCCATATATTTTTTTAGAAAATATCCTGTATATGACTTACCACTTCCTTGTGGTCCATGAATAATTGCTTTTACATTGTAATGTGAAGCTTCATGATAATTACCTAAAATATGATCGATTGCTCGAGCTTGTCCTAAGAATTGATGAAGATGAAGATATCTTTTATTGAAAATTGGTTTGGGCAATGGTTGAGCTGTATCAATACTTATAGTTCGAACGATAGTTGGTTCTGTGAGTCTGATTTGTTCTTGAGCGTGCTTAAATATATCACCCATATTTGGACCAACATACGCCATATAATGATGATATGTATCATCACCAACTTTTTTTTCTACTTTTTCAAATGAAATATAATACCACCAACACCACAATTTTTCCCATCCAGTTATTTCATTAATTGGTTTCCAATAATAATATATTAATGTATTTGGTAAGGGAGTTTTAGAATTTCCAATTAATTCATAATGATTAACTTTAACTCTTGAATTTGTAATTAACATATTGTCTATGATTTCTGTATATTGTCTAGGAAAAGAATACCATGTGTTCCAAAAATCATAAAAATATCTCTTGTCTTGAAATGATCCAGCTACTATGCCACCTAAAGAAGCAGCAAATAATGCTTCTACTGCTAATGCCATTGTAAATTTGATAAAAATTATAATTGGATGATAGTATGTTGAGTTTTTCAATTTTTAATGAAAAAATAATGAAATAAATTTGATAACAAATACTAATATCAAAGGATATAAAAATTGATTAATCAATCTATTTATATTACTTTTTATTTATCATGGCAACAATAATGATTCGACAAATATTATTTGTAATTATATTATTATATCAAATTATAATAACTTTTTTAGAAACTAAAGTTTCTAAAAAAGTTGAAAATACAAACATATTGAAAACATATTTCATTTTATAGTATCTCAAACATCGCATTTGAACATGAATCACAAATTGGCTTGTGTTCTATTCCTGAGTATTATATGTGGAAATCTGATTATTGAATCGGAAGCTGTATCATGCCATGCTGGACGGGCTGGATGTATTGCTTCGTGTCAAGCCCAAAATTGTGCAACAGGATATTGCACACCTGCTGGAAAACCCCCATCTCAACAAATTTGCACATGTTCTCGATGTGCTCCGGGAGTTCCTTGGGGTGGACACTGAGTTGATCATTATATCAATTTTAGATAAATAGCTATAATTTCAAACTGTTTTTCCTGCTCGCGAGTATAATATTGATAATATACATCTAATCCTTCCTTCAAAGTTTTTTTATTCGGCAAAGTTCTCCTCAAACCTTCTTGCAACAAGTATTCCTCGAATGTCTTATATTTGACAATCTTGATAATTTTAGTTTTGCATGTTTCATCATTATGTTTCCAATTAACTATATTTCCTGCTTTCAATTCAGAAAATGTTCCTTTATTAAGTCTTCCTTCAATTCGTTTCTTTCCTTTCTTAATGAAAGAAAACCAAGGCTCTGAAATAGTTATAGTCTTCCATATATTATTTATTAAGATTATTTTTAATATGTTCGAGTAATTTTGATTCATTTTTAATCATAGTATTTTTAACGGTGGTCATTTTATTTTCTACATCACTAAAATCATTATATGTAGTAAATAGAAAAGGAACTGACATAATACATTTTATATTTCTATGCCAACAAGCATCAATAGGAGTTTCATTATCACAATTTAAAAAATAATCATAACTTGAGTGATTATAACATATGAACAATGTGGCAAATGCTCTATGAATATTATACACATTTTGATAATCATATGTATCAAAACCTTTAATCCAAGTCTTTGTGCTCGCTCCTAAATAAATATCAAAATCGTTTCGTTTATCTAATATGTCTTCTTTTATTTTTAAAAATTCATTAATTTTTTCTTCTGATATAGGTTCACAATCATCTTCCATAACAATAATATTTTTCATATTATTGTCTTTGGCATATTGAATACATTTCTTATGTGATAATAAACAACCTCGCCAACCTTCATTATGTTTGATAGCACTAATTCTTATCAAATTAAAATATTTGCCAAATGACTCACAAATTTTATTCCATCTATCCGTTCGTGAATCTAGATTTATAACATAAATATCAACCATAATATTAGATTAGAAATTTATTAAGTGTTTGCATTTTCAAATGATTTTTTCAAAAAATAATTTAGTGGAATATCTAGTTCTAATATATTATCGTTTTTTTCTAATTCGTTGTAGACAGTATTAACGAGAATAATCAAAGGTTGAAAATCTCTTTTTATTTTCTCATAATTTTGATACGGTGAATTTATAAATTCTTTAACACAATCAGGATAATTTATGGGATACATATTATCCAAGCCTCTGAATATTTCGTAATTATTTAACCATTCTTTATTACAATTATTCAAAATAGATCCGCCTAATGCTGTCCATTTTCTTTTAGTTTTTTGATATGTTATCTTTCTTGTTTCACTTTTCCAATATTTCATAATTGTCGTATTAGGTTTACTTCCAAATACTCCTGCTGATAATGTTTCATTGTTTTCGAGAATAAAAAATCCATCTTTGTTATCAATTATATCAAATAACTCATCTAATTTATCCATAACAATCGTATCACTGTCTAAATATATTCCACCATGATCACATAATACATGTGCTCTGATAAAATCTGATTGATGATTATACGACAAATTATAAAAATATTTTGGTATTGTATCCTGAATATATTTAGATAAATTGTCATGGTTAATTAAATGAACATTATAACCTTTTCCATTTTTGGAATGTAAATATATTAGATCTCTAAGAATTTTTATTAGTTTATATTCGGCTCCCATCCAAAACATGTATACATTTCGATTCATATAATATAAAAATTGAAAAAAAAATATTTATAACATTGTGTTATATTGATGATGTGGATTAGCATTCGATAACAATAAAATTTGAAATCAATAATTATCTATGAATCATTATAATTTCATTATAATTTCATTATGTCCACTAATGATTTCATTAGATTTTGTATTTCATGTGGTTTACAAATAGATATACCAAGTGGCAAAGATTTAATTGACGAAATATATTTAAAAATACACAAAGATGATACTTTAACAATTTGTATTAGATATGCTGATTGCGTGACATTTCCAGACGATCTCATTGATGGACAAGTTTTTCGTGCTCTTGAATCACAGAGAAATCAATTAAACATGACAATGAGTCCACCAGTATTTATTCGTGTTAAACAAGATGTCACTATTATGATTCCTATTTATAAAGGATTGGGTTATACTGTAGACTTTATGTCATGTATGCTTCTAGAACACACTGATACTATTAGATTACTTATTCCTAGAATTAAACCAAAAGCTAAATACAATATGTTTTTTTGTAAATGTGATTCCGTAGCTTTTTTATGCACATGTGGTGAGAAATTAGATACTCGTCATTATCATGCATATATATACGGAGATGAAAGCACAGACTATGTAAGAAGTTTTATCAAAAAACATATCAGAACATCAAAAAAGGCTCGAATTGCGACTATAAATACAATGGTTGATAAGACAATACGACCTTACAAAGATACGGATTTGATAAGATTATGATTTTATTTATTCAAAATAAAAATAAGTTGAATACATATGTTTGTATTCATAAGTCCATTTTTGTTTGACAGACAAATTAATATCTAATGAAAGTTGATTTAATAGTATTATCCATTTAGTTAATTCTATGTTAAATTTAGTATCTTTCTCGCCATGTCCTTTGGTCATTGTTACAAATAAAATCGATCCACTACCAATATATCCGTTCTTTATCGCCTTTAATATAGATTGACCAACTGTTTGTAATATACCTTGTAAGTCTGCACATAATAATCTACACGGAACATCTGTCTTTTTACTTACAAAATCATCGAATTCACCAAGATAACTTTTTACTCCGAATTCTTTATGTATATTATGTATTTCTGAGTTATGTTCGATTGTTTCAATATCTTCTTTTTTTACACCAGCATATGAAATTATAGCATTTGATGTATTCATATCCTTAGAATCCAATAATATATCTCTTGTTAACGATGTTTTGTGTAAATTAAGAGATTTAACAACTTTTTTATTAAATATTTTTTTATTGATACTATTATCATAACCTCGTCGAAGCTTAGCCATTTTTAATTTATGTTCATAAGCTTCCATTGAGAATTTAGTAGTTGTAGCATAAACAGATAATTGTTCAGCTTCTTCTTTTGAAAGACTTCTTAATCGTTTTCGTGGAGAAGCTTCTACAGTAATTTTTCGTTTTAATGAAGTTGAAATCGAAGCACTCTTACATGACACACAAATAGGATTCTTTTGAGGTCTGCCTCGTTTTCCAATAGGACTTTTATAAATATTAGATTCATCTAATTCTATTTCGCATTTATAACATACTTCAGTAGACATGTTGTAGATTAATAATTCATAAATTATTTAGAATTACAATAATATCAATTTTTTATAAACTAACACTCTTCAGCAATAAGAGCTATCTCTGTAGATAAAAATACAGAGTCTATATTGGGATGTTTATCAAGAGTTTCATATGGATGTATCATACATTCAACAACATATTCATCTCCTCCTGCATGACTGCTTCCATCGCCTCCTAAATCAAATATTTCTATTTTATCAGGAAATTCTATTTTCAAAACCGTTGCATCTAGTTGCCTAAAACTTGATATTTCTTGATAAAAAGCTTCGCTTTTTATCAAAATAAGTATTAGGTAACTAGATGCAATGTCAACAAAAACTTGATATTTCTTGATAAAAACCTTCGGTTTTTATCAAGAAATATCAAGTTTATTGTTGCCGAAAAATTTCGCGTGTAGTTCCTTCTCAAGCTTCAGAACAACAGGGCAAGCGAATAAACTCGTAAATAGCGAGTGTTTTTATTGCTTCTTTTTCTTTGGAAGAAATGAAGCCTGTTTTATTTTGTGAGAAATGTCTTTTTTCACAAACTAAATCTTTTTATCTAGTTTTGGATATTGAACGGAGAAAACATGTTCTTTGATAATGTATTTCTTTATTTTCTCTAAAATTTGTGTCAAGTTTTCTGTGCCGTCTAATTTCATTCTTTCATTTAATTCAAATAGTTTCCAAAGATAAGTATGAACTGTGCCTACTGGCGGATGTGGTCCATAGTATTTATATTCACCTCTTGAGTTCATTCCATGTTTTTCGGTAGTTGAATCGATTTTAGTTGTATTTGGATCAATATTATATACATACCAATGCATATAATTATTTGCATCGGGATCATAACAAATAAATAATAATTCTTTTCTTTTAGGATCTAATTGAGAAGTATCAATTGAGATTGTTGGTGTTAATTCGACAAATTTTTCTAATATATAATTAGAAGCATTTGCCACATCATATTTATTTAATGGTGTTATATTTCCTCCTTTTAACATTTCGATCTTTTTAACATATTTACAATATCTTCTGTAAAAATTCATTATATTATTTTCAGAGAAAAATTTGATTTTTTTATTCTTGATATTATCAATATAAATTTTCATTATTCATGATATGTCAAACACATGTTCTATATGTTTAGAAGAATCAGAAGAGTTAATCATAGTCAAACCATGTAAACACGAATTTCATCTATATTGTTTGAAAGAAATTATCAGACCTTTTTGTCCAATGTGTAAATGTGATATCTCAAACTTTTTAACTGCGAATAAAATTTTAACTGATAAAGAAATCGATGATAGAATCGAAAAAGATGACGATCGAATAGATGACGAAATGCTAAATCAAGTTATTGACGATGATGACAATAATGAGTATGAAGCAAGTGACGAAGGTAGTCAAAAAGAAGATAACCATACTGAATCAAGTGAATCTGATGAAGAATGTGATGATGACGAAATAACAGCCATTATCAATAGTATTAATCACTTAACCAACGAAGAAATTATTGAACGATGTGTTGAAACTTCAAGAACAAATAACACTTATTCACATGTATGCACATATATTCTATGCATGAAAATAAAAATAAATTATCACATGTTTGCTACTATTTCAAATATACACGCTCGTTATGACAGAGCTGGAATATTTCTGTATAAATATGATTCGTATGCACAATTCATAAAACAACAAATAAATGATGAACCAAGTATTGCCAAATTTATCAACCTTAATGAATTATATATCATAATTTACAACAATGACCAACTTGAAAAAATCTTATACGCTTTTAATAAAATAAATCAATCTGATGTTTTTGTTGTGTTTATGATTGATAATCAAATTGTTTTAATGTTAACACCAAATATGTTATCTTCAGACTCACAAATTTATTCAGAATTTGAATATAATGAAATTGTAGCAAGTTTAATTAGTGGTAATATATTAACATCTAAAATCACTTCATATAAACAAAATGCCGAATTTATATGGTCTCACGAGTATTTACAACAATTAAGAATATGATAATATTGAAAATGTTATCAATACTGCATCAGAAAAGTGGTTTAAAGATATAAAAGAAAATGAATATCTTAATTGGTTCATCAATAATAAAAATAAATTTTCTTGATTTTGTATATGAAATATTGAAATTTCCAAATATAAACGATATCCTTATATCGTTATTGGAATTCAACTGTGTGATTCTTGAAATATTGTTTTTTAGACGAATGTTAATCAAATTAGTTATAGATATGATGTTCACTTTCATGCAAAATATCATTATAAAACTGAATCATTTATTCTTCATGATTCTGTATAATTTCATCAGTATAAATATAATGGACTTGAGTTTTTGGAATAAATTATATCAAGATTTGGACAACTTATATAGTATTTCAAGTCAAGAAGATAATCCTAAAACGGCTTTGAAACTTATCAATAAGACCATGTTAACTGATATATTTCCGATACTTCAAAAAAAATATAGTAAAGAAATGAATAAATATTACAATAGAAGAAATAAATATAATAAACACGTTCATCGTCTTGCTAAATATGCCACAAAAGAGTTAAATAAAGCATTTGAAAAATACAACCACAAACACGAATTTCATATCATGTCATCTTTCATGTCAGCTACTAATTTGATTGGAGAATCTGATGTTGATTTTGGATTATTGATTGATGATTTGGATGAAGAAAAATTATTTGAAGCCATAAAAATTCTGAATGAACTAGGTTATAAATTCGGCTACATTATGAATCCAACTATTCCAACCAATAAATATTACGCTTTTGAAAAATTTATTGATGGAATTGAATTTGAAGTTAAGATTCGTGATACTAAATTAACTCAAACTGTATTACAATTACATAACTATTTGAATACAAAATTAACACCTGATGAAAGAAAAATAGTTACTTATGCCAAATATATACTCAAAAATTTGTCAAAAGAAAACAAATTAGATATTCGAGCTTATAAATTGTTCAAAACAATGTTTTATGAAGCATATTATTATTATATTAAGAATGGGACTTTGTTGAGAGACTCAAAAGTGTAAAAATTGAATATTTAGAAATATTAGAAATTATTATATTGTTTTATATCAGAATATAATGGCGTGCGTTGATGAAGAACCAGATTTCTCGAAAACATTTATCGATAGAGGAATATTTTCTGAAACATTCCTCAATAAATTAGTATATTGGTTATCGATCTCAACATTTAGAGATCGTATTATCGATGGATTGCGTAAAGTTGATTTAAGTTTAGAAGAACGCGAAAAATGTGATAAAGTTATACATGATATAGATTCAATGATATTATCTATCACAAATAATGAAACAATTTTGAATCTAGAATTATTTCTTCTTTGTTTAACGGCATTTGAGGGCATTATGATAGCGTGGATTGATGCAATAATTTCGAATAAAAATATTTATTCATTGAAAGGATGTCAGAAATTATTAATTGCTAGTTATGAAATACGATTGGAAATATTCCATGTTGATATGGATATTGCCAATTATGTTAAAAATCTAGGAATTATTTCAGAAAAATTATTCGTTGACAATATAAATGAGAGTAAAGAAGACCTTAAATCTATCAATACTGCAATAGCTATATGTTTAGTTTTAGATAAGTATACTTAAAAAATTGATTTTGTTTATATTTTCAAATCTTAATTCGAAAATATACTTCAATATGACAGCGTGTTGTTCCTGCGATTCATTTGGAATCTTCGGAACAACAAGTCAAGCGTATCTCGCGGTTTCTAAATTTCCCCAAGAACAGTTAACACATATGATCCAAGAAATTAAAAAATATATGTTCACAAAAAATATTGATCGAGTTGATCAATTTCATCTGAAATTATTGACTGAATCAGAAAATGCAATCCATGCTACATTGCTAACAAAAGGAGTCATATATTATATTTCAATCTATGAATTTTTGAAACGAAAAGAATCAAATAGTATTAAATCGTGTCAAGAACTCGATAATGTATATAGATTTGCGATATTATGTCTCAATATTGTAAAAAGAATATTTGATCCAAAAATAATAGATCAAAAATTAGCTATCGATGCCATAGATGAAAAAATATTGCAAATTTTGAAGAATATTGAAGAGAATAATGTTGTCATGAAAAGTTGATAATAATATTTGTCTATTCATCCAAATATTATTATTTCTAAATGGCGGAATCACATTTCGAGAATGTTTTAATCGATATATCAAAAATATCTAAATTAGAATTAATCAAATTATCAAAAATAATTAACATCTGTATCTCGAGTTATAAAAAAATCGGTTTTTATCAAGAAATATCAAGTTTTTGTTGACATTGCATCGAGAAGAATAAAAACGAAGTTTTTATTCTAAGCGGATTAGTAGATGCGAAGCATCTACTAATCTCGCGTTGCCCAATACTTATTTTGATAAAAAGCTTCGCTTTTTATCAAGAAATACTTAAAAATATTCAATGTGAAACATTGAATTTTTTAAGGCTTTCCAAGTTTTAGGCAACTAGATGCAACGGATTGAATATTTCAACATACAATTATCAAAATAATGATATTCTACTTACATGTATGAAAAAAGTAGAAGGTAAAGAAATAAATAAAGAAACTCTAATGAATGCGAGTCATGAAACATTACAGCGTGTTGATTTAGATGTTTACAATAAATTAAAAGATTTGTTCGAACTTCAATATGATTCTCTTGTTGAGATGAAATGCAAACATATTGCCGATTCAAAATCGTGTCTAGATCTTCCTAAACATGATTGTATTCATTTTTTTGCAGATTGGAGTTATTATTATTTAGCGAGATGTGTTGAGATACAATTAATTGCAGAACAAGATGAAAGATATATCGCAATTCGATACAAAATTCATTAAAGATTAAAAAAATGCGTTTAATTGTGTTATATTAATTTTCTTCTATAAGATATTATGCAATCAGAACTAGAAATAGACTTCCTTAGAACAAATCCTCTAACGAATATCTCTTCACTCCCAAAGTTATCTCGCAATCCAAAGATCGCTCTTATTGGAAATACATCTACTGAAAAAACACAGTTAGTTAAAAATTTAGTTTATGATATCAATAATTTTAAAAAAATAGATAGTTGTTGTATTTTCTCAAAAACATAATATTTGATAATTTTACAGATCATATTCACGATGATTATAATGATAATATGATTAATTCTATTTTAAAGAGACATACAAAAGAACATATACTAATTATAATTGATGATTTTATTTATGATAAGAAACAAAATTCGTCCACAGAATTAATGTATAATGGATGTTATCATAACATTTCACTAATCATATTAATGAAACAAGCAATACCAATACCTCCTACGATAAGAGGTAATTTCGATTATAAGTTTTTATTCAAGGAAAATAATATTTCATTTAGAAAAAGATTATATGACTATTATGCTTCTGTTATACCAACATTCAAATCTTTTGATACTATAATGAGAACCTTAGAAATTAATACGACCATTTTGTGTAATGATGATAAAGTGTTTATTTTTAAAATTCAAGAACAAAATACTGATTTGTTTATCAAAGCATATAAAATAGAATCTATCAAAAATGATGATAATAGTGAACTTATTGAATTATTGAATAAAATAGTCGATTGCGATGAATCAGTTATCAATTATTTAGAAAAACTTAAGAAATAGCAAAAATTGCAATAATCTGATTTATCAGATTATTACGACTTTTTTGAAACTTCATTTCAAAAAAAGTTGAAAATCTAAAATGTCTGAAGATCTCATTAACTTTTGATATTTAATTCACATACTTGCAACATCTGCGTGTTTTTCAAGTCTTGAGTATGTCTCTTCCTGTCCAAGCTGGTCAAGTATTTGAGGATGGAAAGTGGAAGCCCCTGCAGGGTTCCGAAACAATGTTTTCTTTTGATGACATAGTCAAAAACGAGATAGGTTGTTTCAGTGTTTTATTAGTGATATGTATTATAATTGATCGATATTTCATGTGTCGGATTAACAACAATTTACATTATATTGCGATGCTTTTTATTGGTATTTCGGCATTGATTAAAACACGATTATCCACTATTGGGGCGCAAATTAATGATGATAATAATATGTTATTATCATATGGAATCATTTCGATAATTTCCATTGTGATTTATTATTATTCAGATAAATGGACAAGTTTGTATTCTTCCAATAAACAATTAGAATATATTGAAGAACAATGGAATAAATATGTTAGTCTCAATAAACAATCTCGAGATAAAGACACTGTCAAAAACTTTTCAGAAAAAGTATCCCGCGCACAATGGTCTGTTTCAAGTAAGCTAATATATGGTTTACATGTTTTCTTAGAATTAGGAGCAAATTTGACTGGGTTTTATTACATTATAATGAAACATAAACAATACATGATAATTGGAATGTTTATCAGTATCTATGTCATCTATTATTATATCGTTTCAAAAGACAAAATGAAATTACTATTCGAGAAGAGGATTAATAACAGGAAAATCCGTAGTTCTATTAATGACATATGTAATTTGCTGGAATTGCGTCTCCATAATGATGAATGCAAAGTTAGTGATTTGATGATCAAACGACGTGTTATAGAAGAGATGGACAACGAGGTTCAAGCCAAATGGTCTGAATTTCACAAAATACAATTATTACCGATTAATATCATAATCATTATGATTTACTATTATGTTGATCCTGCACTATATTTAGTGATGTATTTGGTTTCCATTCAATTATCCGGTTCGATACAAAGTTTATTGGGATTTCTAAATGATTATCAAAAAATCAATGATGAAATAAAAAATGTTGAGGAATTTTGGAATGGTAAGAGTTTTGATAATGAGCCAGTTCAAAAGAATATTCCTAGTACTTTAAGTGTATTGGGATTAATTAATGATAAAGTATCCATTGTAGGGAAGTTATTGATTAATCAAGGAGATAAGATCTTAATTAGCGGAGCATCGGCTTCAGGAAAAACAACTTTAATTAAAGGACTCATCGGATACATGAAAGGAGCTATCTATGATTCTAATGATGAACCACTTTCATATCGAAAGAAAATAAGCTACATGTGTCAAGATATGCGAGAACAAATTCTTATTTCACGAAATACATTGCGACAAATATTTTATGATGAAACAGACAATGATCTTATTATTGAAGTACTCAAAACTGTTCATTTAGAGAAATGGTTTACTAACACAATGAAAAGCGATCTCGATGAGGTTCTTGAAATGAAGGTAGCAGGAGGTGAAAAATCTCGTTTATGTTTGGCAATCACATTGTATAAGGCACGCAAGGATAATTGTCAATGGTTAATTCTTGATGAACCCGATGCAGGTTTAGATAACGAACTTGCTCCGGAATTATTAAAAAGTGTCATTACAAATTACGCTGATATGACAATATTTTTAATCGTTCATGTATGCGAGTGTAAAATTCCCATGCTCGGAATAAAGAAACAATTCAACGTACGCGACCTACGAGTCGAACAGATTTTATTCAGTTAATTCAAATATTGCAATATTTGAATTATGAATCATGTTTTTCTCGCCATGATTTCCAACTATCATTGCATTTATCCACTTCATACATCGTAATATATGTTTTATCTTCAATACTATGATCCTTATTGCAAAATGGACACGGCTCCTAGTTTTTGTTATAAATTGTTATAAATCCGAAGGATTTATAACAATTTTTAACGAAAAACTAGGAGACATTAGGCAAAATTGTTATATTTCTAGTAAAATTGTCACATAAAATCAACATAATTATGACAATTTATCACAATATATAACAATTTT
>Ga0194120_10007546_pt1 | contig 14804 bp, 6 predicted proteins | sample TA2MahCa65mmetaG_FD_148642 | JGI IMG/M metagenome (GOLD analysis project Ga0194120, IMG submission 148642) | Freshwater microbial communities from Lake Tanganyika, Tanzania - TA2015019 Mahale Deep Cast 65m | ecosystem: Environmental > Aquatic > Freshwater > Lake | place: Tanzania: Lake... | reverse complement strand
TAAAGGAGTTAAAAGAGATGAAAACTAAATAATAGTTTTTCTAATTGAAATTTATTTAAGATAAATCATTTTCTTTGACGAAATAAATTTTTCAGTTTCCAACCGGTAAATATAAACTCCGCTTGGTAATTCTCCATTCGCAATTCTCCATTCGCAATTATAATTCCCCGGTTCTTTGTATTCATTCACAAGTGTTGCTACTTCTCTGCCAAGTAAATCAAATACTTTTAATTTTACAAAACTTGCAGCCGGCAATTGATATGAAATTGTAGTTTCCGGATTAAATGGATTTGGATAATTTTGTGATAAAATATATTCTGTAGGTAAATATTCTTCATCAACACCTGGATTTGGATCGACAAACATCTCAACTTCTTTTACATTTTTACCATTTTCATCTTGACCGCCAAATACTAATATGGCATTCTCATAATTAATTACCATTGGATTTCTTCTAGCAAATTGAAGCTCTTTAAATTTTAGAATTCCCATTGAACCATCAAGATAAAATACAATTTCATCTATTGATTTAAGAGCTTTCTTAGATTCATTATATCCGCCTATTAAATACCCTTTACGAAGTTTTGGGTTATAAACTGCAGTCCCTCCAGCTCTTGGTTCTGTTAATAGGTCTGTTCTATCAACTAATTGTTTTTGCTCAATTCTATACGCCTTAACCCAAGTTTTAACTCCGTTAAATACACCGCCAAAGATATACGCAATATTATTAAGGTAAAAAGACATATGCTCTCTAGGAATTTCCGCAGTCGGAAAATCATATTTATAAGTCTCTGTTTTGCTCTTAAGATTATACTCTACTATATAAGAAATGTTTTCTGATAATAATGAACGGCCGCCAATAACTAAAAAAACATCACCATAAATATGGCCAGTGGCATAACTCCTATTTAAATTTGGTTTACTGAAATAATTAAATGGAGTCGAGGAGCTCTTATAAGTCCAAGCTTCAAGAACTTCTTTACTGGTTGATGTAACCTCAGCACCTCCACTGTAGACTATTGTAGTATCCCATAGTCCGGCAATAAAAAAACTCCGTGGTGAAATCATTGAGCCAACAAATTTCCATTCATTTGTACTTAAATCATATTCCTGAATCCAATCAACAGATTTTTGAAAGTAATCAGAGTAGCCACCAAGAATATAAAATTTTGGATCTGTTTTTGATTGGTTATAAATTACTTGTCCGCCAGTTACCGGAAAAGGCATTTCGGAAATTTTAATCCAAACAGCTTGGGCTAAAACTTTTCCAGAAAGAAAAATTGCTATGATTGAAATTAAAACTAGTCGCTTCATAATTAGGACTATCATCCTTTATATCATCAACGCACAATAATAGTGCCGTCTATTTTACAACGATCATCTTTTTAATTGCAGTGTAGTTATTAGCATTTATCTGATAAAAATATATTCCGCTCTGCAAATTCTTCGCATCAAATTCAACTCGGTAATATCCGGCTGGCTTATAAGTTTCAACTAATGTTTCTACTTCCTGCCCTAAAACAGAAAATACTTTAATTGATACAAAAGAATCTTCTGGTATTCCATAAGTAATTGTGGTTGTTGGATTAAATGGATTTGGATAATTTTGACCAAGTTCATATTCGTTTGGTATTCCATTCCCTTTATCTTTAACACTCACTAATGCTGAACCAGTTAATGTAGTTGTATCCTTAACACTTAAAAATCCATCCGTCAGTTCAATTATTACCTGAAATTGTTGATTTGCTTGATTCGCATAAGGTGCCCATTTAAATAATCCGTTTAATGTAATGCTGCTTCCAAGTGGTCCTTTCACTAAATTATAAAACATAGGATCACTATCTGGATCAAGTCCGGTTAATTGAAACTTGAATTCGACCGGAACATTATGAACTGGAACAGTTTGTGGTGGTAGTTTTGTTAAAAACATTGGAGCTCTATTTACATTATTAACTGTAACTTGAGCACTTTTTGAATCACTCAGTTGTGTTTCATCTGTCACCTTAAAAGTGATTACATAACTCCCAGCTTGATTGTATTGAGGAGTCCATGAAAATAAACCAGTAACTTCACCTAATGTCGCTCCGGTTGGTGCATTTTGCATACTATACTTTAAGACTGAACCATTATCAGGGTCCGTACCAATTAACTGAATATCTAAAATTTGACCTTCATTTGTTGTATAAGGCGGTAAAGGATTTAATGTTAGAGTGGGTGGCGAACTGACATCGTTTACTGTTATTTGAGCAGTCTTTGAGTCTGTTCCATTATTTTCATCTGTAACTGTAAAAGTTATAGTATAAGATCCTGACTGCTGTGCATTTGGTGTCCAGCTAAACGTTGCAGAAGTATTGCTGTTTTTTGTTAATGTAGCGCCTGTTGGTAATGTTGTCGATGTATAATTTAAAACTGAATTCTGATCTGGATCTGAACCGGTTAATTGTATTGTAAAAGCTTGATTCTCATTAATATTATATGGACTTGCTGGGTTTAAATTCAAAGTCGGATTTCTATTTACATTCACAACTGTAATTTCTACTATCATTGTTGAGGATGAGTTTCCATCATTTGCATTAAATTGAACTGAATAACTTCCTTGTTGATCATATGTCGGTGTCCATGAAAATGTTCTGGTAGTAGGATTAAATGTAGCCCCATTCGGTAGCGTGCCGGTTGAGTATGTTACTGGTAAACCCTCTGGATCAGTAGCACTAACAGTAAAAGTTAGGAGTACATTTTCATTTACAGTTTTTGGTGGAACAGATGTAAATACTGGAGGATTATTCGTCGTCGATACTGTTGCAGTGCCGGTATTTTTTGTAACATTCAAATCTTGCGATAGTGTTTGAAATTTCGTCTGAAAATTATTATCAAATGTTAAGCTTGTACTCCCTACATTTCTATATTTTATTTTAATGTTTAATAAAGTTCCTTGCCCGGAAATCGGATTTGCACCAGCCCAAACAAAACGTATATATCCAGTAGTGGTATTTGCAGCAAACTGAGGAGAGCTGGAAATTATTGCCCCATTTAAATTGAAATCATCTATGTGAACAATGTTCGGATCATAATTAATCTGAAATTGAAATGCATAAACATCTTTTCCAGTTAAATCGCTAACCGTAACAGCCGCAAAAACCTCTGTGTTCGGTGAACCTACTACATTAGGTAATGTTATTGTCACTTGCGAAAAACTTCTGCTTGAATAAAAAACAAAGAAGACCAACAATAGTAATAGATTATTTTTTTTCATGACATTCCTATTTAATATTTACTACTCTAATTTAAAACAAAAATGCCCCTTTTTAAAGGGGCATTTTTGATCATCATCACTTCTAATTATTTCACAAATAACATCTTCTTAACTGATACATAATTCTCTGCTTCAATCTTATAAATGTATAAACCAGTATTAAGATTGTTTGCTTCAAATGCTACTTTATGATATCCGGCAGCCATTGTTCTATTTGCAAGAACTGCAACCTCTTGGCCTAAAATATTGAATACAGTCAACCTAACATTTGATTCTTTAGGAAGACCGAATACAATTGTGGTCGATGGGTTAAATGGATTTGGATAGTTTTGAAGTAGTTTGTATTCAGTTGGTATTCCACTGAATTCATCTTCAACACCAGTAATTGTACTACTTGCTTTAATGGTTTCTGAATACAATGTTGATAGTGTTCCATCAGTTACTCTAATGGTAAGAACATATGACTTACCAGCTTGATCAACTTTTGGAAACCATGTATAAATACCATTGGTCGTTATATTACTGTTTGCTGGACCTGCTTCCATACTGAATGTCACTGCATCTCCATCAGGGTCGTTTGCTACCCATAAGAAATTATACGCTACCGGAACATTATGAACCGGTACTGTAACATTCGGAGGAATTACTGTGGTGAATACTGGAGCTCTGTTAACATTTGTTACAGTAATTGTTGTAACAACTGATGCTGATGCACTTTTGTTGTCAGTTACTGTAAATGTAATCGAATATGTTCCAGCTTGTGTATATGAAGGTGTCCATGCAAATAAACCAGCTGCACTAAGTGTAGCACCAGTTGGTCTTGCAGTCGATGAATATGTTAATGTGTTATCGGTATCAACATCAGCACCAACTAATTGAATCTGGAATGGTGAACCTTCTGGAATTGAATAAGTAGGTCCTGCCGGATTCAATGTAAGTGTAGGAGCTCTATTAACATCATTTACAGTAATATTTGCAACTGCAGTTGCAAATTCACTATTGCCGTCTGTTACTTTGAATGTAATAGAATAACTTCCTGCTTGTAAATATGTTGGTGTCCAGCTGAATGCACCTGTGTTTGCATTTAATGTAGCGCCAGTTGGTAATGGAGTTCCCGAATATGTTAATGCTGTTCCATCAGGATCTGCGCCAACTAATGTAATATTTAATGCAACATTTTCATTAACTGTGTATGGACTGGCTGGCGTTAGAGATAATGTAGGTGCACTTGTTGACACAACAACAGTTCCAGATTGTGTTGCTGCAGTAGGTGTACCAGCGTTAAACATAAAACCTGTAAAAGCAATTGTTGATGTTCCAGCTGCTTTTGGTTTTGCAGTTAAATACACAAGTATTCCGCTGCCTGTTATTGCTGATGATTTTGCCCATGCAAACGACACAGTGCCTGTTGTGTTATTGTAATTGATTTGTGCACTTCCTCCAACTGATAATGTACCCGTCAAATCATATCCAGTTAATTCAAGTACTGCTGGATTGAAAGTACCTGTAAAATTATATGAAACTATATTGTTACCACTCGTTAGAGTTGTAACATATATCGGTATCATTATTGAGCTTGCATTTGTTGCCGCTGAAACTGTACCGCCGTATACCATAATACCGGCTGTTACAGCTGTGCCAGCAGTTACATTTGCAGCTGGTGTTCCAGCATTAAACATGAAGTTCAAAGGAGCTCCAACATTTAATGCCGTTGTACCGACACTCTTAAATTTGAATACTAAGTTTAGTAAAGTTCCTGAACCTGATAATGGAGTTGCTTTTGCCCATGCTACGGAAATAAAGCCAGTAGTTGTATCTGCATTTACTACAAGATCAGCTGCACTAACCTTGCCTCCTGTAACGTCAACACCCGTTATTATTGCTATAGCGGGATTATACGTTACTGTAAATTGAAATGCAGTCACGTTCTGACCGGTTAAATCTCCTACCGTAATAGCACCATTCTTAACCATTCCTGAAGTACCCGTAACATTAGGTAGAGTCACATTAACCTGAGCATTTATATCCGTTCCTAGCATAAGCATTGCAACAACTATCGTCAAGATCTTTACAACGCTTACTTTGAAACTTCTCATTATCACCTCATTTTATTTTGGTTTCATTTATTAAGAGCTATTATTCCCTTTGGGGCGAATTTCTTCGCCCCTTAGGAGAGATTTAACCCTTACTTCAATAAGTTCATCTTCAGTGTCGACATGAATTTACCAGCATTCAATCTGTAAATGTAAATTCCTGAGGATACTTTTCCGCCGTAATTATTTGTTCCATCCCATTTAACTGTATAGAAGCCAGCTTCTTGTTCATTATCTATCAATGTCTTTACTACTTGTCCTAACATGTCATAGATAACTAAAGTTACTTTTGCATTCTCTGCCAACGAGTATTTTATACTTGTTGTTGGGTTGAATGGGTTTGGATAGTTCTGGCTTAAAGCAAATTCTGTCGGAATTTCTCTTACATTTACTGCATTGAGTTCTTCACGAAGATCATCGTTTAGTACAGCACTACCTGTTACTGTTACGGTTTCTTGTCCATTTAATTTAAAGCTTACTAATGCTACTACTCCATCTTTCAATGGTTCAAGGCCTGTTAATGCAATTCTTACTTTTCCACCTTCGGTATTGGTTGAAGATACCCAGCCGTTAGCTGTTGTAACTTTAACACTTGCTACTTCTAGTGAGCCAGTTTCGAGCTCTGCATAAGCACTTGTTACACCCATTGTGTTTGTTAAGGTTATCGGAACATTGATTATTCCGTTTTCGCCTGATAATCTTCCTAATTCCACTTTACCCATTGCAGCACTTACTTTGGCTGGGAATGGTAAGGTTGGATTTAGAACTTTGTAGAGTATTAAGTATGCATCATATGCACCAACTACGCCGTCGCCAACACCGCTGTTGCAGTCTGCTGCCCATAGAGCAACTCCTGTAAGTGGTAGTGGAGCTGGTGTAGTTTTACCAACTACATGTTGTAATACTAATGAAGCGTCAATTCCGTCAACATCGCCGTCGCCGTCAACGTCGCCTTTATTACGTCCATAAGTTACTGTAACTGTTGTAGTTGTATTTGCTGTTAATGCACCGTCATTTGCTGTAATTGTAAATACATAAGGTCCACCGGCTGCGTCTGCCAATGTAGGCGTGAATGTTAATACACCTGCAGCTATTGAATTTGCACCTGCTGGTGCTGGTGCAACTGCTCTTGCGTATGTTAATGCATCACCATCTGGATCAACTGCAGCATAAGTTAAGTTCAAGGTTTGTCCTTGTACTACTGTTGCTGTTGTATGGGTTGTTCCGCCAGTCCATGTTGGAGCCCTGTTTACATTTGTTACAGTAATGTTGAATGTGTAATCTGTAAATACTGTTGCATCTGTTGCTTTTGTTGCTCTTACAGTGATTGGATATGGAGCTGTTCTACCTTGGTCAAATGAAGGTGTCCATGTAAATACACCTGCTGCTGTAATCGCTGCACCTGTTGGAGGATTATTTACTAATGTAAATGTCGGTGTTCCTACATTTACGTCTTGATCTGTTGCTGCAAATGTAAATGTATACAACGTGTTTTCAGGTGTTGTGACTGCTGCTGGAGCGGTTGCTGTAAACACTGGGGCTCCTGAAGGAATACCTAATGTGAAGAATGCTCTCTGTGCAATTGCACTTCCTTGTGATCCAATGTTTCTTACAACTAACAATGTATCGCCTGGTAATGGTGTATTGATATACATTGCGTTGCTGTAATTTCCTGCCCCGCCTTCTAAGAACCATCCATTAACTGTTACATCGCCGTCGAATCTTCTGATTATTCTTAAATCATTATGATTGTCTAAAGGTCTGTTCAAGTTTGTTCCGTTTAATTCAACGTTCATTAACTGAGCAGCACCTAAGCTTGTTGTTGCTTCAAATACCCAATAATATGGAGCTTTTCCGCCGATCCAGTTCGTTCTGCTTGGATCTGCGAATTTTGTTCCGCCATTGATTGGGAAGTTCTTTGTTCCTGTTGGTGTTGTGTTAACATGACTAACAACTACTGTTGTTGGTGCTATTGTTGCATTTCCAGCTGTGAAGGTTATTGCTGCTGGTCTATAGCTTGGATTTGCTGTGCCTACCGGCCATTCTGATCGTCCGATTGTTCCGGCTGGTATAAACACACCTAATCTTCCGCTTACATGCGCAAAGTGGGTAGATAATGCTAGGTTTCTTACATAACCTAAATTAGTTATTACCCCACCTGCATTGGTTGTTAATTGTAATGTTAACAATGTTGGATCTGCCATCGCTAGTATTCCACGGGTTAATGTCAGAACACCTGCTGGCTGAATTACACCATCTTGAACTGGATTTAATGTAAGGTTTCCTCCAGATACTGTAACTGCCTGGTCTCCGCCTTTTGTCATATTTAGATTATTGATTTGTCTATTTGCACCTAATGCTACTGCTTGTGTGTTAGTTCCTGTAAATGTCAAATTCAACAAGTTACCACCGCCCCATGCAGCTGCGCCAAATGTTAAATCAGAATTTGTCGAAATTGTTGCACCAACTTCTGCTGGAGCTCCAGCTACAAATGCTGGTATTGTGAATCCAGCTATCGTTGCATTTCCAGTTAAGGTTGTTGTCGATGCATTGCCTAATGTTAATACAGAAGCACCTGTTAAGTTCAACCCGCCTAATGTAAATACATTATTATTAGTAACAGCGCCAGTACCTGATAAATTGCCAGTTACTGCGGTTGTTCCTGCATTTACATAAGCACCGTTAACTGCAAGACCTGCATTCCAATTTACTATTGCTGTTGCTAATACGTTAACCGTACCAGTAGCTGCAATTGTTTGTGCTAGTGTAAAGTTTGTTGTAAAACCACCATTGAATGTTAATACTGAGTTCAATGTAAGAACACCAGCAATGGTTCTTGAAGAATTAATAGCTACCATTGTTTGGTTTGGAGCTACCATAGCTAATAATGTAACATCTCTTACAATTCCTGGTAATGAATATTCTAAACCAGTATTATAAACTACTGGACCAGCTGCAAAGCCTGTATAATCAATATTAATATCAGGTGCAGTAAATGTACCTACAGCACCACCGCCACTCTGATCATTATTTAAAGCACCGTTAACATTTCTTACTATTTTTTGACCAGCTGTTGGCATAGAAACATCAGTTGGACTATCCCATGTAAGCGTACCAGATGTTAGTGTTAATGTTCCAGCAATAACCTTGCTATTACCAGCAGCATTTGGAATTGTAACTGCAACTGCGCCAGTATTATTCAAAGTTACATTATTTGCCTGGTTTTGTGGCCAGGTAAAATTATTTGGTGTAGAAGTTGCTCCTCCAAATAAATAGTTAACTAAACCAGCAAACACTGGAACTGCCTGACCTACTGCATTATCTATATTGCCAGTTCCATCGACAAGAATCGTAGCATTAGCAGCAACATTCAACATTGAACCTAATGGAGCAACGGTTCTTGTTTGTGTTAACGCACCTGTCAAACCACCGCCAGCACCGTTTAAGTATAAATTAGAGGTCACTGTCAATGTATTTGTAATCGCGTTATTATTTGCACGAGTAATATCTAATGGTCTATCGACTTGCAAATTACCAATTGCCATTGGTGCATCCATTCTCCAAGTACTAGTACTATTCCAATCTAAGTATCCAGCACCTGCGAATAAACCATCTATATATCTAAATGGAGTTGCAATAGCACCGCCGCCAATAATTAAATTCGCGTTGCCAATTGTTAAAGTATTTGTAGCTCCTGCATTCATCACAAAACCAGTACCAGTTCCATTAACTGTTAATGATGCTGGACCTGCTAATGTCACATTTCCACCGACATTTAAATTAGCAACGGTTGGAGTCGCAGCAGCTGGAACTGTCCATGTAAGTAAAGTATTAGGAGCTGTATTAACTAAATTAAGAATTCCTGTTGCCGGACTTGCAAAAGCTGATGTACTATAAAGAAGAACATTTTGTCCACCAGCAGTCAATGTTAATCCGTTAGGAATTGTGAATGTGTTAACTGTTGGAGCTATTGTTCCTAATGTTACATTGCCGTCAAATCTTAAATTGAATCCAGCAAATGTAGCAGCTGCGCCAGTAAATTGAACATTTGCAGCTATTGTTGCAGCAGCACCTGCTATTGTAATATTAGCTGCGGCGCCTGAATAAATAACAGTTCCTGTACCTGTAACTTGTCCAAATGGAGCTACAGCGGCACCTGTTATCGTCATTGCATCAGGTGCTGTACCGGCTTGACATGTCAAGTTATTAGCACCTAAAGCAATTGTACCAACACCTACAGCAACTGTACCGGAAGAGACAACATTGCTGTTTAATGTTAAAGTACCATTAGCAGCAGTTGTAATACCAGCAACATGTGGTCCATTTCCAGTAAAGGAAACAGCCAATGATGATGCTGTACCTGCAGCTAGGAAAGTAATAACACCATCTTTAGTAGCGAAATCATCAGCATTGCCACCAACTCCACCCCATACATTATCTCCACCAAATCCTTGAGATACCAATCCAGTACCATCGACAAGTGTATTACCTGCTGAATTATTATTAACTTGTAAAGATGGCCATAAACCTGTACCAGTTAAAGCAGTACCTGTAGCTGCATTTAACTGAACTCTTGTTGTACCATCATCAGCTAACCAACCATTATTAACAGCAGAAGCGCCATTTAATATAAGGTTATTTCCAGCAGTGAATAATGATTGACCTGTATTTATTGTGAAAGTTCCATTTGGTTGAGCATTCGCCCCTAAAGTAACAATACCTTGTCCAGGTTGAACGCCAGTTGTTGTTGCAACTGTCAAATCGTGCAATTGAGTTGCGCCATTTGGAACTTCATTTGCAGTTGTTTTATCAGCTCCATAATATGTTACATTTACTCTTGTAGTAGCTGTTATAAAACCACCAATATTAGCGTTAAATGTTCCAGCTGTTCTAAATATTGTAGGCCAAGGAGCAACACTTGTAGCTGTATTGAATATCATATTTGTCGGAACAACATTGCCTTGAGCTAAATAGAAATCACCTACAAATGTACATGTTGCGTTTCCAAAAGTAGTGTTAGCACCGCTGTTATTATCAACACCAAAGTTACCAAAAGTTGCGCCTGCGTTTGGACCGGCGACAGGATTAACTACCTGAGCAACACCACCATACATCATAACAAATCCGCCATTAGTAGTGGTATACCCAGATGTATTTTGGAAATTACCGCCAGTTGCAGTTGGAACTGGTGTACCGACATAAAGTCTTGCATTATCTAATCTAATTGTATTAGCGACTGCAACACCTGTGTTGAATGTTAAACCACCGCCATTTAGAGTCAAGCTTCCTGGTACAGCTGGATTAATAGATTGGAAGATGACATAAGGAGCTGGTAATACAGCAGGATTAGTCACAGTCATTGGACCTGGATACGTTTGACTTGCATTTCCAAGAGAGACAACTTGATTAACATTAGGAATCGGTTGATTAAAATCGATAGTTGCAGTTGTTGCATTATTATAAGTAACATTAGTTGTAGCTCCACCGATTTGAATTGAAGCACCGCTAAAGGTCATTGTTCTTGCAAAACCTGTATTTTGACCCATGTCAACTGTTCCATTAACTAATTGTACTGTGCCAGTTACATTGATGGCTCCTTGATTTGCACCAACAGTTTGATCTCCAAAATCAAGTACGGCCCCTGTACCATTAACAGTTAGCCCAACAATTGCATAAGTAGCAGTTGTTGAATTGGTGAAAAGAACATCACCTGAAGATGTTAATGAAACAGTTCCATTAATTGTAACTGCACCAGTTTGAGTACTTAAGAAAGAAATATTTGAAGCGCCAGAATTTGTAATATTATTTAAAGTAACTGTTGTACCACCAGTTGCAGCAGTACCAAAGGTAATATCAGCACCAGCAACACCTCTTGAATTTTCAACGTTTCTTGTACCACCAACAACGTTGCCGTTACCGAATAAAATATCTCCACCAGTTGTCGCTCCAGTACTTGAAATATTTCCTGTAAATGTATTAGCACCATTTAAATTACTAAAATCTATTTGATTATTTGCAACGGTTGAAGAATTAAGAACTGCTCCTGAATTTATTGTAGCAGCTCCGCCAGCACCGGTTGAAAAGATATCGCCCGATGTTGCACCACTTACATTTGAACTATTTGTAATACCACCAGTAAATGTTAAAGCTCCAGTAGTTGTAGCAAATGTAATTCTTCCAAAATTGGAAAGTGCGCCACCAGTTGCAGCAACCCATGTACCTGTACTTTCATTTGAAAGTAATCCTGTAATTGCTATTGTAGTACCAGTGTTGCCAAAATTAATCTGAGCAACATTATTGGCATTTGCTATATCGGTTGTACCGGTAACATTTGCTTGGTTTCTAACAAATCCACCAACTGTGAGGACAATATTTGGAAAATTAATTTGACTACCAGCAGCAAGCGCAACAGCACCTACTCCAGATTGAACTGTGTAGGAAGTGTTTAATAATACGTTGGTAGTAATTGCAATTGAAGTTGCAGCGGTTGCAGCAAAGTTAATAAAACCATTACCAGATTGAGTAATGCTAGCAATTGTTTGAGCAGCGGCACCGACTTTAGCAAGTGTAATTGTACCGGTACTTCCAGTAGCACCTAAAACTGCACCAACGTTTGTTCCATTTGCAATTGTCATAGTACCAGCACCATTTAAGGTAACGGTACCAACCGTAGTTGTATTATTTGTTGTAATACTTGCATTTGTGTTAGCAATTAAGTTTCCAACACTTGTAAAATTACTTGCACCAACTGGATCAATAGTTAAAACTACTAAACCAGCAGCTGCTTTCGATGCAGTAACATTAGCTAATGTTGAAGCTGAATTTGCATCTATTGAAATAGCACCTGCTCCAAGTGTGAAGTTAAGAGTACCATTTGTAATATTACCATCTGTGAAATGGTTTAGAGCTCCAGCTCCGCTTATAAAATTAAGTGTAAATGTATTAAGATTAGCACCGCCATTGTTACCACCTTGTCCTAATAACATTAAACCGTTAATTGTTCTATTCTGATCTAATCTAAATGTAATATTTCCAGCAGTAGCTGTTGTTGTTAAATTATTTGCAAGATTAGTAGCTGTTGGGAATTCAAAACCAGTTGTTACAGTAGCTCCAGCAGCTGTGAAGAAGTTTTCATAAACAAAATTTGTTGCACCAGTAAATGCAACTTGACCTGATGTAACACTTCCAAGTTCTGTTCTATATACATCACCACCCGCGATCGTAACTTGATTACCACCAGCAAGTGTTCCTTGATTAAGTTTTAAATCTTGGAATTGGAAAGGACCAGAAACAGTTAAAGTTCCTCTTGTAAAAATGTTACCAACGGCTCCCGAAGCAGCAACCAATACGTTATGAGTTACACTAAAGGTTGTTGGAGATAAAACGGTTACCGTAAAATAATTGTCATCCAATGTAGTTCCAGTACCATCGATATAAACTTGATCGTTAGTACTCAGACCATGAGCAATTGCAGTAGTAATAGTGGAAGCAGCGTTTGCAGCGGCACCCGTATTACCAGCTATTGCTGAGTGGACACCATTGGATCCAATTGATAGATCTGCATTTGAGAAGATTGGTGTTCCACCGGTTGAGGTGAAAGTTATAGTTTTGCTCACGATTACGTTGCCCTCAGTATAATTAATACCTGTAGTAGCAACAGAAATCGTAGAACCAGCAGGAGCGGCCGATAATGCTGCACTCACTGTAGCCAATGGAGAGGCTAAAGTACCAGCATTTGCGTCATGACCTGTCTGGTTATTGACATAATAGGTTCCTACCTGAGCATTTACTACTCCCGTTAATAGGAAGAGAACAAGTAGAAGACCCGTTGAAAAGAGTTTTTTAAACGTCATTTTTTTCTCCCTAATTGGTTGAAAAATATAATATGTGAAAAAAGAAATTATTATCAGCCTTAGACTGATTACACAAACAAACATGATTAGTACAAAAATTTACCATCCTTAAGTTGGTAAGAGTTTTCTCATGTGGTGTGACCTCCTTTTTTAAAAAGTTTTTAGAATTGTTGTTTTTGATTTGTTTTAGAGATTTGTAAAAAGTTAAGTTCATATTTTATATAAAGTTACCCGAATTATATATAGCTATACTTTAAAATAAATAAAAAGAAACAGTTTTGTCAACTGTTTTCTTTATGTCGATACCTAAAAAATCAACCAAAATCGCAATATTTGTTTTTATATTCCCTACCAACGAATGTGAAAAAATATGAATTTGATTTTTAGTTGTCAACATAATTTAAAATTATTTATTCTTTTTTTATTCTTAATCTTGCTCTTAATCTGTTTCATCAGTTAGCTCTGTGTGCTATTCTTTGTAAAAATTTCAACACCATTTTTTCCGGCACAAATTAATTCATCACAAATTCCTACAAACAATCCATGACCTAAAATTCCTGGTTGCATATTTAATTTGTCGTTCAACTCTTCTGCATTTTCAATCACAAAAAATTTTGCATCAAGAATTAAATTTCCATTATCAGTAATAAAATTTTTATCATTGTAATTTTTTCTCAAAGAAATTTCTGCACCAAGAGATTCTAAAAAATATTTTTCATTTTCAAATGAAAATTCTAAAACTTCAATAGGCAAAGAACTTTTAGTTCCAACTCTTTCAGATAGTTTCGTTTCATCAATTATAGTTACATTTTTTTTGCTGACATGTGCAATTATTTTTTCTCTAAGCATTGCACCGCCGCCACCTTTAATCAAATTCAAATTATAATCAGCTTCATCTGCGCCATCAATTGTAAGATCGATTATTTTATCACCAACTTTATTTTTTCTTAATTCGTTTATGCTGATAACTGGTATGCCCAATTTTACAGCTTCTTCTTCTGTTTTTTTTGATGTTGGAATTCCGACGATCTCTTTTACTTCGCCGGATTTAATTTTTTCAGATATTAGTTCGAGTGCAAATTGAACTGTGCTGCCAGATCCTAAACCTATTATCATCCCATCCTTAACTTTTTCAATCGTTATTTCAGCAGCCGCCTTCTTCAATTCGATATTTGTCATAACTTAATATTAATAAAATCTGTGCCATTAAAAACAGCTTAATATTGTCAAATTTCGAGCACTATTATAAGATAAGAAGTATGTAGTACGAAAAATATTCGTGTTATGCGAAAAATATGAATAGCTCAATTTTTTCAATTATTCCTTTTCAAAACTTCCACCCGTCACATTGAGTTTATCGAAGGATGAGTCAACTCTTAAAGATACAATTCCTTGTTAATTCATTTCATTATGATTAATTTTTCACCCCTAATAACAGAAGTAATGATTCATCTGTTCTGATCAGTTAAATCAGTTTCATCTGTGTGCAATTATTCCTTTTTCCTTTTGTAATAGAAAGATCAAAATAGTTTATGAACAACAATAAAGTCTATATTGAAACCTACGGCTGTCAAATGAATTTTGCAGATACAGAATTAGTTCTTG
>Ga0194120_10007544_pt1 | contig 14811 bp, 12 predicted proteins | sample TA2MahCa65mmetaG_FD_148642 | JGI IMG/M metagenome (GOLD analysis project Ga0194120, IMG submission 148642) | Freshwater microbial communities from Lake Tanganyika, Tanzania - TA2015019 Mahale Deep Cast 65m | ecosystem: Environmental > Aquatic > Freshwater > Lake | place: Tanzania: Lake... | reverse complement strand
CCGGTCAGCGATGCTTGGCGGTCTCCGTCGCGGTCGTCGTCGACGAGAACAACGCGATGGTGGATGCGCTCGCCGAGGTTGCGTCGACGCGACGCGTCGGGAACGGCCTCGACCCCGACACGGAGATGGGTCCCGTCATCACCGACGAGAGCCGCCGCCGCATCGAGGCGTCTGTGGAGCGAGCGGTTGCCGACGGGGCGAAGCCGCTTGTCGACGGTCGCGGGTGCCGAGTTCCGGACCACGAAGGCGGCTTCTTCACGGCTCCGACCATCCTGTCGGACGTGGCGACCGATGGCGATCTGGCGCGGACGGAAGTCTTCGGGCCCGTGCTCGCCCTGATGCGAGCGGGCGATCTGGACGACGCCATCCGCATCGTCAACGGCAGGCGATACGGCAACCAGGCGTCCATCTACACGTCAGACGGCGCGGCGGCGCGCAGGTTCCGCGTCGAAGCCAGCGCCGGGAATATCGGCGTCAACGTCGGCGTGGCGGCCCCGATGGCGTTCTTCCCCTTCAGCGGGTGGAACGACAGCTTCATGGGCGACTTGCACGGGCAGGGAGCGCACGCTGTCGAGTTCTACACGCAGACGAAGGTCGTCGTGGAACGCTGGGGAGCGCCGCGATGAGCTTCCGCGTCGGCATCGTGGGAACGGGCGGCATCGCGCACGCGCACGCCGGAGCGTGCGACGCGCTGGACGATGTCGAGCTCTGCGCCGTCGCGGACGTCTCCGCCGAGAGCGCCCAACGTTTCGCCGAGGCGAAAGGCGTGCCAGCGCACTTCGGCGATCTGGATGAGATGCTGCGCTCCGTGCAGCTCGACATAGCGATCATCTGCACGTGGGGCGTGGCGCACGCCGAGGTCGGCATATCCATCGCCGAATCGGGAGCCGTGCGCGCAATCCTGTGCGAGAAGCCCTTCACGCTGACGGGCGACGAGGCCGAATCCTTTGTGGCGGCCGCGCGGAACCACGGCGTTCTCATCGCCGAGGCGTTCAAGTTCCGCCACCATCTCCGGCACATCGAAGCGAAGCGCCGCGTCGACGCCGGCGCCATCGGCGAGCTCGTCACGCTGCGGAGCACCTTCTGCACGGGAGGCGGCGGCGCGTCGGTCGCATCTCGTACGCCCGAAGGCAACTGGCGGTTCAACCGCGCCAAGGGCGGTGGAGCCGTCTACGACCTGGCGTGCTACAACATCCACCACGCTCGGTTCATCCTGGGCGCGGAACCGATCCGCGTGTTCGCCCATCAGCGGCGCGGCATCGAGGTGGACGACGCGACGGACATCCTCATGGTCTTCCCTGAGGACCGGACGGCGCACATCTCGACCGGGTTCGACACGGGATATTCGGAGCATGTCGAGCTCTGCGGAACCGAGGGAACCATCCGCATGGCGCAGGCGTGGAACTGCGACGGGCAGTCGGTTACGCTAGAGTGCGCCACGCCCGGCAACGCGGAGACGGTGACGTTCGAGCCGACGAACCAGTTCGCCGCACAGCTCCGTCACCTCTGCGAGTGTCTTGAGTGCGGCGCTTCGCACCGGATTCCGCCGGAGGATTCGATCCGACAGATGCGCGTCATCGATGCTGTGTTCCGCTCCCTAGCGAGCGGAGAGTCCGTAGACCTCTGAGCATCGACGAACCCCAACCGAGGAAAGGGCGCTGATGGCAGGTCAGGGTGAAACGATCCTCTTCGAGGACAGGTTCCAGGGCAAGCTCGGTGACGGCTGGTCGTGGCTGCGCGAGCACGAGGGATTCTGGCGCATCGCGAACGGGGGGTTGGAGATACGCGTCGAGCCCGGCGTCGCGGATACCGTGCGCAACGCGCTCTTGAGACAGGCTCCGGATCGCTCCACCGGCTCCTACGCGATCGAGGTCACCGTGTCGAACCACACGCTGCCCACCCAGCAGTACGAGCAGGGAGGCATCACGTGGTACGTGGACGGCAAACCGGTGTTCAAGATCGTCAAGGAGCTCATCGACGGCGATCTGTGGATCATCCCCGGCAAGCCCTCCATGCGGACGAAGAGCGTCCGTCTGCGGCTCGTCGTGACGGCATCGACGTGGACGGCGCTGTTCCGACCGGAAGGCGAGAGCGAGTACCAGGAGGCGGCGAAGGGCGAGCTACCCGCGCCGAGGAATGACCAGGTGAGCATCCAGTGCTACAACGGACCCGCCGATGCCGAGCACTGGATCCGGTTCGAGGACTTCGCAGTCCTCCGACTCACGGGGGCGTAGAAACGCAAAGGGGCGACTTGCGTGTCGCCCCTTCGCTCGCTCCGGGCCCTGCCTAGTTCCCCTGGTTCGGACGGCCGCCGCCTGCACCGCCCCCACGGTTCCCACCGCCCTGTGGACGCTGCTGGTTCCCGCCGCCGGGCCCGCCCGTCTGGCGACGTCCCTGCTGCTCGAACCACGCATCGAGCTTGGCGTTCTGGTCAGCGGTGAGGACTTCCTTGACGCCATCTCTCAGCGTGCGGACTCCACCCATGACCGCCTGCATCCGCGCCTGACGATCTCCCTGCTCTCCGCCTTGCTGACCCGACATCTCGTCGAGCTGCTTCTTCGTATCTGCCCATTGCTTCTGGTAGACGCCCCGCAGCTTCACGAGCTGCTCGTTGTTCGTGTCCAGCTCCAGCGCGACGAACGCCCATGAACCGAAGACGGCTCGCTCGACCATGTCGCGCGGATTGAACATCATCCGCATCGGGTTCCCGTCGCCGGGCGCTCCCTGAGGTCCCCCGCCGCCCGGACGCTGCTGGGGAGCCTGCGCTCGCAGCGTCAGACCGGCTGCGACAACCAACGCGGCAACGACGCCATAGGCGATGCCTCGTGACACTCGCTTCATCGTGCTCCTCCGACTTGTCTGCCCTCGACCACGACGCGACCCACGGACTCACTGATAGACGAGTCCCAGACCCGTACGGATTATCCGATGTCCAAACGCCCTCTTGGTCGTTGCGCGGCTGGAACGCGGTTGGGATAATCGCCGCGATCCGATCCGATCGCGGGCACTCGCGAAGGAGACGCTCATGCGGTTCGGTCTCGTCCATCACTCCTTGGGACACGGCATCCCCGTCGAACAGGCGATCAAGCAGGCGTACGACTACGGCGCGCTCGTCTTCGCGACCGGCGTGAACCTCGGCACGCGCGAGATGATGCGCGACCTCATGGCGAAGTACTCGATGGACATCGTCACCGGTTGGGGCGACCGGTTCATCGAAAACGGCGACGCTCAGCCCACCGACGGCTTCATGCGGTTCTGCCGCGATGTGTGCCAGCCGCTGGGCATCCGCGTCGTCGGCACGGCATCGTCGCACCACCGCTGGCGGAAGGACCCGCCGCTCGCCGAACAGCTCTCCCTGTTGAGCGCGGCGCTCAAACGCCTCTGCGCCGTCGCCGTCGATTACGACGTGCAGATCGCCCTCGAAAACCACGCCGACTACCGCGCCTCGGACATCCTACAGATTATCGAGCGCGTGGATAGCCCCGCGATGCGCGTCCAGCTCGACACCGGGAACCCCTACGCCGTTGCGGAAGAACCGCTCGACGCGACTCGTCTGCTCGCGCCCTACACGTCCTCGACGCACATCAAGGACATGACGATCCGGCCCCTTACGGACGGCGAATGGGTGAAGGTCCTCGGCTGCCCGCTCGGTGAAGGCGATGTCGACTTGGCGGGCATTGCGCGCATTCTGAGCGAGAACGCGCCCACGGACCTGCCCTTCAACCTCGAAGTAGAGCCGCCTCACGGAACCGACAACGCCGCCGCGTGCCGCACGTCCGTCGAGCACGTCAAGGCGACCCTATCGGGCTACCTCGAACTCCAGCCCGCCAAGTGACAGCGCCGACCCGTCACCAGGGAGGACGAAGACGATGGCTGACCGGTACCGCCTTGGCGTGATCGGCGTCGGCGGCATGGGCATTGCCAACTACCACGCGGCGACGTTCGTCAGGACGGAGCGCGTCGATCTCGTCGCCTGCTGCGACATCAACGAAGCCGCGCTGGGGCCCTTCCAGGAGCGGTTCCGCGTCCCGGCTGTGTTCATCGACGCGCGGTCGATGCTCGAAGCGTCCAAGCTCGACCTCGTCGCCGTCTGCACCAACGAGACGGCTCACGCTGAGATGACCGTCCTCTCCGCATCCTACGCGCCGAAGGCGATCTTCTGCGAGAAGCCGATGGCGATGAGCCTCGACCAAGCCGACGGGATGCTGCACGCCTGCGCGGCGCACGGCACCCGTCTCTTCGTCGGGCACCAACGACGCTTCAACTCGCAGTACGCGCGGGCGTACGAGCTCCTCCAAGAAGGCGCCGTCGGCGAGCTCGAAAGCATCGAGGCGGCAGGGCATCCGGGCGGGTCGCTGCTGGTGGACGGCACGCATACGGTCGATCTGATCCGGTTCTTCGCGGACGAACCGCCCGTGAAGTGGGTTTTCGGGCAGGTCGAGGCGACGACGCGCCGGTTCGGGTGGGGGCACACGCTCGAAGATGCCGCGATGGCGATCATCTGCTTCGAGGGCGGCATGCGGGCGACCCTCGCCATCGGCGGATACCATACGCTGGCGAAGGAAGGGCTCCTGCCCTGTGAGTCGCAGGCGTACCACCGGATCCGCCTGCGCGGTTCGTCGGGAACCATCGAGATCAACGGTGATGGGCAGGTGGGCGACCGCCCGCTGCTGCGCGTCAAGCGCGGCAGCGAGTGGGAGCCCATCGAGATCGAGCAGGGGTGGTACAAGGGCGTCTCGCCGCACGCGGCGGCGCTGGACGCGCTCGAAGCCGACGAGCCGCACCTGCTCGACGCCACGAGTGCCAGGGCGACGCTCGAAGTGCTCCTGTCGATCTACGAATCGGCGCGGACGAATCGGCTCATCGAGATGCCGTTGGCGAATCGCGCCAACCCGTTCGACCAGTGGCTCGCGGAGCGCGACGCCGCTGCCGGTTGACCTGGGTGGTCGTCCGCTTCGTCGCTCCCGCGGAAGCGGGAGCCTAGAGTTCTGGATTCGCGCTTCCGCAGCAATGACGGATAGGTGTTGCCGCGTGATACAGCCGGGCTCGTGTGCGACGCAGAACCGGCCTACGGCTTGCGCGTCTGCCCAGCAACCGCCATGCGACGCGCCACGTAGTCGGCGATCTGCATATAGCCCTCCGCCCAGGTGTGACGCAGGTCGCCGATCTTCTCCATCGACGCTCCGGCTTCGTCGTAAAGGCTGTGCGGCACGTCCTTCGCCGCGACGAACCGGATGTTGCCCTTGTAGAGCCCGACGGTGATCTGCCCCGTCGCGAGCTGCGCGATGCCTTCTGTCACCTGGAGCAGCGACGCCGACGTCGGCGAGAACCACTCACCCTCGTAGACCGCGTCGGCGAGCTGCCGCGAAATGACGTCCATGAGCTTCCTGCGGCTCCGATCCAGCGTGAGCTGCAGCAGCTTCTCGTAGCAGTAGGCGAGAACCGACACGCCCGGCGACTCGTACACGCCCCGCGACTTGATCCCGATCCGCCGGTTCTCCACGACATCGATCCCGATGCCCACGCCGTTCCGCCCGCCGATGCGATTCAGCGTCTGGAATGCCTCGACGATGCCCATCGACTCGCCGTTGACCGCGATGGGGGTTCCCATCTCGAACCGGATCGTGAGCTCCTCGACTTTGTCGGGAGCCTGCATCGGCGAGACGCCCATGATGAAGTCGACGAAGTCGGAAGGCGTCGTGAGCTGCTCCAGCCTGCCAGCTTCGTGCGTCAGGCCACAGAAGTTGGCGTCGGTCGAGTAGGGCTTCTCCTCGGTCGCCGTCACTTGGAGCCCTTCGCGCTGGCAGTACTGGATCATGAGCCGCCGGCCGCCCAGCTCAGCTTCAAACTCCTCATCGCGCCAGGGAGCGTAGACGCTCACTTCCGGTGCGAGCATCGCGAGCGCCAGCTCGAAGCGGACCTGGTCGTTCCCGCGACCCGTCGCGCCGTGGGTCACGACGTCGATCCCGTGCTGTCGGATCACGGGAAGGGCGACTGCGACGGTCGCCATGCGCGCGATGCCCGTCGTGTTCCAGTACCCGCCTTCGTGCGACGCAGCGCCTCGGATCACCTGCAACATGTATTCCGCGAGGCGTTCCTTGCCGTCGAGCAGCAGCGCCTCCTTCGCGCCAGCGGCTTTCATGCGAGCAGGGATCACATCGAGGTTCTTCTCATCGGGCTGCCCCAGGTCGATCGTGAGAGCCGTCACATCGATGCCGGACGCGGACAGCCATCGTACGATCGTCGTGCTGTCCAGGCCGCCAGAGACGAGCGCGAGGATTTTCTTGCCGCGAAGGTCGTTCCTGTTCATGGGAGCTCTCCGAGTTCGCTGGAAGGTGATGGCATCACGCCTAGCTGAAAGTATAGTCCAGGATCGATGGGCTTTCTACGCGCCGCGCCGATGCCGCCTACGGCGGAGCTCCCTTGCATCGGCATGTTCTGCGTGTTAGATCGCTGACGTACGTGTCGCTCAGTGGCGACATGAGCCCACGTGTCCGCCGGTGACAGGAGAAGTGTCATGTCCCGGCAGCCCACCAGCGTATCGTTTCTGATTTCTCTCGCCTTTCACGGGATCGTTGCGGTCATTCTGCTGCTGTACGTGCTCGTCCAGAAAGAGATCATCCCCAACCCGTTCCAGGTGGACATCCTCGCGCCGCCTCCGCCGCCGAAGCCGTCCGTGCGCCGACCGGACATCAAGCCGGTTCCCAAGCCAATCGTGCTGCAAGAAGTCTCCGTCTCGGCTCCCCAGACGACCAACCGAGTCCACGCCACCGTCACCAGCACCGTCAAGACGAGCGATCTGCAGGCTCAGTCCGTCCTGGCGTTTGCCGACAAAGCGGTGCGCGTCGAAACCCCTCGCGTCGGCGACCGCCCGCGCGTGATCGACCCCAACGTCGCGGTTCCGCCCGTTGTGACGGCAGCCAACCTGCCCATCGCCGACACGCCGGATGCGCTTGCGTTCTCATCGCCATTGGGAACCGGCGGTCAGGGAGGCAGTGGGCGCGGCGTCGGTGGAACCGGGATTGGACGCGGGATCGCTCCGGGCAGGGCAGTGGCGCTGGTGTCGCAGTCGGCTCAGGATGTGAAGCTCGCCGGGCTCTCGCTCGTCGAACGGCTCAGCACGGTTATCGACGGCATCGGAGACATGCCGTTCACGATCACGCTGGGCGCTCCCGACGTGCTCCCGCTCCCAAAGGGGGAGCCCGGCGGGCGGGTCGTCGGGAAGGGCAAGGACATCCGGGGCGTGTTCCGGCTCGTCCGCGCCCGGCATCACCTGTCCGACTGGTGGACGGACGCCAGCGCGCTTTCGGGGCTGGCAAAGTGGCTCAACGCGAACACGAAGATCCACACCGACATGTCCGTCGAGGGCGGAGCCGTCGAGCTCCGAGATACGAACCTGCTGCGTGCGCCGGTCGTCTGGATGACGGGTCACGATCCCACTGTCGTGACGACGCGCGGCTTGTGGGGGGAATGGGGAGCGCAGATGCGGCAGGGCGTTGGAAGAATGGACAAGCGCCTTGAGGATGCGGAGGCGACGAACCTTCGCCGGTATCTGGTCGATCGACAGGGGCTCCTCGTATTCGACGATTGCGGTTTGGGATTCGGTCATCGCCAGGCGCTGCTGGAGGTCGTCCGGGCGGAGCTCCAGCGGATCGTGCCGGAGTACCCCATCGTCCCCATTCCCAACGACCACGAGATCTACAACAACTTCTACGAGCTCGGTGGTCCCCCGGTCGGGTTCGACGTGCAGTGGATTGCGTGGTGGGGGCAGGGGCATTCGCTTAAGCGGCGCAACTACATCGAAGGGATCATGTTCGACGGGCGCATCGGCGTCATCCTGAGCAACCGCGACTACATGTGCGCCATGCAGACGGTCGGGCATCCCAGCATGGGGTATCTGCCGCGCGGCGTGCCGTCGGCGTATCGGTGGGCGACGAACGTCGTCGTCTATGGGCTGACGCACGGGAACATCGCGCAGTACAGCGACTACGTGCCGGAGAACCGACTCGCGGACGAGCCGATGCCCTTCAAGGCTCCGCTATCGACGCGCATCCCGTCCACGCCGATCCCACTGGAGGAATAGCCCTGCTGCACACAAGGCTCGTGTGGGTTCTGCGCTACGCCCAGAATGGCAGGTGGGGCAGCGGCCGGTAGGACGGGTCGTAAGGGCGGGCTTCAGACCCGCCCCAGGGTTCTGATGCTAGAACGACACGCCCTTGCCCGTCTCAGCCGACTTGTACATCGCCTCGGTGATCTTCACGACCGTCACGCCGATGGCTCCGGTCTCGATCAGCTCACACCGACCCAGCAGACCCCAAACCCAGTGCTTGTGGCTCCCGTCGTAGCCGTCGTTCCACCGACCGAACGAGCGCTGCCGGCGTTCGTACGAGTCGATGTCGAATGTGACGTTCGCGTCCATGTCGTGGAGATGCGTGTAGAAAGCGAAGGGCTCCAGCCTGATCCCGCCGAGGGAGCCCATGATGCGGTCGCCTTCGCCGCCGTCCATGTGCGCCGCCCACGCTTCCTCGACGAACATGGCTACGTCGCCCTCGAACCGGACAAATCCGGTTCCCAACTCCTCAACGTTGTAGCCGCTCGCCTTGCGGCGTTCCTCGTCCATCGGGAGTTCCTGGAACGTGGACGCCAAGACGCTCTGCACCGGCGGGTTCCCCAGCAGATAGACCATCCGCGCCATGTGATATACCGCCATGTCGGGCAAAGCCCCGCCGCCCGACTTGTCCTTCTGCACGAAGTGTGGCGTCGCGTATCCGTCGACGTACACGCGCCCACGACGGCGGTAGTGGCTCGTCTTGACGTAATAGACGCGTCCAAGCGCTCCTTCCTCGATGAGGCGTTTCGTCGTCCGCACTTCCTTGCCGAACAGCGTGCCAACCTGCATTCCTAGCTTCTTGCCGGTGCGGCGTGACGCCGCCAGCATCGTGTCCGCGTCGGAGCCCTTGATCGTCAATGGCTTTTCGCAGTAGACGTGCTTGCCGGCTTCCATCGCCGCGATGGACACTGGCGCATGGAGCACGTTCGGCAGGCACACGTCCACCGCGTCGATATCGTCGATCTTCAGCAGGTCTTTGTAGTCGGCGAAGACGTTCTTAACGCCGGCTTCGCCTGCGACGCGCTTCGCTTCCGCCTCGTCGATGTCCGCCAGAGCGACGATCTCGACGTCGTTCGGCATGCCTCGGTAGCTGTTCACGTGGCTCTTGCCGATGATTCCCGTTCCGATGACCCCGACCTTGAGCTTCCCAGCCATTGCGTTCCCTCTCGTGGACTGGCGCCGGCTCTCCGACGCGCGTACTGGCGAGCATAACGCCCCACGCCGGCGTGTCAAGGCTGGGCTCGCGCCTTGAGCCGGACAGCCGGTTCCGCTATCGTCCACACGCCACGGAACGCAGGGCAGACGCGCGAGAAGGAGACGGCAATGTACCGCGTGGGCGTGATCGGACTGGGCAGCATCGCGGCTCGCTACTCGACGCCGAGCGACGCGCATCCCTACTGTCATGTCGGCGGCATCCGGCTCTGCGATGCGACGGAGCTCGTCGCCGTCGCGGACATGTCGGCGGAACGGCGCGACGAGTTCGCCAAGACGTGGGGACCTGTCTTCCCCGACGGGTTCCGCTACTACGAGACCGACCGCGAGATGCTCGAGAACGAGCAACTCGACATCGTCGCCGTGTGCGTCCGCGGGCCCTTCCACTTCGCCGTCATGCAGAAAGCGCTGAAAGCCGACATTCGCGCCATCTTTCTCGAGAAGCCCGCCGGATGCTCGCTCCATGAAGTGGACGAGATGACGCGCGTCGCCGAGTCGCGCGGCATCCCCACGGTGGTGGACTACTCGCGACATTGGGCTCCGCATCTCATCCGGCTGCAGTCGCTCGTCGCCGATGGGTTGGTGGGACAGGTTCAGTCGGTGATCGGCTACTGCGGCGGCACGATCCTCTCGTTCGCGATCCACACGACGGACCTCATCTGCCAGTTCGCGGGCTACGATCCCATCTCGGTCGCCGCGCACATATCGACCGGAGGCGGCGAGATGCCAGCCGGATACGAGCCGGAGCCCGCCATCGTCGGGGCTTCGATTCGGTTCGCGAGCGGCGTCCAGGGGTTCCACGTGGGGAACCACGGCAAGGCTCCCGCGTTCGCCGTCGATGTCCTGGGAACCGAAGGGCAGCTCCGCTGCGGCATCTACACGGGAACCGTTCTGCTCGACAAGGATGGTAAGCGCGTCGACAACGCGACGCTCGATCTGCCGCCCAACGAGAGCGTCTTCAAGGTCGCCTATCAGCAGATCGCCGACCACCTCGGCGGCGGGCCCGCCCCGCATTGCTCCGGCGCGGACTACATGGCGGTCAACGAGATCGGCTTCGCCACCATCGAGAGCGGTCTGACGGGCGAGACCGTCGCCATCCCGTGCGCCCGACGCGACCGACTCATCTGGGCGAACGGCTGACGCAGGTAGGGAGCCGCCGTGACACCCAAGGAACGCGTCCTCGCCGCGTTGAGCCATCTGACGCCGGACCGCATCCCGAAGTTCGACTCCTTCTGGTCGGAGTTCGCGTCGGCGTGCCGGAAGGAGCTCAGGCTCCCGCCGAACACGAATCTCGACGACCACTTCGGCATCGACATCACCATCGCCGTCGCCGATGAGACACCCTTCCCGACGAAGGCGCGCACGCTCTGGCGAAGCGGAGGCGACACGATCTCCCGCGACTCATGGGGCAGAACCGTCCGGACACGCGACGGAGCCTACTTCTACGAAGTCCTCGAGGTTCCCATCACGACGCGGGCTGGCCTGGACCGAGTGGCGTTCGACCCACCGACGATGCCGGAGCGGTACGGCGGTTTCGAGCGGGTCGTGGCGGCGCGGCGCGCGAAGTCAGCGGTGTTCTGCAAGACCGGAGGGCCCTACCTCCGCACGACGTTCATCCGGGGCGAGACGGACTTCCTGATGGACTGCGCCTCCGATCCGGAGTTCGCCAAAGCGCTCGCGGACCGCGTCGCCGACCACATCATCGAGATCGGCGTCGAGTCCATCCGGCGCGGGAACCTGGCGGACACCGGCTTGTGGATCTACGACGACATGGCGTTCAACGACCAGCCGTTCGTGTCGCCCAAGTCGTTCGAGCGCATCTTCCTTCCCGCCTACTGCCGGATGGTCGAGGCGTTCCGACGCGCCGGCGCGAGGCACGTCATCCTTCACAGCGACGGAAACATCGGACCCCTGCTCGACATGCTGCTCGACGCAGGCATCGACGGCATCAATCCGGTGGAACCGAAGGCGTCCATGTCGGTCGTCGAACTCAAGCGGCGGTACGGCGACCGGCTCTCGCTGATCGGCGGCATGTGCAACGCCAACGTCTTGCCGTTCGGCGCTCACGCAGAGATCGCCCAGCAGGCGCGGGAGATCATCGAGTGCGGCAGGGATGGCGGCGTCATCATCGGCGCGCACTCCATTGGGCCCGACATCCCCGTCGCGAGCTACTGCGCCTATCACGACACGGTCATGTCGGAAGGGGTCTACCAATGAGGCGATTCGCGGTCGTGGGGGTTCTTGTGCTGCTTCTGACGCCCTGGGCAGCGGCATCGGATCCGCTGCGCGCGGGCGTGGCGACCGTGGACATCACGCCGCCGGTCGGCTTCCCGATGTGGGGATACGGCGCGCGGCACGACATGCCGAGTCAGGGGGTCATGGACCCGCTCCACGCCAAGGCAGTCGTGCTAGAGGCAGGAGACCAGCGGCTCGCGCTCGTCGGGCTCGACCTGGGCAGGGCTCCAATGCGCGATTCGATGGCGCGCATCCGCGAGCAAGTGCGGGACGAGTCGGGCGTGGGAACCGTGCTGATCGTCGGTTCGCACACCCACCACGGGCCTGTCATCGAGACGACCAACTGGCCCACGCCGGAGCATCCCTACGTGCGCGACCTCGAAGCCAGAATCGCCGATGCAATCCGGCTCGCGTCCGAGAGCCTGGTGTCGGTGCGACTGGGAACTGCCTCGAAAGAGGTTCCTCTGAACCGGAACCGCCACTGGAAGCTGCCGAACCCACCCGTGGACCGCGAGCTATCCGTCATCCGGCTCGACCGAGCGGACGGAACGCCGCTGGCGATCCTCGTCAACTTCGCCGCCCATCCGACGATGACGCCAGGCGAGGACCTGCGCTTCTCGGCGGACTATCCGGGCTACATGATGGCGCGGGTCCAGGACGAGCTCGGGGGAACCTGCGTCTTCCTGCAAGGCGCAGCGGGCGACCTGTCCGCCAACGCCGACGGTCGGAGCGTCGCGGAGTTCGGGAAGGCGCTGGGCGACGCTGTGATCGAGGTCGCTCGACTGGCGACGCCCGTCATGCTGGACGACGCGTCGATCCAGTCGCGCGAGGACGACTTCCATTTCGAGTCGCGCGTGGACTTCTCACCGCCACTGGTGCTGGAGCTCTTCGCGCAGGCGTTCTATCGCGATCTCGCAGTGGCGGGAATCGCCGAGTTCGCGCCGGGCATCCGGCCGCACCTGACGACGGCTCTCCTCTCGGACGGCAGGCGGCCGTTGCTGGCGTTGGTGGGCGCTTCAGGCGAGTTCTTCTGCGACCACGCGATCCAACTGAAGCGGCGTCTGCCCGTGCGGACGATGGTCTTCGGCTACTGCAACGACTACCAGTGGTACTTCCCAACCATCGAGTCAGCCGCGCAGGGGGGTTACGGTGGGGATTCGACGGTCGCTCCGGCGGAAGTAGGAGCCGGCGAGCAGGTAATCAACCGCGCCCTGATGCGCGTTTTCGAGATGATAGGCAAGTGGTGAGCCGCGATCAGCGCGACGTCTCGCCCTCGACGACGCGTATCTGGCGGTTCGCCGCAACGTTCTCGAGAACATCGACGATGCCCGAGGGCCACCGGATTTCGAGCCGATCCACTTGCACCGCGTCACCCAGTCCGAAGTGCGCCCGGACGTCGTTCTGCGAGATGTAGCTTCCGCCGCTGCAGACCTCGGTCCTGAGCGAACTCCCTCCGACCGTCGCCGTGAGGCGCGCGCCGATGCCCAGCCAGTTGCTCTGCCGGCCCTCGAGTGACACCAGCAGGTAGTTGCCGCGTTCCGAGTCGTTCCGCAGCAGGTCCGCCGTGTCGTGGGCGTTCGACACGAGGATGTCGATGTCGCCGTCGTTGTCGTAGTCGCCGAACGCCGTGCCCCGGCTCACTTTGACGAGCGCTATCCCCGAACCCGCGTCCCCGCTGATGTCCTCGAACGTCGCGTCCCGACGGTTCCGATAGAGCGAGTTTCGCTGCGCATAGGACGTCGTTGCGTCGTACTCGTCGACGAGGTCTTGGATGTGCCCGTTGGCGATGAAGAGGTCGAGCCAGCCGTCGTTGTCGGCATCGAACAGCGCGGTTCCCCAACTGACGTTAGGGAGCGTCGCGCCGAGACCGCTGGTGAACGACGCGTCTCGGTAGAACCCCGATCCGTCGTTGTGGTAGACGGTGTTGTACTGCCGCTGGAAGTTCGTCACAACGATGTCGAGGCGGCCGTCTCGGTCGTAGTCCCCGACGGCGACGCCCATGCTCCCCTGCGGGTTCCCGTTCTCGTCGGCATCGACTCCCGCCATCCACGCCATCTCCTCGAAGTGCGCGGAGCCGTCGTTGATGAACAGGAAGTTGGGCGTGCCATCGTTGGCAACGTAGATGTCCACGTCACCGTCGTCATCGACGTCGGTGAACCGGACGCCGAGACCCTTACCGCCCGGCTGGTAGACGCCGGCTTCGCGCGTGATGTCCGTGAACGTCCCGTCGCCGTTGTTGCGGAAGAGCCGGTCAGCGTCGCCCTCGTAGGCTTCGGGTCCGCAGTAGATGGGAACCCCCTGCTCCTCGCAGGTTGTGTTCCGCGACAGGTCCCACTTGCAGTAGAACACGACGTAGAGATCGAGATCGCCGTCGTTGTCGATGTCTCCGAACGCGGCGGCGGTGCTCCAGCGCGGATCAGCCACGCCCGCTGCCACGGTCACGTCGCGGAACGTGCCGTCGCCCTGGTTCCGATAGAGGATCGTCTTGCCGTAGTTAGTGACGAAGAGGTCGGTCCAGCCATCGTTGTCGTAGTCCCCGGCGCAGACGCCCGTGCCGTAACCCGTGTCGCCGACTCCGGCGGCGTCGGTCACGTCGCGGAAGGTTCCGTCGCCCTGGTTCCGGTAGAGTCGGTTCCTGGGAAGGTCGGTTGTCGGCTCCGCCGAGGTGGGGAAGTCGGCGGCGCTGACGAGGTAGGCGTCGAGCCAGCCGTCGTTGTCGTAGTCGATCCAGGCGCAACCGCTGCCGATCGTCTCGATGAAGTAGCGCTCGCCCGACCTGCCGTCGAAGTGACGGAAGTCGATACCCGACGAAACGGTGGCATCGGTGAATCGGACATCGGGCGATGCGGCGGCGGCGATGCAGAACGACGCGACGAGGCTGACAACTGCCCCCAGACGTGCCATGTGGAATCCCCCGGAGCAGTGTAGCGCACCTGCCGGAGAACGGCACGCCTCAGACGGACGCCATTGCCTCCATCATCGGGTCGTGGTTGCACATGGGTTCGGACGCGAGGTAGTCCCCGGTCAGCGCGTAGGCGCGCCCTCGGTTCCCGCCGCACACGACGCGGTACTCGCAGCGCCCGCACTTGCCCTTGAGCAGGTCGGGATCGCGCAGCTCGCGGAAGAGCGGCGCGTTGCGGTAGATGTCTACCAGCGACTTCACGCGCACGTTGCCGTCACAAATCGGCAGGAACCCACTGGGGTACACGTCGCCAACATGCGAGACGAACACCAGGCCCTTGCCGTCGTTTGCG
>Ga0194120_10007532_pt1 | contig 14824 bp, 17 predicted proteins | sample TA2MahCa65mmetaG_FD_148642 | JGI IMG/M metagenome (GOLD analysis project Ga0194120, IMG submission 148642) | Freshwater microbial communities from Lake Tanganyika, Tanzania - TA2015019 Mahale Deep Cast 65m | ecosystem: Environmental > Aquatic > Freshwater > Lake | place: Tanzania: Lake... | reverse complement strand
AATCGCGGTCGATGTGGTATGTTCCTGCATGGCGTTGCTTCCTTTCGTGGAATCAGCACCCCGAGCCTAACGGCTCAAGGCGAGCAACGCCGCTCCTCCTTTTTCAACAATGATCGGGACATCCCCGAACTGGAACCCTCAGTCTTCCTACGAGGGCGGCTCCCATCCGACTTTCCTCGAAATGAGGGCGAAGGTCTATTTCTAGCCGCTACGATATGACAATGGTCTGCGCCTCCACTTGGGGGCGCAGATCCTTTTCTCATCTTGTGAAGGGATGCGTCACCGTCGCCGCAGGTCCCGCGAAAAAATCAGCAGGCTCGGTCCCAATCCCAGTTGCGGTCATTACAGACGTCGCAAAGGTCGCCGCCGTAGGTCCGATATCTGTCGTTCCAATAACCATAAGTGGCGCCCAGCAGCGCGGCGCCGAACGCTGCCGCGGGGGAGTCGCGGTAACGCCATTGGCGCTGCGACGATAGGACGTTCCACTGTCGTCGCCGCGCCGAAAACCCTGTTCAGAGCCGCGACGATTTCCAAAATTGCAATGGCAGCCCATGCGACGGCGGCCATGAGAGCCGGAGGCGCCGCCATCGAGAGCTTCGGCCGGGGGCATGGCGAGCGCGAAGACCGCCGAGCCCAAGGCCAGACGGGCTTTTCATTGCGCCGCCGGGGATGATATGCTCTCGCGCGATTGAATTCCCGATGGGAGCGTTCGGCTTCGCCGATGAGTTCGCTCGTGACGACGCTCAGACGCCTGGTCGGGCGACCATTCCCCCGGCGTTACGGACTGAGAACGCGTATGAACCGCTATGACCGCCAGCCTCAGCCGGCCGAAGAGGCCGTCGTCGAATATCTCGATGGCGAATATCGCGTGCGCAAGCCGGGCGCCTATGTCCGCTGCGCGGTCACCGGAGAGCCGATCCCGCTCGAAGATTTGCGTTACTGGAACGTCGATCTGCAGGAACCCTACAGCGGGCCGCACGCCAAGCTGATGCGACTCGGCGTCAAGAAGCCGGACTAGATCGCATTCAGGAATCTTCGATTCATGAATGCGATCTAGTTTCTTGAATTGACGCATTTTCTACGCCGAACCGGCATCTACTTCGGCGGAAAATGCTCTAACGGCGCCCCTGCGCGCTTCGTCGCCCGGCTGCAACAGCCCGCGAAGCGCATCGTCAAGAACGGCGGCGTCATCGAATGCGAGCGTGACGGGCAGCGCATCGGCGCCGAGCGTCGCAAGCCGATCGCCCATTCGCGCCGCGTCCTTTTCCGTCGTGACGAGCCGAGCATGATGCGCCTCGCGCAACTTCGACAGCGTCGCGTAGTCCCGATCGGCGAACTGGCGGTGATCGTCGAACGAAAGCGTCGCCACGACGTCCGCGCCGCATTCTTCCAACAGGTTGAAAAACTTCTCGGGCCGGGCGATGCCGGCGAAGGCGACGACGCGCATGCCTCTTATCGCCTCGACGGCGTCAGGGTCAGCCGCGAAATGCGCGGCGACGACGGACTTGTTGGCGCATGAGGCGATGTCGCGGCCGCGCGCGCCTTCGCCGATGACGACCAGAATGTCCGCCGCGGCAAGCTGCGCGTCGAGCGGGGCGCGCAAGGGCCCGGCGGGCATGCAGCGGCCATTGCCGGCGCCATAGTCCGCGTCGATGGCGAGGAGCGTGAGGTCGGGCGCGAGGCGACGGCTGTGAAAGCCGTCGTCGAGAATGACCACATTCGCGCCGAGGCGCTGCGCCAGTGCTGCGCTCGCGACGCGGTCGACGCCGACGATCGTCGGCGCGACACGCGCAAGCAGCAGCGCTTCGTCGCCGACATCGTTCGCATCATGGCGATTCAGATCGACCGCGAAGGGAGAGGCTTCGCTCCGCTTGCCGCCATAGCCGCGCGTCAGAAACGCCGGTCGCTCGCCCGCAGCGTGAAGTCGCTGGGCGAGGGCGATCGCGAGAGGCGTCTTGCCGTCGCCGCCCGCCGTCAGTCCGCCCACGGCGATCGCCGGCAGATTGGCGCGCGGCGCTGTGCGCGTGAGGCGCGTGCGGGCGACCACGCCATAGAGGGCGCCGAGCGGCGACAATAATCGCGCCGCCGCGCCGTCGTCACGCCAGAAGCCGGGCGCGCGCATTTTCAGAGAGCGCGAGGGCGCGCGCCGGTCATCGCTGGGCGACCGCCAATTGCGCGAGATAAGGTTCGACGGCGTTCATGATCCCACGCGACGCGCCGCCCAGTCTCTCGACCGTTTCAGCCGCGGCGCGCCCCATCTTGCGCATCCGCGCCGGCTCGGAAAGGAGGTAATGCGCGGCCCGCGCCAGCGATGCGGCGTCCGAGGCGCGCGCGGCCGCTTTCGCCGCGGCGAACTCGCCGTAGACTTCGGTGAAGTTTTCGACGAAGGGCCCGTGGAGAATGGCGCAGCCGAGCTTCGCCGGCTCGATCGGATTTTGTCCGCCGCCGCCGGGCAGCAGCGACTTGCCCATGAAGACGACTCCGACGCTTCGGAAAACGAGGCCGAGTTCGCCGACGCTGTCGACGACATAGACGTCGACGTCGCGCCGCGGTTCGGATTCTTGCGAACGCAGCGCCACGGTCAAACCTCTGGTGCGCGCCGCTTCGGCGATCTCGGCGCCGCGTTCGCGGTGACGCGGCGCGATGATCGTCAGCAGCGACGGCGTATTGGCGGCCATGTCGACATGCGCATTGAGCACAATGTCCTCTTCGCCGGCATGGGTCGAGACCGCCGCCCAGGCCGGCCGCGCGCCGATCGCGCCGTTGAACTCGGCAAGTCTCGCCGAATCCGCGGGCGGCGGCGGCACGTCGAATTTGAGATTGCCGGCGATGCGCACGCAACGCGCGCCGAGCGCCAGAAACCTGGCGGCGTTATCCGAATCCTGCGCGAGGCAGAGATCGACGGCGCCGAAGACGGATTTCGCCGCGCCCGGAATGGCGCGCCAGCGTTCGGCGGATTTGCGCGAGATGCGGGCGTTGGCGAGAACCAGCGGCGCGCCGCGCGCGCGGACCGCGGCGACCATATTGGGCCAAAGCTCCGACTCGGCGAAGACGGCGATGTCCGGGCGCCAATGATCGAGAAACCGATTGATGAATTTGGGCGCGTCGAGCGGCGCATACTGATGGAATGCGCCCGCCGGCAGGCGCGCGCTGAGAACTTTCGCGGAAGAGACGGTGCCGCTGGTGACCAGGACTTCGACTCCGCGCTGAATGAAACGGTCGATGAGAGGCAGCAGCGACAGGGTTTCGCCGAGGCTAGCGCCGTGCAGCCAGACGAGGCGTCCGCGCGGGCGGGGACGGTGCGACTCGCCCATTCGTTCGGCCAGTCGCTCGGGATCTTCCTTGCCTCGTCTTGCGCGCCAGTTGAGCAGAGCCCCGGCGAAGGGAGTCGCCGCGATTGTCGCGAGCCGGTACAGTTTCAGAAGCGACATGTTTCCTGTCTGTCATGGCTCCAGGTCCGCTTCGGCCGTCTGACCGCGTCTTCTCCGCGCGTCGGGCCACTCCCGGAACCATGACTGTATCGTCCGGCAAAACGGCAAATTTGGGAAGCGATTAAAGCTCCTCCACGTCGGGATCGAGCAGACGATACAAGTGCACGACGAAATAGCGCATATGCGCATTGTCGACGGTCGAATGGGCTTTCGCTTTCCATGCCGCGAGCGCGCTGTCGTTGTCGGGATAAATGCCGACGATGTCGAGCTTGCCCGGATCGCGGAACGAAACCCCGTCGAGCGTCTCCAGCTCGCCGCCAAATACAAGATGTAACAGCTGTTTTTCCTTCTTCGCCGAGGTTGCTCGCGTCGTCTTGTTCATAATTTTCCTTCCACGACCTCCCGCGCCAGCGTGAGGCTTTGGTCAAACAGCGATTTGGGCGCCGCGATCAGCATGTCGCGGGCGAGCGAGGCGCGATTATAGGTGAGCGCAACGCCTTCAGGCTCGCTTAGCATGGCGCCCGCCTCTGCGAGGAGAACGTCGGCGGCGGCGATGTCCCAGTCGCGCGCATTGGGCGCGGCGACGACGATATCATGCCGGCCGGAGGCGATGTCGGCAAGCCGCAGCGCGAGCGACGGCGTGCGCGGCGCCATTACGAAACCTTGCGGCGACGCGGCAAGCCGGTCCTGCATCGCGCGAGGCGCGACGAGCGCCGCGCCCGAGATTTCGGCGCGCTGGGGCGCGCGGATTGGCGAGGCGTTGAGAAAGGCGCCGAGCCCGCGCGCGCCGACATAGGTTTCTCCCAGGGCCGGCGCATGGATGACACCGGCCACGGGCCGTCCGCCGACGACAAGAGCGACGGACACCGACCAGCGCGCGTCGCCGCGCGTGAAAGCGAGCGTTCCGTCGATCGGGTCGACGACGACCAACGAGTCGCTCGCGAGCCGATCCTCGGTGTCGACGCTTTCTTCGGAGAGCCAGGCCGCGCCGGGCGCGATCCGCGCCATCTCCTGGAAAAGGAATCGATCGACGGCGAAATCCGCCTCGGTGACCGGCGAGCCGCCGCCCTTATAGGAGACCGTCGCGGTGGTCCGTGCGCCAGGACGGAAATAGGCCATGGCGATGTCGCCGGCGCGGCGCGTGACGCTTTCGAGTTGTGGAAGAAAAGCGGCGAGTTCCGCTTGGCTGAAGCCCATCACCTGGAGGAGTAGGCGAGGCGCCCGGCGTCCGCAAGCGGGCCCGTTGCGCAGATTAGGAGCAATTTGATCGAATCCATTTCCGTCGATTTCACCCTCAATGCCCAAATCAGGCGTCAAAGCAACGATTTACGACATATTCACCAGGCTTTTTAGCGCCTTGCCGGGAAGGCTGCGGCAATATCGCCGCCGAGAAGGAATTCAAGCCTTAAGGAGCGACCCATGGTTGAGGCCGAGACCACGCGCAAAATTGAAGAAACCGTCCATGTTCAACGCGACCGGCGCGCCGACGGCGGCGCGCGCCGCGTCCGGATGACCCGTGAGGGCGTGCTGATCGCCCGCCGTTTGAGCGGCGTCGCGATGGTCATTTCGGTGCCGGTCAGCGCCTATCGTGGGGTCGCCCTCGACGTGCAGCCGTGCGAAGACGGATCGCCGCGCTACGTCCTCTCGCTGGCGCATCGCGACCCGGACCTCGACATCCACCTCGGCGAAACCCAGGATTGCGGCGTCGTCGCCGCGGACTGGCGCTATTGGGCCGCTTGGCTCGGGCTGCCGCGGCTCACGGAAGAGGACGGCGAATTGCGCGCGCTCGACCGCCCCGCCGACGAGGCGGGCGCCGCTATGGCGCGCCGCCGTTCTGACGCCAATGTCCGCAAGCGCCGCCCCCGTTTTCTCGCGCGCCGTAAAGCCGGCGACCCAAGCCGAACCAGGATGGTCCATACGGAAGAGCGGGAGATCGTTTCTTATGAGTGAGCCGTCCGCCGCTCGGCTTAGGCGACGCCGAGGACCTCCTTGGCGAAGCCCTCGCGGATTTCCTGCTCCTTCAGCTTCCTGCCAATGAGGACGAGGCGCGATTCGCGCTTCTCGCCTTCCTTCCATTCCCGCTGCAAATCGCCGTCGAGAATCTGATGGACGCCCTGGAAGACGAACCGCCGCGGCTCGTTCTTGAAGGCCATGATTCCCTTGCTGCGCAGAATGTCCGGCCCTTCGCGTTGAATGAGGTCATTGAGCCAGGGAACGAAGCGCTCAGGGTCGACCGCGCCCTCGTGGCGAATTGAAATGGAATGCATCTCGTCATCATGGAAATGCGCCAATCCGGCGTGAGGCGCATGTTGATGTTCATCATGATGGTCGTGATGATGATCATGGCCGCAGTCCGGACCGCATTCATGATCATGGTCGTGATTGGCGTGCTCGTGATCATGGCCTTCTTCCTCGGCGTCGAGGAAGGCCGGCTCGATTTCAAGAATGCGATCGAGGTCGAAGGCGTTGCGCTCCAGGACCGCTTGCAGCGGAACGTCCGACCGCACCGCCCGATGCAGCGCGGCATAAGGGTTGATCGCGCGAATGCGGCCTTCGACTTCGGCGAGTTCCTCGTCTGATACGAGGTCGGTCTTATTGAGGACGATCACGTCGGCGAAGGCGATCTGACTTTTCGCCTCCGGCGCGTCCTTCAGCCGGTCGCCGAGCCATTTGGCGTCGGCGACCGTCACCACCGCGTCGAGCCGCGCCGCTTCTTTAACGTCGGCGTCCATGAAAAAGGTCTGCGCCACCGGCGCCGGATTGGCGAGGCCGGTGGTCTCCACGACGATCGCATCGAATTTGCCGCGTCGACGCATCAACCCTTCGAAAATGCGAATGAGATCGCCGCGCACGGTGCAGCAGATGCAGCCGTTGTTCATCTCGAACACTTCCTCGTCGGCGCCGACGACGAGATCGTTGTCGATGCCGATTTCGCCGAATTCATTGACGATGACGGCGTAGCGACGCCCATGATTCTCTGTGAGAATACGATTGAGCAGCGTGGTCTTGCCGGCGCCGAGATAGCCGGTGATGACGGTGACGGGGATTTTCTCGGTCATTATTTCTCCTGCGGAGATGGCGCTCGGCAGTCGGCAGTCGGCGTTGGGCAGTCGGATATCCGATTGCCGACCGCCCACTGCCGCTCACGGCGCCAAGGCTTTCGCCAGTTGTTTCACATTATGGCGCATCATGTCGACATAGGTTGCGCCGTCGCCCTTCGCGTCGGATAGGGCGTCGGAATAGAGCACGCCGCCCATGCGGGCGCCGGTCTCGCTGGCGATCCTTTTGGCGAGGCGCGGATCGGCGATATTCTCGATGAAGACCGCTGCAACCTTTTGGCTCTTAACCGCGTCGATGATTTTTGCGACATCGCGGGCGCTGACCTCGGCTTCGGTCGAAACCCCTTGCGGCGCGATGAATTCGACGCCGTAGCGCGAGGCGAAATAGCCGAAGGCGTCATGGGTCGAGACCACGCGGCGACGCTCCTTCGGGAGGGCGTCGATCGCCTGCCGAATTTCGGCGTCGAGCGCATCGAGCTTGGCGAGATAGGCCTCGGCGTTCGCCTTATAGGCTTGCCCGCCCTCGGGATCGGCCGTGGTCAGCGCGTCCCGGATCGCCTCGACGTAGATTTTCGCATTCGCCACATCCTGCCAGGCATGTGGATCCTGCCCTTCATCGTTCTTCCGAGCGGCGACGCCATTGCCAAGAGTGAAGACCTCGCCCTTGCTCTTGGCCGACTTGATCAGACGCTCGAGCCAGCCCTCGAAGCCGAGCCCGTTGACGAAAATCAGTCGCGCCTTCGCGATGCGCCTTCCGTCGGCGGGGCTGGGCTCATAGACATGGGCGTCGCCGTCCGGACCGACGATTGTTGTGACCGAGACGCGGTCGCCGCCGACCTCGTGGACGAGATCGCCGATGATCGAAAAGCTGGCGACGACTGGAATCTTCTTCGTCTCCGCCCTCGACGGCGCAATCAGCGCGACGAGGGAAAGCGCGAGCGCGCTTCGGCGTGTAAGCATGGACTTATCCTTCGAGATGCCGGCGTGGCCGTTTCAATCGCAACAGGCCGCCGGCGCGGCCGAAAATCATCGAGACCAAATAGACGACGCCCGCGGCGAGGATGATCGCCGGTCCGGTCGGCGCGCTGGTCTCGTTGGAGAAGACGAGGCCAAAGTAACAGCACAGCGCGCCGATCGCCGCGGCGAGCGGCAGCGCGACGGCGAGATCGCGCGTCCACAGGCGCGCCGCGGCGGCGGGCAGCATCATCACGCCGACGGCCATCAGCGTGCCGAGCGCCTGAAAGCCCGCGACGAGATTGAGCACCACCAGCGCAAGGAAGAGGAAGGGCGTATATTCGCCGAAGGCGCTCGTCTGGCGCAGAAACAGCGGATCGAGCGTGTCCATCACCAGCGCCCGATAGAACAGCGCCATCAGGATCAGCGTCACGGTCGAGACGCCGACGAGCATCAGCAGCGCGGCGTCGTCGAGGCCAACGACCGAGCCAAAGAGCACGTGAAGCAGATCGACGTTCGAGCCGCGCAGCGACACGAGCGTGACGCCGAGCGCGAGCGAGACGAGATAGAAGGCCGCGAGCGAGGCGTCCTCGCGCTGCGTGGTGAATCGCGACGCCGCGCCGGCGGCGAGCGCGACGACGAGGCCGGCGACGAGGCCGCCGAAAGTCATCGCCGGCAGGGAGAGACCGGCGACGAGATAGCCGACGGCGGCGCCGGGGAGAATGGCGTGGGAGAGCGCATCGCCGGCGAGCGACATCCGCCGAAGGATCAGGAACACGCCGAGCGGCGCGCCGGACAAAGCGAGCGCCAGCGAGCCGACGAGCGCCCGCCGCATGAATTCATAATCGGCGAAGGGCGTGACGAAGACGTCAATGAACATGGAGATTATCTTTGGCGCCGAACTCGTCGCGCAGACATTCCCGCGCGCCTTCGTCGAAGGCTTCCGACATGGCGCGGGCCTGGACGAGATTTTTTTGGCAAAGCGCGTCGTGCGTGTCGCCCCAAAAGATGCATTCGCGCGCGAGCAAGAGCGTTTGCGGAAACGCCCGGCGGACGATGTCCAGTTCGTGGAGGACGGCGACGACGGTGCGTCCCTCGGCCCGCCATCGCGCGATCAGCGCCAGCAGGACGTCGATCGTCGCTTCGTCGATCGCGCCGAAAGGCTCGTCGAGAAGGACGATCGGCTGATCCTGCACGATCAGCCGGGCGAAGAGCGCCCGCTGCATCTGGCCGCCGGACAGAGTCTCCAAGGTTCGAGATTCGAATCCGACGAGCCCGACGGTGTCGATCGCCGCGGCGACCCGCGCGCGCTCGGCGCCGTTCAGCGCCGCCCAGAGGCCGATGCGCGCCAGAGCGCCCATCGCCACAAAATCCCGCACATTGATCGGAAAGGCGCGGTCGATGTCGACGACCTGCGGCAGATAGGCGGCGGCGCGACGCGACGCGCCGACGAAATCGATAGCGCCGCCAAGCGGCGCGAGCAGCCCGGCGAGCCCCTTGAGCAAGGTCGATTTGCCGGCGCCGTTCGGGCCGCAGACGGCGAGGCCTTCGCCGGGCGCGATCTCGCCGTCGAGGTGGTGAACCGCGGGGCGGCGATCATAGCCGAGGGTGAGATTGACGAGCCGGATCGCCGGCGCCCGCGCGCCCGCGCTCAATGCAGCGCCCAAAATGCGCCGGCCCAAAGCGCCGCAATCATCAGCGCCGCGACGCCCAGGCGCGCGCCGGCGGAGACGCCGAGCGCTGACAGCCGGGTCTCTGGAGCCTGTCCGGCTGCGCCGGGAGCGTCGGCGTGCGTATGCTGGGGCAGGGCGCGTTCATGGGTCGTCATGTCGAGCATGGTCAATGTTATATTGTAACGCCGCGATTGAACAAGTCGGCTCACGCCTTCCAGGCATCCGACCGGCGGATTCCTGCGCCGCATATCTACAGGTTGGGGCGCGTTCACGCCAATTGGCCGTGGACAGGAAAGGGCGACTCTGTTATCTGCTGCCGCACGGGTCAGGCGCTCCGTCAGCGCCCGGCGGCCTGTTCCCTATTCGTCCGCATGTCGACGGTTCCGTCGCGGCGCGCAAACACAGGATGGATACGTGCAAGTTCTCGTTCGCGACAATAATGTCGATCAGGCGCTCAAAGCTCTGAAAAAGAAGATGCAACGTGAGGGCATCTTCCGCGAAATGAAACTGCGCGGCCACTATGAAAAGCCATCCGAAAAGCGTGCGCGCGAGAAGGCCGAGGCGGTCCGCCGCGCCCGTAAGCTCGCCCGCAAAAAGCTCCAACGCGAAGGCCTGCTGCCGGTAAAGGCGAAGGCGGTCGGCCGCTGAGCCGGCCCTTTGTCGAATTCTCGCCGGATTGCGGGCGTTTCTAAGAACCGCCCGACGAAAGGACAGCGAGACGACAATTGCGGCTTGGGAGGTTTGGAAGGCATGGTCTTTAGCCGTGCGGCGCCTGTGCGCCGCCAAGCTTCGCCCCTATCCCGTCAGGCTCTGACGCGCGGCGTCGCGGCGCTTGCCCTCATCGCCCTTGCGGGCTGCGAAACGGCGAGCGGCATTCGGCCGCCGGGACGCGGCATCGCCGAAATCGCCGATACCGACCCCAAGTCCGCCTCGGCCAATATCGATTCGCTCAGCGAAGTGATTCGCCGCAATCCGTCGAGCGCCGAGGCCTATAATACGCGCGGCGTCGCTTACGCCCGAGTCGGTAAATTTCAGGAGGCGGTCGGCGACTTCACCCAGGCGATCAAGCTCGAGCCCAATAATGCGCCGGCCTACACCAATCGCGCGCTCGCGCTTCGTCAAATGGGGCAGAGCGACGCCGCCCGCGCCGACTTCGACCGCGCCATCGAGGCCAATCCCAAACATGCGCCGGCGTACGTCGGCCGGGCGAATTTGTTGCGCGCGCAGGGCAATCTCGATCAGGCGCTGGCCGATCTCGATCAGGCTATCCGACTCAACCCGGAAAGCGCCCAGGCGTTTCACGCGCGCGGGCTTATTCACCAGAAACGCGGCGACGACGCCCGCGCCGTGACCGATTTCGACAATGCGATCGATCGCGATCCCTTTGCCGCCGCGCCCTATCTGGCGCGCGGCGAAAGCTTCGTGGCGCTCGGCAAATACGACAAGGCGGTCGAGGATTTCAACGCCGCGCTCAATGTCGACAGCAAGAGCGCGCTCGCCTGGGCCTGGCTCGGCGTCGCTTACGACAAGAGCGGCAATCGGCCGAAGGCGCAGGAATCCTACCAGCGCGCGCTCACCCTCGATCCGCAGCAGCCGATCGCCAAACAGGGCATGCGCGGCTAGGTAGCCGGCGCTGCGAATTAAACGCGCCAACGCCGGCTCGTTCGCAGCCATGCGAGCCTGGAGGCTCGCGGTCCGGAAGGCGTCGCCGTTGAAACGCGAGCCTCAAGGCTCGCCAAAGCTCCTGTTTGGAGCGCGCTAGACGCGCTGATCCTCGCGCCACTGCCGATAGACGCCGATCATTAGGGCGAAGGCCAGCACGAAGGCGCAGCCGCCGATCGACAGCCAGAGTTCGAGCGCGCGGTGGTTCGCGATGTGGACGAAATTGGGCAGCGCGGGGTCCGCGGCGGCCATGTCGCCAGCGACCCAGCCCAAAAGGCCTGCGCCGGCCCAGACGAGCGCCGGAAACCGCTCCAGCACTTTCAACAGCGCGCCGGCCCCGAACATCACGATCGGCACCGACAGCAGCAGACCGAACACGATGAGACTGGTCGAGCCGCGCGCCGCCGCAGCAATGGCGATGACGTTATCGAGCGACATCACCGCGTCCGCCATGATGATCGCGCCGACCGCGCTCCAGAGATTGGGCTTCGCCTTTACGTCGGAAACTTCGCCCTCATCGATCAGCAACTTGACCGCGACGATCAGAAGCAGGACCGCGCCGACGAGTTTGAGATAGGGAATCGCCATTAGCTCGACGACGACGAGCGTGAAGGCGATGCGAAGAACAATTCCGCCCAAGGCGCCGAGAAAGACGCCCCAACGCCGTTGGCGAACCGGCAGCTGCCGGCAAGCGAGGGCGATCAGGATCGCATTGTCGCCCGAGAGCAGCAAATTGATCCAGATGATTTCGAAGACTTCCCAACCGATGGCGAATTCTTGGGACATGCGCCTTACCTGCCGGGCGACGCCCGTCGATCGCGAGGGAGACCGGAGCTTTTGATCTGGCGCGCGCGCGCCACGAGTTTGAATAGCGGCAATTCACGCAGGAACAAAGACATCCCTAAGCTTATGTGGCGCACGTATTTTTCTTTTTTGCCAGGAACATCCGGCCTTGCCCCGTGTTCCTCTCCAAAAGGCGCGGCGCTTCGACGATGGCGTCGATCGAGTTCGCGCCTGAGGAGGTTAGCACTATGGGTATGGCGCAGCCAAACGCGAATCTGATTTCCAGCGATAAGATCGAAGGCACGGACGTGTATGACGCGGCCGGAGCCAAGATTGGCGAAATTGACCATCTGATGATCGATCGCGTGTCGGGCTCGGTGCGCTATGCGGTCATGACATTTGGCGGCTTTCTGGGCATCGGCGAAGGCGAGCGCCCGCTCCCTTGGAAGGCGTTCCGCTACGATACCAATCTCGGCGGGTACGTCGCCAATGTGACGGAGGAGCAGTTGCAGAACGCTCCAGAATACGCCGGCGAAGAGAACTGGACCGATCGCGACTGGGAAACCAGGCTGAACAAGAACTATGGATCGGCTCCCTATTGGGAGGACACGACGATCTCCGCGTCGGCGCGCGACGAGTCGATGCGCGGCTCGTGATCTCCATTGACGTAGCCATGAACGGGCGAAGCCAGCTTGGCTTCGCCTTTTTTTCAGCCCTATATCTATTTGCAGTCTTGCGATGAAAGATGATCATGAGGGCTTAAGTCCATGCGCATCGCTTTAGCCGCATTGTTCGCTTGCGGCGTGTTGAACTGCAGCGTCGCCGCCGGCGAAACCGTTTCGCAGAATGCGCGCCGCGCCGAAATCGGATCCATTCTCAAGCGCGTCAAGCTTCCTCCCGGCTTCTCGATTTCGCTCTATGCGATCGCGCCCGGCGCCCGCACCCTTGCGGTCGGACGCGAAGGCAAAGCCGTTTTTGTCGGGACGCAAGAGAAGAACGTCTATGTGGCGACGCCGGGAGGGAGTCAGGCGGCTTCGGTCGAAAGCTTCGCGCCGTCGCTGCCCTTCATCATGCCGCATGGCGTGTGCCTCTCACCGGATGGCGTGCTTTTTCTCGTCGAGCGCAACCGGGTCACGCGGTTCGACGACGCCGAAAACACATGGCGCGACGCTGCAGCGAAGGGCAAGGTCGTCGTCAAGTCAGGCGATCTCATTCCAAGGAATGAAGAGAGCCGCGGCCATGCTTCCCGCGTGTGCCGAATTGGTCCCGACAACAAGCTCTATATTTCGCTTGGCCAGCCGCACAATGTGGCGCCGCCGGACACGCTCCCGCTCTATGCAGAAATCGGAATCGGCGGAATCATCCGGATGAATCTCGACGGATCGGGCCGCGAGGTGTTCGCGACCGGCGTTCGCAATTCCGTTGGCATGGATTTCGATGCGGACGGATCGCTCTGGTTCACCGACAATCAGGTCGACTCGATGGGCGACGACCGGCCGCCGGGCGAGATCAATCGCGCCGACAGGCCGGGATTGAACTTCGGTTTTCCCTGGTATGGCGGCGGACATGTGCGGACCAATGAATATGCGCGCATTGAGCCGCCAAAGGACCTTGTCTTCCCCATTGTCGAAACCGCGCCGCACGCCGCCGATCTCGGCATAATATTTTATCGCGGCGACATGTTTCCCTCGGAATATCGCGGCGCGCTGTTTTACGCCCAGCACGGTTCCTGGGATCGCACCGTTCCGATCGGCGCGCGGGTGATGGTGACGCCGCCTGGAACGAATGCGAGCGCGCCTTTCGCCGAAGGCTGGAACGACGGGTCCGGATCCTATCTCGGACGGCCGGTCGACGTCGCGGAACTCGCGGACGGTTCGCTTCTCGTCACCGACGACCAGAATGGCGCGATCTACCGGATCACCTATCAAAAGCCGTGAGGCGCGTTTCGAGCGCGCGGCCGTCATGGCCCGCGCAAAGCGCGTCAATCATCAGACCCGCCGCCACGCCCGGCGTGCGCGCCAGCGTGAAATCGGCGGCGCGCGCCGTCCCGCCGCGCTCGGTCAGCAACCGCAATGTCCGGCCCATTAGCGCGTCGAGATGGGCGCCCAGCGCCGCCTCGCCCTTTTCGCGCAAGCGCGCGGCGCGCGCCTTGGCGATTTGCGGCGCGACCTGCGGCATGCGCGCGGCCGGCGTTCCGGGACGCGGGGAAAAAGGAAAAACGTGAAGATGGGTGAGGCCGCAATCGTCGACCATGTCGAGCGTCGCGGAATACATCTCCTCGGTCTCGGTCGGAAAGCCGACGATGAAGTCGGCGCCAAACACAATATCGGGCCGCGCCTTGCGCAGCGTGCGGCAGAAGTCGATGGCGTCTTGCCGCGAATGGCGGCGCTTCATGCGCTTGAGAACCAGATCGTCGCCGGACTGCAGCGACAGATGAAGATGCGGACACAGCCGCGAGTCTTCAGCGAAAGCGGCGATGAGATCGTCGTCCACTTCGATGCAATCGACGGAAGACAGCCGCAGGCGTTCGAGCTGCGGAAGTTCGCGCAGTAACATGCGCACGAGGCGTCCAAGCGTCCAGCCGTCGCCAAGATCGACGCCGTAGCTCGTCAGATCGACGCCGGTGAGGACGATTTCCTTCTTGCCGCCCGCAATCAGCGCGCGCGCCTTTGCGAGGGCTTCGCTCGGCGCCGCCGAGCGCGCCGCGCCGCGTCCGAAGGGAATGATGCAGAAGGTGCAGCGATGATCGCAGCCGTTTTGAACGGCAAGGAGCCCGCGCGTGCCCTCAATGCCGGCGAGCGCATGATTTGGCGCATGTTCGGCGAGCACCTGCGTCACGCCGTCGAGCTTGGCGAAGCCTTGCGGATCAAGCCGCGCCGCGCAGCCGGCGACGACAATCTCGGCTTGGGGCCGTTCGCGATGCAGGCGGCGGATCGCCTGCCGCGCCTGGCGCGTCGCCTCGTTCGTGACGGCGCAAGTGTTGACGATGACGGTTTCGCGCGCGCTCGCATGCGCCTTGGCGAGTTCCTGTGACTCAACCGCGTTGAGCCGACAGCCGAAACTCACGACCTCGGCGTTGCGCAGCGGCGCGTTCACGCGGCGAGGTCCCGAAAAATTTGGGGATCGAGCTTCGTTTCGAATTCGAATTCGACCGGCCCGGTCATCAGCAGATGATCGTCGGCGCGCCATTCGATTGTAAGATCGCCGCCCGGCAGCCGCAGGCGCGCGGCGCGATCGCCGAGCCCCGCGCGCGCCGCGGCGA
>Ga0194120_10007531_pt1 | contig 14829 bp, 14 predicted proteins | sample TA2MahCa65mmetaG_FD_148642 | JGI IMG/M metagenome (GOLD analysis project Ga0194120, IMG submission 148642) | Freshwater microbial communities from Lake Tanganyika, Tanzania - TA2015019 Mahale Deep Cast 65m | ecosystem: Environmental > Aquatic > Freshwater > Lake | place: Tanzania: Lake... | reverse complement strand
CATGTTGTCGGTCACGATCTTGATCTCGGCCCCGCGCGCGGCCAGGCCCGCGATTTCGTCCAGCTTCGCGGGCGCCAGCCCCACGGCGTAAAGAATGTCGCGGATGTCGTGATCGAGGAAATAGGCGGCCTCGGCCAGCGTCGAGACGGCGATGGATTTTGCGCCGTGGTCGAAGGCGAGGCGGGCGACGGCGGCCGACTTGGCCGTCTTCATGTGCGGGCGCAGCGCGACGTTCAGGGATTTGGCCCTGGCCGCCATGCGGGCGATGTTGGCGGCGACGCGGCCACGGTCGAGCAGCAGGGCGGGGGTCTTGATCCGGCAGATATCCATGGCGCGCCTTTTATATTTACTTACGCCCCGTCGCGGAAGGGCTGGATCAGCATCTTGTCCAGCCTCAAGTCGGCCGGGTCGCGGAAGGACGCGATGCCTATGGTCATGCCGCCGTGTCCGGCGGCGGGCTGGGCGCGGTAGGTGCGGAACAGCCGGTCCCACCAGGGCAGGCAGAAGCCGAAGTTGCTGTCGGTTTCGGTGCGCACGACCGAGTGATGGACCCGATGCATGTCGGGCGTGACGACGAACAGGCGAACGACGCGCTCGACCATTGGCGGCAGGCCGGCGTTGGCGTGGTTGAACATGGCCGTTCCGTTCAGAACGACCTCGAACAGGATGACGGCGGCGATGGGCGCGCCCAGCGCGGCGACCAGCGCCGCCTTGATGATCATGGAAAGAACGATCTCGATCGGGTGGAACCTGGCCCCGGTGGTGACGTCGAAGCCCAAATCGGCGTGATGCATCCGATGCAGCCGCCAGAGCGCGGGAACGGCGTGGAACACCCGGTGCTGAAGATAAATAGCCAGATCGAGCAAAAGGAAGGCCACGGCGATTTCCAATCCCGGCGGCATGTCCAGCACATTGAACAGGCCCACGTTCCGCCCGGTCGCCCAGGCGGCGATGCCGACCGCGCCCGCCGGGAACAGCAGGCGCGCCACGACGGTGTTCAGGACGACGACGCCGATGTTGTTCGGCCAGCGCGCCCAGCGCCCGACGGCCAATGCGCGGCGCGGCGCCAGCGCCTCCCACGCCGCCACGGCGGCGAACACGCCCAGGAAGACGGACAGCCGGACGGTTGGTTCGTGCGCCAAAAGCCAGTCGGTCATGGTTCTTTCCCCCGTGATCCGACTGTGCGGACCCGGCCCCCGACCTGTCAATGCAAAGGCCCGCTTGCCGGGCCGGGAAAGGGGCCTATACTGCGCCCGCTCCGCACGCTTTCAAGGGTTTTGGGACATGAAGAAAGACGTCAAAAAAGTCGTGCTCGCCTATTCGGGCGGCCTCGATACCTCGGTCATCCTGCGCTGGCTGCAGGACAACTACGCCTGCGAGGTGGTGACCTTCACCGCCGACCTGGGCCAGGGCGAGGAACTGGAACCGGCGCGGAAAAAAGCTGAGATGATGGGCATCAAGCAGATCTTCATCGACGATCTGCGCGAGGAATTCGTGCGCGACTTCGTCTTTCCGATGTTCCGCGCCAACACGCTGTACGAGGGCGTCTATCTGCTCGGCACCTCGATCGCCCGGCCGCTGATCGCCAAGCGCCAGATCGAGATCGCGCGCAAGGTCGGCGCCGATGCGGTCGCCCACGGCGCCACCGGCAAGGGCAACGATCAGGTGCGGTTCGAACTGACCTGCTACGCGCTGGAACCCGGCATCAAGGTGATCGCGCCCTGGCGGGAATGGGATTTGAATTCGCGCACCAAATTGATCGAGTACGCGGAAAAGCACCAGATTTCGATCCCGAAGGACAAGAAGGGCGAGCCGCCCTATTCCATGGACGCCAACCTCCTGCACATTTCGTACGAAGGAAAGGCGCTGGAAGACCCCTGGGTCGAGCCCGACGAATCCATGTTCCTGCGCACCGTGTCGCCGGAAAAGGCGCCGGACCAGCCGCTGGAAATCACGGTCGACTTCGAGAAGGGCGACGCGGTCGCCGTGGACGGCAAGAAGATGTCGCCGGCCGCTCTGCTCGACCACTTGAACAAGGTCGGGGGCGCGCACGGCGTCGGCCGGGTCGACTTGGTCGAAAACCGCTTCGTCGGCATGAAATCGCGCGGCGTCTATGAAACGCCGGGCGGCACGGTCCTGCACGTCGCCCATCGGGCGATCGAGAGCGTCACGCTCGATCGCGGCGCCGCGCACTTGAAGGACGAGGTCATGCCGCGTTACGCCGAGCTGATCTACAACGGCTTCTGGTACTCGCCCGAACGCGAGATGCTCCAGGCCCTGATCGACAAGTCGCAGGCCCGCGTCACCGGCCAGGTGCGGTTGAAGCTCTACAAGGGCAACGTCTGGGTCACCGGGCGGCGTTCGCCGATGAGCCTTTATAACCAGGAACTGGTCACCTTCGAGGCGGACTCGGTCTATAACCAGCGCGACGCCGAGGGCTTCATCAAGCTGAACGCGCTGCGTCTCAGGCTCGCCGCCGCGGCCGACCGCAAACGCTCGTAATCAATCCGCCGCTTGGGACGGTGATGAGGCCTGCGCCTTGTTCAGGCGCCGCAACGCGTTCCGTCCCGCCCAATAGGCATAGAGGGAAACAGGCACCAACGTCACGTGGGTCTGGCGCAGCCTGCCGGCCTTGGCCGAGGCGCGCGAAAGCACGAAGACTTTCGTGGCGGGATTGGTTCTTTCGACAAAGCCGACCATCGCCGCCGGGCTTTTCACGCCCGCGCCCTTGGCATAGGCGTCTATCCAGTCGATCTCGAACGCTTGGGTAGGCTTGCCCGACTGGGCATCGAGGGTCAGCAGATCGACCTTGCCGCCGCGCCAGCTGGCATAGGCGAGATGCGCCGCGTCGGGCGAACCCTGCCACTGGGTGACCAGGGCCGTTTCCGCCAGGCGCGGAAAAACCTCATCGGTCGAGGCCACCGGGCCGAACAGCGCGGTATAGAGCGACGGTGCCGCCAGGCAGGTCTTGAACGCGACCGCGCGCTGGAACCTTCGCCCGTCCTGGTCCAGCCGTTCGAGTCGGCGGATCAGGAACGCCTGTTCGAGGTAGTCCAGGTATTTGCGCAACGTGTTTTTGGCGATGCCGGTGGCCTGGGCCAGGTCGTCGAAGCCGACCTCGCGGCCGGTGTTCTGCGCCAGCGCCAGCAGAAGCCGGTTCAGTTCGCCCCCGTTGGCGATGCCGGCCAAGCCGGGGCGGTCATTGCGCAGCACGCGGTCGGCCAGACGGTCGCGGACGAAACCGGGCGGAAACGGCTCGCCGCCGGCGCCGCCGGTTCCCTCGGGGAATCCGCCGAAATTGACATAGAACTGGAATTCCAGGTCGAGCTTGGGCAACGCGCCCGCCTTCAGCGTGGCGGCGTCGGCGCCCGTGTCTTCGAACATCTCGTCCTCACACCTGCGCAACGCCAGATGTTCGGCGAAGGTCAGCGGCGGCAGAACGAAGATCTCCAGCCGGCCGCCTTTCGCCGTCGCGCCGGAATGAAGACCGGGCGCCAGCGCGCTGGCCGCGCCGAGTACGTGTGCGTGCGGATACTGGCGGGCGATTTTCAGAAGCAGATCGTCGAATCCCGGCGCGTATTCGATGTCGTCGAGCAGCAGGAACAGCTCGGCCGTGGGGGGGTGCTTATGGCGTCGGCAGAAAAGATCGAGCAGCGCCGGCAAAGCCGCTGCCCCGTAGCTGGGCGCGGCGAACGAGACATACAGGATGGATCTCGGGTCGGCGCCGGATTCAATCAGCTCGGCGACGGCCTGGCGCATCATCACGGTCTTGCCGGCGCGGAGCGGGCCCGTCAGCAGCAGGGCGCGGCCCATGCCCATGGCCTTGAGCCGCGCGAGGAAGGGGGCATAGAAGGGGCGCTTGGGCAGATGGCGGAACCGCACCGGCTGGCCCGGCCGGGAGTCCCACCAGGGATTGTCGAACGCCAGGCGGCGGAAGAAATCGATCGCGGGAGTCGAAACCATGTTCTTGGGCCGCTGTGTTTCGGGGCATCAAATCAAGATCAAACGTTTGATCCTAAGCATCGTGCCAGTATAGGTTATTAGAACAGTCGGCTGACAAGTTTCTGAAGCGCGGGCGGAGGATTCCGGGGAAACCAAGGGTTTTTCGCTTCCAGGCCGCGTCCCGCCGGAAAGGATGCGACAAAGGCGCGTGGAGTTAAAGGGGAGACCGGCTTCGTCGGGCGGGGCTTATCACGCCTCCTCCAATAGCTCACGAACGAAAGCGGGCACGATCACGGATGCGGGTCCGTATTCGCTTTCCTCGAACACGCTCGCGCCCTCGGATGGTTCCAGATTCAATTCCACGGTGCGGGCATAGCCCCGCCCGCGCACCCGCGCGGCAAACCCCGCCGCCGGATAGACCGAACCCGACGTGCCGATGGATATGAACAGGGAACAGCGGTCCAGCGCCGCTTCGATTTTGGGCAGAAAGAAGGGAATCTCGCCGAACCAGACCACGTGGGGCCGCATGGCGCCCGAACGCGCGCAGCCGGGACAGGCGGTGGCGACGGTGACGTCCTCGCGCCAGACGTGGACGGCTCCGCAGAATTCGCAGCGCGCCTTGAACAGCTCACCGTGCATATGCAGAAGATTGCGCGACCCGGCGCGTTCGTGCAGATCGTCGATGTTCTGGGTAACGACCAGGACGTCCCCGGGCCATTCGTCCTCCAGCCGGGCCAGCGCCCGGTGCGCGGCGTTGGGGGTAATGGCGGGCGACATCATGTTGCGCCGGCGCTGGTTATAGAAATCGTGGACCCGGCTCGGGTCGCGGCGGAAGGCCTCGGGCGTGGCGACGTCCTCGATCCGCACTTGGGCCCAGATGCCGTCGGCGTCGCGGAAGGTGGACAGGCCCGATTCCCGGGAAATGCCGGCCCCGGTCAGAACGACGATCTTGCCCTTGGCGGTCATGGAACGGATTTCCGCGTGCCCTTGCCCCTTCGGCTCCCCCCGATGATAATCCGCGCGCCGCCCGTTCCGAACCGGAATCCGACATGATTCGCGTCTTGTTCGTCTGTCTTGGCAATATCTGCCGCTCGCCCACCGCCGAGGGGGTTTTCCGCGATCTTGTCGCGCGCGAGGGGCTCGCGCATGCGATCGGAACGGATTCCGCGGGCACCGCCGCCTATCACATCGGCAATCCCCCCGACCCCCGGACCGTCGCGGCGGCGCGGCGGCGCGGCGTGGATCTGTCGGATTTGCGCGCGCGCAAGGTCGCGCCCGGCGACTTCGGCCGCTTCCATTACGTGCTGGCGATGGACGGTTCCAACTACGATGATCTGCTGCGCGTCGCCCCGCGCGAGGGACGAGACAGGTTGCGGCTGTTCCTCGACTTTGCGCCCGAACTGGGCGTGAAGGAGGTTCCCGACCCCTATTACGGCGGGGCGGACGGGTTCGAGCATGTGCTGGACCTGGTGGATGCCGCTTCGCAGGGGCTTCTGGCCCACATCCGCGCAACCCATTTGAATTCGCCCGATGGGCGCCCTTGAAGACCGGATCGCGGCGGCGCTGGGCGCGACGGTTTCGCGCCTGTCGCCGCTGTCGGGCGGGTGCGTCGGCGACGTCTTTCGCGCCGATCTCAGTGATGGCCGGCGCGTCGTGGTCAAGGCGGGGGAAGAAGGCAGCCGTCTCGACCTCGAAGGCTGGATGCTGGGCCGATTGGCGGCGGTGAATTTTCCGGTTCCGGCTGTTCTGCATGCCGCCGACGATCTCTTGGCGATGGACTTTGTCGAAACCTCGGGTGGAATCAACGACAGGGCGGAAGCGCACGCCGCCGAACTGCTCGCCGCCCTGCACGGCCATACCGCGCCCGGCTTCGGGCTGGAGCGGGACACCCTGATCGGCGGCCTGCGCCAGCCGAACGGCTGGGACGAAAGCTGGCTCGCTTTCTTCCGCGACCGGCGGCTTCTGCACATGGCGGGCGAGGCGCACCGCGCCGGGCGGCTTCCGGCGCGCACGCTGGCGCGGGTGGAAAAGCTGGCGGGGCGGCTGGGCGAGTGGATTCCTTCGGATGCGAAACCGTCCCTGATCCACGGCGACGCCTGGGGCGGCAACGTGCTTTGCCGCGGCGGCAAGGTCGCGGCCTTCATCGACCCGGCGATTTATCACGCCGACCCCGAGATCGAACTCGCCTTCGGCACGCTGTTCGGCACCTTCGGCCGCGCGTTCTTCGACCGTTATGGGGAAATACGCCCGCTGCGGCCGGGCTTCTTCGAAGAACGGCGCGACCTCTATAATCTCTACCCGCTGCTGGTGCACGCGCGCCTATTCGGCGGGTCATACGTCGGCGACGCGGAAAACGTCCTTCGCCGGTTCGGATGCTAAAGAAAGGAACGCCATGGACTCCATCGTCACCGCCGTCGGCCTGGCGGCCGGAACGCTCACCACGCTTGCCTTCGTCCCCCAGGTAACGCGGGTCTGGCGCACGCGCTCGACCGGCGATATTTCGTTGCCGACCTTCGCGGCTCTGACGCTGGGCACGATGCTGTGGCTGACCTACGGAATCCTGATGGACGATTTGCCGCTGACGGCGGCCAACACGGTCTCGCTGGCGCTGGTCGGCGCGGTGCTGTGGGGGAAACTTCGCTTCAAATAGCTCAATCGAGCTGAAGCGTCAGCGCCTTCAAGTACGCCGTTTCCGGCAGCAGCGGATGGACCGGATGGTCGGCCGAGGCGCCGGAGGAAAGCAACACGCGGCCCGTCCGCCCGGCGCGGGAAACGCCGCCCGCGATTTCGTCGGCGAAGGCATTGGCCTCGACGTTGTGGGAACAGGAAGCGACGAACAGGATGCCGCCCGAGGCCACCCGTTCGGCGGCCATGCGGGCGAGCTTGCGGTAACCCTTCAGCGCCGCCGGGACGTCCTTCTTCGAGCGCGCGAAAGGCGGCGGGTCGGCGATCACCACATCGAAGCGCTCGTTCGCCGCCGCGAGGTTCTCCAGCGCGTCGAAGGCGTCCTGGCGGCGGAACTCGCACGCGGCCGCGACGCCGTTGGCCCGCGCGGCCTTCTGGGCCAGATCGAGCGCGGGGGCGGAACTGTCCACGGCCAGCACCCTTTTCGCGCCGGCCGCCGCCGCCGTCACCGCGAACCCGCCCGCGTAGGAATAAAGATCGAGAACGGACGAAGCGCCCTTGGCCAACCGGGCGACGAATGCGCGGTTGTCGCGCTGGTCGAAGAACCAGCCGGTCTTTTGGCCCCTCAGGGGATCGGCGAAGAATTGAAGCCCGTTTTCCTCAAGGGCGACCTCGCCCGCGATCTCGCCCTTGGCCGTCTTGGTGTAGGGCTCGAGTCCCTCCAGCGCGCGCAGCGGCCCCTCGTTCGATAGAACGACGGCCTTGGGCGAAAGCACATCGTCCAGCGCGGCCAGCACCTCGGGCAGCAGCGCCTCGACCCCGGCGGTGCCCGCCTGGACCACGCAAACATCGCCGAAGCGGTCGATGACGAGGCCCGGCAGCCCGTCGGCCTCGGCGTGGACCAGGCGATAAAAGGGTCTTTCGAACAGCCGCCCGCGCAGGCCCAGCGCCGCCTTCAGGCGCGCGGCGACAAAAGCGCGATCAAGATGCGCGGCGGCGTCGCGCGAGAAAATGCGAAACGCGATCAGCGTTTTCGGGTTGAAGGTGCCGACGCCGATGGGCTTGCCGTCCACGCGGACCAGTTCGGCAACCGCGCCGGGCGGAAGGGCCTTGGCCGCCTGGTCCATCCTGATCTCGTTGGAATAGGCCCAGGGATGCCCGAACGCCACGCGCCGGTCGTGGCCTTGCAGCAGGTGAACGCGGAGAATATCCGTCACCTCTTTGCATCCACAATCTCGATGCGCAGGCGTTTGCCCAGCGCGGCGGCGGCGCGCGCCAGCGTCGCCAGGGTCACGCTGGCGTTGTCGGGATCGAGCAGCCGGTCGAGGGCGGAGCGGCTGGTCCCCATGCGCTTGGCCATCGCGGCCTTGGTCAGCTTGTTCTTCCTCATGGTTTCCGCCATCTGCCAGGCGAGGACGCGCTTTTGTGCGGCCGCCGTCGCTTCGTCCAGGAACCCTTCCTTGGCGAGAAAGGCGTCGAAGGAGGACCCAACGTGTTTCTTTCCGCTCATGCGCGTTTCTCCAGTTTTCGTTTCCGGTCCAAGGCCAGCGCGATGTCCGTGCCGGGGGTTTTTTCGTGTTTTCTTGATGAATCCGTGCAGCAAGATCATTCGTCCGTCGTTGACGCAGAACAAAACGCGGGCAATGCGATTCTCAAGTGCCGTCCGGACCTCCCACAGGCCGCCACCCAGGGAGCGGCAGGTCGGCATGCCGATGGGCCATCCGAACTCGACCACCTTCACGTCCTCGCCGATTCGCTTCCGGTCCTTGTCCGACAAATCGTTCGAGCGGAGCCAGTCGCGGACCGGCTCCTTGCCCGTTTCGGCGCGATAGAAAAAGGCGGGCAGGCGCTTGCTCATATTTGCTCCGCGCCGGGATAGTACCATTTATGGTACATAGAGGCAAGCCCGGGGCTAACCCCTATTCCCCCGCGGCCGCGCCTTCGCGCCTCGGGTCGGCGACGGCGGTCAGCGTTCGGGCGGCCCCGAGGCCGTACTTGACGGCGACGATGTTCGTTCCGCTATCCATCTTGTGGATGCCGACGCCGTGGCCCTTGCCCTCCATCGCGGTCTTCAGGGGCTCAAGAGGCGTGCCCTTCTCGATCTCGATGCCACGCCCGCGGTCCAAAACGTTCGGCGCGCGCACCGCGTCGCCGGGGCTCATCCCCCAATCGAGAACGGCGATCACCGTCTTGGCGACGTAACCGATGATGCGCGGCCCGCCGGGCGAACCCACCGCCAGGACGGGACGGTCCTGGGCGTCGAAGACGACGGCGGGCGTCATGGAGGACCGCGGGCGCTTGCTCGCCTGCGGCGCATTGGCGACCGCGCCGCCCTGGCGCGTCGGCTGAAAGGCGAAATCGGTCAGTTGGTTGTTCAGGACAAACCCGGCGGCGACGATGCGCGCGCCGAAGATGCGCTCGATGCTGGCGGTCAGGGACACCACGTTGCCGGCGGCGTCGGCGATGCTGACGTGCGCGGTCGAATCGCCTTCTTCCTGCGGCGCGGCGGTCCGGACGGCAAAGCGGGTCGCGTCCGCCGCGCTCATGGCCGGCATGCCGGGCGAGGGAGAGCGCATGGCGCGCGCGCGGGAAATGCTTTTCGACCGGTCGGCGAGATAATCGGGCGCGAGCAGGCCCTTCAGGGGCACCGGCACGAAATCGGGATCGCCCGTGTAAACTTCGCGGTCGGCGAAGGCGAGCCGCGAGGCTTCCGAGATCAAATGCACGGCGTCGGCCGAGAAAGGCTTTTCCTTGTGGAGTTCGAAGGGCGCGAGCGTGCCCAGAATCTGCAGCAGCGCCAGTCCGCCCGACGACGACGGCGGCATGGAACAGATTTTATGAGCGCGATACGTCGCGCAGACGGGTTCGCGCGCCTTGACGCGATAGCCGGCCAGATCGGCGGCGGCCATGGCGGCGGGGTTGTGGTGCGCCCCGCCGACGGATTTTTGAATCGCCTCGGCGACGGGTCCGGCATAGAAGCCGTCCGGGCCTTTTTCCGCGATGGTCTTCAGGGTTCCGGCCAAGGCCGGATTTTTCAGCAGGTGGCCCTTGGGCCGGGCGTTGCCCTTGTCGTCGAGGTAGAGCGCCGCGGCCTCGCGCGAGGCCTTCAGATCGCCCGCCGCCTCGGCGATGGTTTCATGCAGCCTCTCGGAAACCTCGAAACCGTTTTCGGCCAGCACGATGGCGGGCGCGAACAGATCCTTCCACGGAAGCTTGCCGTGGGCCTTGTGCGCGTCGGCCATAAGCCGGACCAGCCCCGGCACGCCGACCGGCTTGCCGCCGCGCGCGGCGGCGTTGAAGGGCGCGGACTTGCCGTCCCTGTCCAGGAACAGGTCGGCCTTGGCTGAGGCGGGCGCGGTTTCGCGTCCATCCAGCGCGTGCAGGGCCTTTTTGCCCGCGTCGTAATAAAGAAGGTATGCCCCGCCGCCCAGGCCCGAGGCCTGCGGCTCGACCACGCCCATCACCAAGGCGGCGGCGACGGCGGCATCCATGGCGGTGCCGCCTTTTTTCAGAACGTCGCGGGCAGCCAGCGCGGCTTGCGGATGGCTGGCGGAAACGGCGAAGCGTTCGGCGGAAATCTCGCCTGCCGTTGCCGGGCGCGGCGGGATCGCCGAGGGCGAGGTCGTAAGGCCGAATTGGTCCTCGCAGGCGGCCAGCGCCAGGGCGGCGCAGGCGAGAACCGGCAAAAAGCGCGCTCGTGCGAAGAAGTTCTTACGCCGGTCGTTCATGATTGCCTGCCCTATACCCTGTTTTCCCGCGCGGTTTTGGGGTCGCGAAAGGCGCGAGTCGCTGGATTTGCTATCCCATTTTCCGCCCAGTTGTCGTAAATTGACCCTAAGAATTGGCCGAGGTCAATTCGAGACCTGCCTGTTGGGTTTAATGGGGAACCGGCCCGCCGTTCGGCGGGTCTTTTCCGGGTTTTTCCAGGATCGAGAGAGGGCCAGCGGACATGAGTGCAAGCCAGGGCGCGGCCGGCCAGGCGGCCGCCTATAACGATGATGTCATCCGCAAATTCACCGCGATGGCCGTCTTTTGGGGCGTGGCCGCCTTCATTGTCGGCTTCTATATCGCGCTGCAGCTCGCCTTTCCGGTCCTGAACCTCGGGCTCGAGTGGACCACTTTCGGCCGGTTGCGCCCACTGCACACCTCGGCCGCCATCTTCGCCTTCGGCGGATGCGTCCTGTTCGCCACCTCGTTCTATGTCGTCCAGCGCACCTGCCGCGTTTCCCTGTTCGGCGGGCCGCTGCTCGCCAATTTCATCTTCTGGGGCTATCAACTGGTGATCGTGCTGGCGGCGACCGGCTATCTGCTCGGCATCACCCAGGGCAAGGAATACGCCGAACCCGAATGGTACGTCGATCTGCTGTTGACCGTCGTCTGGGTCGCCTACCTGGTCGCCTTCGCCGGCACACTGATGACGCGCCGCGAATCCCACATCTACGTCGCCAACTGGTTTTATCTCTCCTTCATCCTGACGGTGGCGATGCTGCACCTGGTCAACAACGCCGCGCTGCCGGTGTCGTTCACGGGAACCAAAAGCTACGTCGTCTGGGCCGGCGTGCAGGATGCGCTGACGCAGTGGTGGTACGCCCACAACGCGGTCGGCTTCTTCCTGACCACGGGATTCCTCGGCATCATGTACTACTTCGTGCCCAAGCAGGCCGACCGTCCGGTCTATTCCTACCGGCTTTCCGTCATTCATTTCTGGACGCTGATCTTCCTTTACATCTGGGCGGGGCCGCACCACCTGCATTACACCGCCGCGCCCGACTGGCTGCAGACCCTGGGCATGACCTTCTCGGTGATGCTGTGGATGCCGTCCTGGGGCGGCATGATCAACGGCGTGATGACGCTGTCGGGCGCCTGGCACAAGCTGCGCACCGATCCGGTCTTGCGCTTCCTGATCACCTCGATCGCCTTCTACGGCATGAGCACCTTCGAGGGTCCGGTGATGTCCATCAAGGCGGTCAACTCGCTCTCCCACTACACCGACTGGACCATCGGCCACGTCCATTCCGGCGCGCTCGGCTGGGTCGCCTTTGTCAGCTTCGGGGCGATCTATTTCCTCGTTCCGCGCCTGTGGGGCGGGACCGGCCGGCTCTACTCGCTCAAGCTGGTGACCGTCCACTTCTGGGTCGCGACGGTCGGCATCGTTCTCTACATCACCGCCATGTGGGTATCGGGCATCATGCAGGGCCTGATGTGGCGGGCCTACGACTCCTATGGCTTCCTGCAGTACTCGTTCATCGAAACGGTGCAGGCGATGCATCCCTATTACGTGATCCGCGCCGGTGGCGGTCTGCTGTTCGTGCTCGGTTCGCTGGTGATGGCCTACAACCTGATCCAGACCGCCAAGGGCCGGATCAGCGACGAAGAACAAACCGCCGCGCCCGCCGCGGCGCGGGCTTAAAGCGGGAGGACCGACAGTCATGGCCTTCAAGCACGAAAAATTCGAAACCAACGTCATCCTGCTTGCCATCGGCATCCTGGTCACGGTCGCCATCGGCGGCTTGGTGCAGATGGTGCCGCTGTACACGATGGAACAAACCATCGAGAAGGTGCGGGGCATGCGGCCCTACAGCCCGCTCGAGTTGATGGGGCGCAACATCTATGTGCGCGAGGGATGCTATCTCTGCCACAGCCAGATGATCCGCCCCTTCCGCGACGAGGTCGAGCGCTACGGCCATTACAGCCTGGCGGCGGAAAGCATGTACGACCATCCCTTCCAGTGGGGCTCGAAGCGCACCGGCCCCGATCTTGCCCGCGTCGGCGGCAAGTATTCCAACGACTGGCACGTGCTGCACATGACCGATCCGCGCGCGGTGGTGCCGGAATCGATCATGCCGTCGTACCCGTTCCTGGCGAGGAAGGAACTGAAGTACGCCGACATCGCCGATCATCTGCGGGCGCTGCGCGCGGTCGGCGTCAAATACACCGAGGACGACATCAAGAACGCGGTCGCGGATCTGAAGATGCAGGCCGGCGCGGGCGCGGGCGATGTCCGCCCCTTCACCGAGCGGTATCCGAAGGCGCCGATGGGCGACTTCGACGGCGATCCGAAGCGCATCACCGAACTGGACGCGCTGGTCGCCTATCTGCAGATGCTGGGCACGCTGGTGGATTTCACCACTTTCAAGCCCGAATTGGCGCGGCGTTGATGAGGAGATCGCGGCCATGACCCTGATGGAATTCGCGGAAATCCTGCGCGGCCTGTGGCTGGTGTGGATGATGCTGTTCTTCTCAGGCATCGTGGCGTGGGCGTTCTGGCCGGGTAACCGCGCCCGCTTCGAGGAAGATGGCCGAATCCCGTTCCGCGAGGACCGGGCCTGAATTTTCAAGGAGAACGACCGTGGCAAACGTGGAAAAAGACCCCGTCACCGGAACCGAGACGACCGGCCATACATGGGACGGCATCAAGGAGCTGAACACGCCGTTGCCGCGCTGGTGGCTGTATACTTTCTACGCCACCATCGTGTGGTCGGTCGGCTACTGGATCGTCTATCCGTCCTGGCCGAGCCTGTCGGGCTATGCCAAGGGCGTGATCGGCTATTCGTCCCGCGCCGAGCTGGACAAGGACATGGCCGCCGCGCGCAAGGCCCAGGAATCGTGGCGCGTGCGCCTGGCCGCCGCCGACATCGCCGCCATCGTCAAGGACAAGGACCTGTCCGTCTATGCCGTCGCGGGCGGCAAGGCGGTGTTCGCCGAGAACTGCCAGCCGTGCCACGGCGCGGGCGGCGCGGGCCGGCCGGGCGGCTATCCGGTGCTGGCCGACGACGACTGGCTGTGGGGCGGGGCGCCGGACGAAATCCTGCAAAGCATCCGCGTCGGCGTCCGTTCCACCCACAAGGATACGCGGGTGGGCGAAATGCCCAAGTTCGCCGAGCAGATGAAAACGCCCGAGATTGCCGCCGTCGCCGATCATGTTCTTTCGCTGTCGGGCAAGGGCGCGAAGAACGAGGGCGGCGCGAAGGCCTTCGCCGAACAATGCGCCGCCTGCCATGGCGACGCCGGCAAGGGCAACCGCGACATGGGCGCGCCCGACCTGACCGACGGCATCTGGCTCTATGGCGGAACGAAGGAAGCCGTCGCGGCGCAGATCGCCAATCCCCGTCACGGCGTGATGCCGGCGTGGGAAGGGCGGCTCGATGCCGTGTCGCTGAAGATGGTCGCGGCCTACGTTTACGCGCTGGGCGGCGGTAAATAGACCCAAAGATCGCCGTCACGCGGCAATGAAGAGGGGGGGGGAGCGGGGCAAAAACCCCGGGCTTTCCCCCGGGTCTTTTCAAGGACCGGATTTCCCGGGTTATTCCGGGTTTATTCTGATCTCATCCTGAGTCGATTCTGGGGCCATGAACGAGACCACCGCCGCCGTCAAGGAAGAGCCGATGTACGCGTCGCGGGTGAAGATTCACCCGCGCAAGATTTCGGGCGTCTTCCGCGCGCTGAAATGGACGGCGCTGATCGTGCTGCTCGGCCTCTATTACGGCGCGCCGTGGCTGCGCTGGGACCGCGGCCCCGACGCGCCGGGTCAGGCGCTGTTGATCGACATGCCGGGCCGCCGCGCCTATTTCTTCATGGTCGAGATCTGGCCGCAGGAGGTCTATTACCTGACCGGTCTTTTGATCCTGGGCGCGATCGGATTGTTCCTGGTCACCGCCCTGGCGGGCCGGATCTGGTGCGGGTTTTTGTGTCCGCAGACGGTGTGGACCGATTTGTTCATGTGGGTCGAGCGGCTGATCGAAGGCGACCGCCCGGCCCGGATGAAGCTCGACGCCGCGCCCTTTTCCGCCGCCAAGGCGGCCAAGCGCATCGCCAAGCACGGCGCCTGGCTGCTGATTTCGGTGGCGACCGGCGGCGCCTGGATCATGTATTTCGAGGACGCGCCGATGTTGATGCGGGAATTCTTCGTCGGGCAATCCTCGCCCGCCGTCTACGGCTTCACCGCGATGTTCACGGCGACGACTTATATCCTCGCCGGCCTGATGCGCGAACAGTTGTGCATCTATATGTGCCCCTGGCCGCGCTTTCAGGGCGCGATGTTCGACGAACATTCCCTGGTCGTGACCTATGCCGATTGGCGGGGCGAGCCGCGCGGCGGGGCCAAGCATGGCCAATCCTTCGCCGGGCGCGGCCATTGCGTGGATTGCAGGCTGTGCGTGCAGGTTTGTCCGACCGGTATCGACATCCGCCAGGGCCAGCAGATGGCCTGCATCGGCTGCGCGCTGTGCGTAGATGCGTGCAATTCGATCATGCCGCGCTTCG